>Ga0114996_10006434_pt1 | contig 13525 bp, 9 predicted proteins | sample ArcticOcean_MG_C_4_FD_87039 | JGI IMG/M metagenome (GOLD analysis project Ga0114996, IMG submission 87039) | Marine microbial communities from western Arctic Ocean - ArcticOcean_MG_CB4_134 | ecosystem: Environmental > Aquatic > Marine > Oceanic | place: Arctic Ocean: Canada Basin | collected... | reverse complement strand
CGCCGCGGTTCGGACTCTGGCCGGAACGGCGCGCTCCATGGGAATTGACGTAGACCTTTAAGAACCAAAAACTGCCAACATTACCTGTTGTTGGCGTTCGTGCTCCTGAATGAGGTGAACGGATTAACACGCAGGGAGGCTGTTATGCCGAGACATGGAAAAAATACTGCAAACGTAAAGTCAAAAGTTGACCGCGACAATCTTTATACTGTCGAGGAAGCTGTGGCTTTGGTTAAGGAACTCTCGTTCACGAAATTCGATGAATCCGTGGACGTGGCAGTTCGGCTCAACGTGGACCCGAGGCACGCCGACCAGAACGTTCGCGGCACGGTGGCGCTTCCGCACGGTACCGGCCGTGACGTCAAGGTGGCGGTTTTTGCCAAGGGGGCCAAGGCCGACGAAGCGAGAGAGGCCGGTGCTGACTTCGTGGGCGATGATGAACTTATAGCCAGGGTCCGCGACGACGGTTTCACGGGTTTTGATCGTGCCGTGGCTACCCCCGACATGATGGGTGCAGTGGGCAAGGTGGCTCGCGTGCTCGGTCCCAGGGGGCTGATGCCCAACCCCAAGGTTGGCACGGTGACAAACGACGTGGCCGAAATCGTCAAGGAGCTCAAGGCCGGACAGGTGGAGTACAGGGTCGACAAGGCCGGTATCGTGCACGCTGTTATCGGCAAGGCTTCTTTCGGTGCCGGAAAGTTAGGTGATAACGCGGAGCAACTGATCGGAAGCGTACTCAAGGCCAAGCCGTCCTCGGCCAAGGGTCAGTACGTGAAGAGCGTTTGCTTGTCTTCGACGATGGGGCCGGGAATCTCGGTTGACCCTGCCGACCTGATCCGCAAGTAGACCTGGCGGTTGCCGGTAGACAAGTAGATAGACGTTCGGGCTGAGCCGGACGAAGAGAACAGAGACGAGAGCAAGAAGTAATATGAACCGCGAAGAAAAAGCAGCCAGCGTTGAGATGCTCAACGACAAGTTCAAGCAGGCGCCGATCGCCATACTGGCCCACTACAGGGGGCTCAGTGTCGAGCAGATGTCCACGCTTCGTCGCGACGTTCGTGCAGCCGATGGCGAGGTGCTGGTAGCCAAGAACCGGCTGGCCCGCCTGGCGGTCAAGGACACGCCCTACGAGTCGCTGACCGAGATGCTGAGCGGACCCGCGGCATTGGCGTTTGGCTACGGCGACCCGGTCGGGGTCGCCAAGGCCTTGCAGGATTTTGCGAAGGACAATGAAGCGCTGGATATCAAGGGCGCCGTCATGGAAGGCGAAGCCCTCGACGCGGCCAGGGTCAAGCAGCTCGCGAGCATGCCTACCCGCGACCAGTTGCGGGCCCAGTTGCTGGCGTTGATGTCGACACCGGCGCAGCAGCTAGTGAGAGTACTGGCGGCGCCGGCGCAGCAGTTTGTACAGGTATTGTCGGCCAGAATCCGACAGGAAAATCCCTAGGCGGGGACACCCGGGTGTGAGGCGCCGACCGGGGGCGCAAAGAAAAGTAGACGGGTATACCCCGCATCAGTCAGGAGGAAACAGACATGGCACTCAGTGCAGAAGAACGACAGGATATTGTAGAGAAACTTTCGGCGGCGACCGTCCTCGAAGTGGCGGACCTGGTCAAGGATCTCGAGGAGAAGTGGGGCGTGAGCGCTGCTGCCCCGGTGGCCGTGGCCGCAGCTGGTGGCGGAGGCGATGTAGCCGAAGCCGAGGTCAAAGACGAATTTGACGTCATGCTGACCGCGATCGGCGAGAAGAAGATACAGGTCATCAAGGCGGTGCGTGAGCTTACCGGGCTTGGCTTGAAGGAAGCCAAGGACCTCGTGGAAGCTGCCCCGAGTGCGGTGAAGGAAGCCGCATCGAAGGACGACGCCGAAGCCGCGAAGACCAAGCTTGAAGAGGCCGGTGCAACGGCCGAACTCAAGTAGTTCAGAACGGTACCGATTGAAATCATCCAGTTTACCGCCGGTGGCCCCAGGGCCGCACGGCTGCGGGAGATAGTATGGCGTCCAGTGTTACACAAAACCTCAGGCTGAGGCGTGACTTCGGGAAAACCCGTCGCGCGCTCGAAGTTCCTAACCTGATCGAAATCCAGAAGGAGTCTTACGAGACATTCCTGCAGTCGGACGAGGACCCGGGCAAGCGCCCGGACCTCGGTTTGCAGGGCGTGTTCAAGTCGGTATTCCCGATCAAGGATTTCAGCGGTAGCGCTGAGCTCGATTTTTTGAGCTACGACTTCGGTGATCCGAAGTACGACGTGGCGGAGTGTCATCAGCGGGGCATGACCTACTCGGCCCCGCTCAAGGTCACCGTGCAACTGGTTACTTTTGATATCGACCCCGATACCCAGAACAAGCAGCTCAAGGACATTAAGGAGCAGGAGGTCTACTTCGGCGAAATTCCGTTGATGACCGGCAAGGGCACCTTTATGGTCAACGGCACCGAGCGGGTCATCGTATCGCAGCTCCACCGTTCTCCCGGCGTGTTCTTTGACCACGACAAGGGTAAGACCACGGCCGCTGGCCGCTTGTTGTTCAGCGCGAGGGTAATTCCCTACCGAGGGTCCTGGCTGGACTTCGAGTTCGACGCCAAGGACATCCTCTACGTTCGCATCGACAGGCGTCGCAAGTTCCCGGCCACGGTACTGCTGCGCGCGCTCGACATGAGCACCGAGGATCTACTCAACTACTTCTACCCCAGTGACTCCATCCGCATTGACGGACTGAAGGCTTACCAGGCTTTCAAGCGCGACACGGTAGAAGGCCTGGTGGCTGGCAGGGACGTCAAGCATCCCAGCAGTGGCGACGTGATCGTCAAGGAAGGCCGCAAGTTTACGCGCATGGCGCTGCGTCGCATGGAGGAAGCGGGTGTCGAAGAGATTCCGATTTCCCAGGACGAGATCATCGGCCGCGTCGCGGCCCACGACATTCTCGACGAGTCTACCGGCGAGATTATCGTTGCCTGCAACGAGACCATCACCGATGAGGCCTACGACAACCTGCGCGCCAAGGGCATCGACACCCTGGAGCTCATCTACCTCGACGAACAGAACCGTGGACCGTCTTTCCGCAACACGCTGTTGCTCGATAAGCTGGAGAACTCTGCCGACGCTATCGTAGACATCTACAAGCGGCTGCGTCCCGGCGACCCGCCTACCCTGGACACGGCGACCAACTTCTTTAACGACCTCTTCTTCAACGGAGAGAAGTATGATCTGGGCAAGGTCGGCCGCCTCAAGTTGAACCGCAAGCTGGGTCTCGATGCGCCGCTGGAGCAGGGCACGCTGAGAAAGGAAGATATCCTTTCGGTGGTGAACTACCTGGTGCTGCTGAGCAAGGGCACCGGTTCGGTGGATGACATCGACCACCTGGGCAACAGGCGGGTGCGCACCGTGGGTGAGCTGGTCGAGAACCAGTACCGAATTGGCCTGCTGCGCATGGAGCGTGCGATCCGCGAGCGCATGAGCCTGCAGGATCTCGACACGCTGATGCCGCAGGAGCTCATCAACTACAAGCCGGTTTCGGCGGTGGTCAAGGAGTTCTTCGGATCGAGCCAGCTCAGCCAGTTCATGGACCAGACCAACCCCCTTTCGGAGGTGACCCACAAGCGCAGGCTGTCGGCACTCGGACCGGGCGGACTGACGCGCGAACGCGCCGGTTTTGACGTCCGCGACGTGCACCCCACTCACTACGGGCGTGTGTGCCCGATCGAGACCCCTGAAGGGCCGAACATCGGCTTGATATCGAGCCTCAGCGTTTACGCGCGCATCAACGATTACGGTTTCGTGGAGACACCGTACCGTCGCGTGAACAAGGGTTTAGTGACCGACGAGGTCGAATACATGACCGCGCTCGACGAAGAGGATCACACCATCGCACAGGCGAACACGCCGATTTCGGCAGCGGGTGCGATCGAGGGCGACATGATCGCTGCTCGTAAGAAGGGTATTTCGCCGCAGGGCGAGCAGACCATGGATTCGACCCTGGTCTCGGCTGAGAACGTGACCCTGATGGACGTGTCTCCCAACCAGCTGGTCAGTGTTGCTGCCGGGCTCATACCTTTTCTTGAGCACGACGACGCCAACCGCGCGCTGATGGGGTCGAACATGATGCGACAGGCGGTACCGTTGCTCAAGACCGACGCGCCCCTTGTTGGCACCGGCATGGAATCAACCGTGGCCCGCGACTCGGGTGTCACCGTGGTGGCCGGGCGGTCGGGCAGGGTGGAGAGTGTTGATTCGGAGCGCATCGTTGTGAAAGTTGACGATGTGACCGACGCTCGCGACGCGGGCGTGGACATCTACAATCTCACTAAGTACCAGCGCTCCAACCAGAATACCTGCATCAACCAGAAACCGGTGGTCGCGGTCAACGAGAGAGTCAAGAAAGGCGAGGTCATCGCCGACGGACCCTCTACCGAGATGGGTGACCTGGCCCTGGGCCGCAACGTGACCGTCGCGTTCATGCCCTGGAACGGTTACAACTTCGAAGATTCGATCCTTGTTTCCGAGCGCATGGTCAAGGAAGACATGTTTACCTCGATACACATCGAGGAGTTCGAGTGCGTGGCCCGTGACACCAAGTTGGGGCCGGAAGAAGTAACCCGCGACATACCCAACGTGGGCGAAGAGGCCCTGGCCGATCTTGATGAGAGCGGCATCATACGCATCGGCGCCGAGGTGGCGCCGGGTGACATCCTGGTAGGCAAGATCACCCCCAAGGGTGAAACCCAGTTGACGCCGGAAGAGAAGCTTCTGCGCGCCATCTTCGGTGAAAAAGCCGGCGAAGTGAGGGACACCTCGCTGAAAATGCCGCCTGGTACCGAGGGGACGGTCATTGACGCCCGCGTGTTTTCGCGCAAGGGAGTTGATCGCGACGAGCGAGCCGTGCGCATAGAAGAAGAAGAGCGCAGGCGGCTGAACAAGGATCGCAACGACGAAGTCCGCATAATCCGTAACAGCGCCATAGAGACGATGGCCGGTATACTCGAGGGCCGAGAGACCGCAACACGGCTCACCGATGACAGCCGCAACGTGCTGCTCGCCAAGGGCACCGTGGTCACACGCGAGGTGCTCACCGAAATTCCTTCGAGCTACTGGGGTGAGCTGAAGGTAGGCGACGAAGACGCCGAGGCGCGATTGCTGCGCGTCGTCGATGGCATGAACAGCATGGTCAATACCATAAACTCGACCTTCGACCTGAAGATCGAACGGTTGTCGGCCGGTGACGAATTGCCACCCGGTGTGATCCGCATGGTGAAGGTGTTTGTTGCCATCAAGCGGCGTCTGCAGGTCGGTGACAAGATGGCCGGTCGCCACGGCAACAAGGGTGTCGTGTCACGCATAGTGGCCGAGGAGGACATGCCGTTTCTCCAGAACGGCACGCCGGTAGACATGTGCCTCAACCCGCTGGGCGTCCCCTCGCGCATGAACGTGGGGCAGGTACTGGAAACCCACATGGGCTGGGCGGCAAAAAAACTCGGAGACCGGATCGTGGAAATCGCGGGGAGCGGCGACATGGTCGCTCTACGCGACATCATGACCAAGACCTACCCGGGAACGGGGACCACCGGTTACATCGAGGGGCTTTCGGACGAAGACCTTATGAAGCTGTCCGAACTGGCCCGCAAGGGGGTGCACGTGGCGACCCCGGTGTTCGACGGTGCTACCGAAGAAGAAATCTTCGACCTGGTCGAACTCGCGGGACTTTCAGAAACCGGACAGTAAATTCTTTGCGACGGTCAGACGGGCAGGGTCTTCGATATGCCGGTGACGGTTGGAGTGATGTACATGCTTAAGTTGCACCACCTGGTGGACGACAAGATACACGCACGCTCCACCGGTCCTTACTCGCTGGTTACCCAGCAGCCGCTTGGCGGTAAGGCCCAGTTCGGCGGCCAGCGCCTGGGTGAGATGGAAGTGTGGGCCCTCGAGGCTTATGGCGCGGCTTACACGCTGCAGGAGATGCTGACGGTCAAGTCTGATGACGTGGCCGGCCGCACAAGGATGTATGAGGCAATAGTGAAGAACGAACACATGCTGGAACCTGGCCTCCCTGAATCTTTCAACGTGATGGTCAAGGAACTGCAATCGCTTTGTCTCGATATCGAGATGGTTGAAGAAGGCGACGAGGAGGAAGCTGCCTGATGGAAAATCTTCTTACCCAGCTCTTTGATGCTCCCAAGAACCCCAAGCGCTACACGGCGCTGAAGATAGGCATTGCGTCGCCAGACACGATCCGTTCGTGGTCTTTCGGCGAGGTTCGCAAGCCTGAAACCATCAACTACAGGACCTTTAAACCTGAACGCGACGGGTTGTTCTGCGCAAAGATATTCGGGCCCACCAAGGACTACGAGTGCAACTGCGGCAAGTACAAGCGTATGCGTCACCGCGGCGTGGTGTGTGAGAAGTGTGGCGTGGAGGTCATCCAGTCCAAGGTTCGGCGTGAGCGCATGGGCCACATCCAGCTGGCCACCCCGATAGCCCACATCTGGTTTACCAAGAGTCTGCCCAGCCGCATAGCCAACCTTCTCGACCTTACTCTCAAGGGGCTTGAAAAAGTACTCTACTACGAGAGCTACATGGTGACCGATCCGGGTGAAGTACCCGATCTCGAGGAGAACCAGCTGCTGACCGAAGCCGAGTACCGCGAAAAGAACGAGGAGTTCGGCCCCGGGAGCTTTGACGTGGGCATGGGCGCCGAGGCGGTTCGTAAGGTGCTCGAGGATCTCGACCTCGACGACCTTTCAGAGCAACTGAAAATCGACCTGACCGAGACCAAGAGCGTGGCCAAGCGCACCAAGATCACCAAGCGTCTTCGTATCGCCCAGGCTTTTCATCGTTCCGGGTCGCGTCCCGAATGGATGGTGCTCGAGGTGATACCGGTCATTCCGCCGGACCTTCGTCCGCTGGTACCGCTGGACGGTGGGCGCTTTGCGACCTCTGACCTGAACGACCTCTACCGCAGGGTCATCAACCGTAACAATCGATTGAAGAGGCTCATCGAACTCGGTGCGCCCGACATCATCGTGCGTAACGAAAAACGCATGCTGCAGGAATCTGTCGACGCGCTGTTCGACAACGGCCGCCGTGGGCGTCCCATAGCGGGCGCTAACAAGCGTCCGCTGAAATCCCTTAGTGACATGCTCAAGGGTAAAACCGGTCGCTTTAGGCAGAACCTGCTGGGCAAGCGGGTCGATTACTCGGGCCGCTCGGTCATCGTGGTGGGCCCGGAACTGCGCCTGCACCAGTGCGGCCTGCCCAAGAAAATGGCGCTTGAGCTTTTCAAGCCCTTTATCTTCGGTCGGCTCGAAGAGCGCGGCCTGGTCACAACCATAAAGAGTGCCAAGAAGATGGTGGAGTCCGAGGGGGACGACGTCTGGAATATTCTCGACGAGGTCATCCGCGAGCACCCGGTAATGCTCAACAGGGCCCCGACGCTGCACAGGCTGGGCATACAGGCTTTCGAGCCGGTGCTGATCGAGGGCAAGGCAATCCAGTTGCACCCGCTGGTCTGCGCTGCGTTCAACGCTGACTTTGACGGCGACCAGATGGCGGTGCACGTTCCGCTGTCGGTCGAAGCCCAGGTCGAAGCCCGCACGCTGATGATGTCGACCAACAACATCCTCTCACCGGCCAATGGCAAACCGATCATCGTGCCGACCCAGGACATCGTGCTTGGCCTGTACTACATGACCAGGCAACGGCCCGCTGTTGACGGCGCCGAGCGGCGCTTGTTTGCCAGCTTCGACGAGGTTCGTATGGCCTATGACCACGAGATGGTCAAGGTGCAGGAAGGCGTCAAGGTGCGTCACCAGGGCGAGCTGGTAGACACCACGGTTGGCAGGGTGCTGCTGTTCGAGATCGTACCCGAGGGCGTTGATTTCTCGGAGGTCAACCGGGTCATGGACAAGCGACTGCTCGGGGAGCTGGTCGATACGGCTTACCGCGAGGCGGGCAACAAGGCCTGCGTGGTAATGGCCGATCAGCTCAAGGACCTTGGTTTCAAAGCGGCCACCCAGGCCGGCCTTTCAATAGGCATCAAGGACCTGAAAATTCCCGCCGCCAAGCAGACCCTGCTGGCAACAGCGGAAGACAAGGTCAGGGAGATCCAGCTCCAGTACGAACACGGCGATATCACCAACGGCGAGCGCTATAACAAGGTGGTCGACGAGTGGGCGACGGTGACCGACGAGGTCGCCGACGAGATGATGTTGGGCATAGGCAGCCAGGATACCGTTGACGAGAACGGCAACAAGGGCGAAATCACCAGCTTTAACCCGGTCTACATGATGGCCGATTCGGGAGCGAGAGGCAGCGCCCAGCAGATGAGGCAGTTGGCCGGCATGCGCGGACTGATGGCCAAGCCGTCGGGCGAAATCATTGAGACTCCCATCACGGCAAACTTCCGTGAGGGCCTGACCGTGCTCGAGTATTTCATATCGACTCACGGTGCCCGCAAGGGACTGGCCGACACCGCGCTGAAGACAGCAAACTCGGGTTACCTGACCCGCCGGCTGGTGGACGTGTCGCAGGATTCGATCATCAGCCAGGTCGACTGCGAAACCCTCGACGGCATCGAGATGAGCTCGTTGATCGAAGGCGGAGAAGTCATCGAGCGACTCGGCGACCGGGTACTGGGTCGCGTGGCTCTCGAGGACATCATTGATCCCTTCGGCAGCGACGTGATCGTGGGGGCCAACGAGGAGATAGACGAAGAGAAGGTAGCCCGCATCGAGGACGCCGGAGTGGAGAAGGTAAAGATCCGCTCGGTGCTCACCTGTCAAACGAGCCGCGGCGTCTGCACCCTGTGCTACGGACGCGACCTGGCGCGTGGTCACCTGGTGAGCCAGGGCGAGACCATCGGCGTGATAGCCGCACAGTCCATCGGTGAGCCGGGCACGCAGCTGACTATGCGTACCTTCCACATCGGTGGCACGGCGAGCAGGCGGGCCGAGCAGACCAAGCTTGAACCCCGGAACGCCGGTACGATTCGCTACCATAACCTCGATTTGGTCAAAGACCCCGACGGCATAGCAGTCGTGATGTCACGCAACGCCGAGGTCATGGTAGGGCAGGTCATGCCAGACGGCGAGTTCCGCGAGAGGGAGCGTTACCCGCTCACCCACGGGGCGAGGCTGAGCAAGGAAGAAGAATCCACGGTAGAAGCCGGCGAACTCATCGCCGAGTGGGATCCGTTCCTGACGCCCATCATCACTGAAGTCGGCGGAGTCCTGAAGTACGCCGACCTGGTGGATCCCGATACCATGGAAGAGCAGGTTGACCCGAACACCGGTATGTCCACCAACGTGGTGAAGGGAGTGCCTACGGGCAAGGACCTGCAGCCGCGCCTGTTCGTGGTCGACGAGGGTGGCAACACCATCGAGCGACCCAAGGGCGGAGCGGCTCGCTACAACCTGCCGCAGGGGGCTTACCTGAACGTCGAAGAGGGAGCCGAGGTTCAGCCAGGACAGGTCATCGCCAAGATTCCCCGTGAAACGACCAAGACCAAGGACATCACCGGTGGACTGCCCCGCGTTGCCGAGTTGTTTGAAGCTCGCAAGCCCAAGGAATCGGCAGTCATATCGGAGATCAACGGCCAGATCAGTTTCGGAGCCGACAGCAAGGGAAAACGCAAGGTCATTGTGACCCCCGAAGGTGGCGACCCGCAAGAATACCTGATCGCCAAGGGCAAGCATCTGCTCGTACAGGACGGCGATTTCGTGAGCGTTGGCCAACAGATACACGCGGGCTCTTCGAACCCCCACGATATTCTCAAGGCCAAGGGCGAAAAGGACCTCGCGGCTTACATGGTCGACGAGATACAGGAAATCTACCGGCTGCAGGGTGTACGCATCAACGACAAGCACATCGAGGTCATCGTCAGACAGATGCTGCGCAGGGTGAAGATCACTGACACCGGCGATTCTGAGCTGTTGGTCGGGGACCAGGTGGAAAAGAGCCGCTTCAAGCTTATCAACCAGGGTTTGATCGAACAGGATCTAAGGCCGGCACGCGCCGACCCGATGTTGCTGGGAATCACCAAGGCGGCGCTGGCCACCGAGAGCTTTATCTCGGCGGCGTCCTTCCAGGAAACCACCAAGGTGCTGACAGAAGCCGCCATCAACGGGTCTGTCGATAACCTGGTCGGTCTCAAGGAGAACGTCATAATGGGCCGTCTCATACCGGCAGGCACAGGATTGTCGGATTATTCGGGGATAGAAGCCGACTGCCCCAACGCCGGGGAGCTGGTGGAAGACGACCTTAGCCCGATGCTGGCGCCCTTCGGAGATTGACTGGGAAGGATTTGCGAATTAGATTGAGCGATTCGCTGTTTTTCTAGACCCCGAAAGGGGTTTGAAAGGCAGCAGCTGAACAAGGAAAAGAGGAAAAGTAACCGTGCCGACTATCAACCAGCTCGTACGCAAACGCCGTAAAAAGCAGGTGCGCAAGAGCAATACGCCTGCCCTGGATGCCTGCCCACAGCGGCGCGGGGTGTGCACGCGCGTGTATACGAGCACGCCCAAGAAGCCGAATTCGGCGCTTAGAAAAGTAGCCCGTGTACGCCTGTCCAACGGCCAGGAAGTCACGACCTACATCCCGGGCGAAGGCCATAACCTGCAGGAGCACTCGGTGGTGTTGCTCAGGGGGGGCAGGGTCAAGGACCTGCCGGGTGTTCGCTATCACATTGTCAGGGGCACGCTCGATACCGTGGGCGTCGAAGAGCGTCGCCAGAGCCGATCGAAGTACGGCGCGCGGCGTCCGAAGTAGAGGGGGAGGGGAAATGTCCAGAAAAGGCCCTGCGCGTAAACGAGAACTTCTTCCTGACCCGCGTTTCAAGGAAACGGTAGTAACACAGTTTGTGAACTGCATGATGGTGGACGGCAAGAAGAGTCTCGCCGAAAGAATTTTTTATAGTGCCCTTAACAAGGTCAAGGAACAGACCGGCGAGGACGGGTTAGAGACCTTCAAGAAAGCGCTGGCCAACGTGCATCCCTCGGTGGAGGTGCGTTCACGGCGGGTTGGTGGAGCGACCTACCAGGTTCCCGTCGAGGTGCGACCGAGCCGCAGGGTGGCATTGGCCATACGCTGGATCATCGCCAACGCCAGGTCGAGAGGCGAGAAGACCATGCGCGACCGCTTGTCGGCCGAGCTCGTCGACGCAGCCAACAACCGTGGCTCGGCAGTTAAGAAGAGAGAAGATACCCACCGGATGGCCGAGGCCAACAAGGCTTTCGCGCATTACCGCTGGTAGTCGCTCGAAGAAAAGACCAGGTAACAGGCGATATAGTAAAGATTCATCATGGCAGCTGCTGTACCACTGAATAAAACCCGTAATATCGGGATCATGGCCCACATCGATGCGGGCAAGACGACCACGACCGAGCGGATTCTATTCTACACGGGTGTGAGTCATCGTATTGGCGAGGTCCACGACGGCGCGGCTGTCATGGACTGGATGGTCCAGGAACAGGAGCGGGGGATCACCATAACCTCGGCGGCTACAACTTGTTTCTGGAATGACCACCGCATCAACATTATCGACACGCCCGGTCACGTTGACTTCACCATAGAAGTGGAGCGATCGTTGCGGGTTCTTGACGGAGCCGTTGCTGTTTTCTGCGCGGTGGGCGGCGTTGAGCCGCAGTCGGAAACCGTGTGGCGGCAGGCTGACAAGCACGGTGTGCCCCGCTTGGCCTTCATCAACAAGATGGACCGTGTAGGCGCGGATTTTGAAAGGGTGCTCGGTGAGTTGCGCGAGCGCATGGGCGCTCCGGCCGTTGCCTTGCAGCTGCCCATAGGTGCCGAAGACAAGTTTACCGGGGTCGTCGACCTGGTCAGTATGACCGGCTGGGTCTGGGAAGTAGAAGACATGGGCGCCGAGCCCATCGAGTGCCCTATTCCTGCCAACATGGTCGACGCTTCTAACGCCGCGAGAGAAAAGCTGGTCGAGGCTGTTGCTGATGTCGACGAACAGATCCTTGAAAAGTTTCTCGAGGGTGAGGAGATAGCAGAGGCGGAACTGATCGCGGCCATACGCAAGGGAACCACGAGTCTCGAAATCTGTCCGGTGCTGTGCGGCTCGGCATTCAAGAACAAGGGTGTACAGCCGGTTCTCGATGCGGTGACCAGGTACCTGCCCTCGCCGTTGGACGTGCCTCCGGTCGTGGGCATAAACCCCGACAGCGGCGAAGAAGAAACTCGTGATGCCAGTACCGACGCCCCGGCTGCTGCGCTGGCGTTCAAGATAATGGCGGACCCCTACGTCGGCACCCTGGCCTTTTTGAGGGTCTACTCGGGCAGGCTGAAAGTAGGCGACACGGTTCTCAACTCGACCAAGCGCAAGAAAGAGCGCGTTGGCCGTTTGCTGCGCATGCACGCCAACAACCGCGAGGACGTAGAGGTCGCCGAGGTCGGTGATATCGTGGCCATCGTTGGTCCCAAGACGCTACGCACCGGCGACACCGTTTGCGACGTGCGCTCGCCGATAACGCTCGAGAGCATTGATTTTCCTGATCCCGTGATTTCTGTCGCCATCGAGCCCAGGACCAAGACCGACCAGGAAAAAATGTCCAGCGCCTTGCAGAAACTCGGCGCCGAGGACCCCAGCTTCAGGGTCAGCCACGACGAGGAGACCAACCAGACACTGATCTCGGGCATGGGCGAGCTTCACCTCGAGGTGATTATCGACCGCCTTACCCGCGAGCATTCGGTCGATGCCAACGTGGGCCGGCCGCAGGTGGCCTACAGGGAGACCGTTCGTAAGACGGTCAGGCAGGAAACCCGTTTCGTCAAGCAGACCGGTGGCCGCGGGCAGTTTGCGCACGTGTGCATCGAGCTGGCCCCCCAGGAGCCGGGCGGTGGCTTTGAATTCATAGACAAGACCAAGGGGGGCGTTATACCCCGTGAGTACATTTCCTCGGTAGGAAATGGCGTGCGTGAAGGCCTCGGTTCGGGGCCCCTGGCCGGTTACCCGGTGGTTGATTGCAAGGTGGAGCTCTACGACGGTTCCTCACACGACGTGGACTCCTCGGAGATGTCTTTCAAGATTGCCGGGTCGATGGCCATCAAGGCCGCCCTGCAGAAGGCTTCCCCTGAATTGCTTGAGCCGGTGATGGCCGTCGAAGCCGTCGTGCCCGACGATTACATGGGCGATGTCATCGCCGACATAAACAGCCGGCGCGGTCGTATAACGAAGATGGACACCAAGGGTGCCTCGCAGGTAATCAGCGCGCAAGTTCCGCTGGCCGAGATGTTTGGTTACGCCACCGAGTTGAGGTCACGGACTCAGGGCCGCGGCACTTACTCGATGCAGTTTGAACACTACGAGCCGGTACCGGCTTCGGTTTCCGAGGAGTTGGCCGTTAAAGCGGCCAGCGCCTGATTAATGAGATTGGCTTGAAGAAAGCTGGAGAGGAGAGGAAGAATGGGCAAGGAGAAATTTGATCGCAGCAAGCCGCACGTAAACGTGGGGACCATTGGTCATGTTGACCACGGTAAGACCACACTGACGGCCGCGATAACGCTTATCCAGT
>Ga0114996_10006432_pt1 | contig 13528 bp, 12 predicted proteins | sample ArcticOcean_MG_C_4_FD_87039 | JGI IMG/M metagenome (GOLD analysis project Ga0114996, IMG submission 87039) | Marine microbial communities from western Arctic Ocean - ArcticOcean_MG_CB4_134 | ecosystem: Environmental > Aquatic > Marine > Oceanic | place: Arctic Ocean: Canada Basin | collected... | reverse complement strand
GGCGAAGTGATCTTGAATCCTTGCAGACTTCGTCTGGGACATCACATAGGCTCCGGAGTATATAGCATTTCACAACACCATTGCTTCTCCTCAGCAAGCGGTGAAAACACCAATGCTCCAATTGCGCCAAGTTACCCAGTGTGGCGCAATCGCCCTGTGGCTGAGGTCGAAGCGGAGTCTTCGGAGTGTAGCCCCCAGAACGAGCGATTGCTGCGGGGCACGAAGAAGTGTAGGGTCGCCTGTTTATTTGGCCCTACTGCGATCTTCGTTTGACGTTCGTCACACAGACCTTACTCCACCGCCGCCTGTTTGTGTTCCATCAGTCGGCGGTTGTAGCGAGCGATGGCTTCTTTTTGGCGTAGCATGCCCAGGAGTTTGCCGGGATCGTTGGGGGCGAAGACGGGAAGTTCATCGACGTTGAGCGCGGTGAAACGCTGTAGTGCCGTGTTCAAATCGTCTTCCGGCGTGACGCCTAAAATGTTGGTCACCATCACGTCGCCAGCAAACGCGAGATGCCAGATCGTTTCGTCGTACAGGTAATTGCGAACGTCGTCGGCCGAGAAAATCCCGACGACTCGTTGGTCGGCATCGACGACGGGGAAATAGTGCTGGTGCGTTTCGGCGATCTTATGCACGATGTCTTCCAGCGACATCGACTCGGATATAAAAACGATCTTCCGGTCGCGCTCGTAAACCTCTTCGACTTTGATTCCTTCCAGCACGTCGATTATGAAGTCGCCGCGATGTGCCGGTGACTCCAAGCGGTTGGCCACCTGCTGCTCGTAAAGCGACCAGCGACGGCAGAGCAAAAAGCAGAGCGTCGAGACCCACATCGTGGGCAACAGCAGGTTGTAGCTTCCGGTCATTTCCGAGACCATAATGATTGTCGAAAACGGAGCGTGCGCGCAGCCGGCGAAGAAGCCGGCCATCCCGACGACGGCATACGCTTGTGGCTGCAGTGTCGGCGCGAACAAATACCCATCGAGGTGTTTGTGACAAAACTCCCCGACGGCCGCCCCCAGGCATCCGCCGATGACCATCGACGGCCCGAAGACACCGCCCGATCCCCCCGAACTAATCGTCAACGATGTGGTCAACACTTTGAAGACGGCAATTATCAGCAGAAGTTTCACGCCGAGTTTTTCCGCGCCGCCCGGTTCAAACGCAGTCTGCAGTGCGCCGTATCCCGTGCCGAGTGTCGCGAGAGCGTGCGGGTTCTCGCCGAGCAGAAAGTACAAGCCGACGGCAATCAATCCGGCAAGCGCGGCACCAATTGCCGGCCGAATATGCGGCGGGCCGGGCAACTTCTTGAACAGCTTTTGAATGCCGTAAAACACTTTGATATAGCCAATGCCGGCCAGCACCAGCACAATCGACAGCAACGCCAACGGAACGAGTTCCAACGGCGATCCGGGCAGAAAGTCGGCCGCTCCCTCAATATCAAACAGAGGGGCAAATCGTTTGTCCTCGGGCAGCGACAGACTGAAGACGCTGTAGCCGATGATTGAAGAGATAGCCGACGGAATGATGACGTCGGATTCCAGATCGGCATCGCGATACAGAATTTCTCCGGCAAACAGCGCGCCGGCCAACGGCGCACGAAAGATAGCACCAACGCCGGCTCCCATGCCGGCGGCCATCAGAATGCGGCGATCGCGCGACGAAAGTTTCAGCCGGTCCGCAAAAAACGAACCAAAGCCTGCACCAATTTGAGCGATTGGGCCTTCACGTCCACAACTGCCGCCGGTGCCAAGCGTGATGGCTGAGGCCAACGTCTTGATGATGGGAACGCGGGCCTTGATGCGTCCCCCCTTGTGATGATAGGCGTTAATGGCACCATCGGTGCCGTGGCCTTCGGCCTCGGGGGCAAATGTGTAGACCAACCAGCCGGAGATCAGGCCGCCCACCGTCAGCACGGCGACGATTAACCAGGGGGAAATGACACCGGCCGTTTCGTGAAACAGTGAATGCTCGCCCGCGGCTTCCAGCGGCGTATATCCCGCGACCGCGGACATGGAAAAATGCGCGACCGCCTGCCCGGCGTACTGAAACACGATGGCGGCCAGTCCGGCGACCATGCCGACAACCGCTGAGAGAAAAAACCACTTGCCCGTCGATCTGAGTTCAAATTGCTCGAACAGCCTGATGAGAGTTTTCACTGGAACGCGTGCTCGGTATGTTTGAACGGCAGGGCAATTGGATGCGGGCGGTATTTTTCACGCGTCTCAACCCATCTAACATCAATCAATACTCACTTTCAAGCTGCTACCACCGGCAAACAGAATAGTTCAATGAACATTTTGGGAATCGACACGTCCGGACGCGAAGGATCGCTGGCATTGCGATGCGACGGACAGTGTACAGGTGAGCGATCGTTGGCGAAAACCGAGCGGCGTCATGCCCAGACATTGGTGGCCGAGATCGACAGCCTGGTTCGCGAAACCGGCCTCGAATTCACCGATCTGAATGGTGTGGCTGTCAGCATTGGTCCCGGCAGTTTTACCGGTTTGCGCGTCGGTGTCACCTGTGCCAAGACGCTCGCCTGGGCAACCGGCTGCCATGTTGCCGCCGTCGATACGTTGCAGGTGATCGCTCAGAATGCGCCCGATGACGTCGATGACGTCCATGTGATCAGCGATGCCCAGCGGGGCGAGCTATTTGTCGGACGATACGTGCGGGGGAATGATGGAATGTTTGCGAGTGTCGGCGAGATAGAGATCGTTGCCGTCGCGGGATGGTGCGATCAGCGAACACCCGATTGCGTTGTGACGGGACCGGGCCTCGATAAATATGCCGACGGCTTCGCGAGTTCGGTACGGTTGTTGGAACCGGAACAGCGGCTACCGTCGGCATCCATCGTCGCCCGCTTTGGTGAGAGGCAGATCGGTGCGGGAGAAACGGCCGATCTATGGAGCCTGGAACCGCTGTACATCCGCAGAAGCGCCGCGGAAGAGAAGCGCGACGGTTAACGCAAATCGCTCGTTTGAGGGTTCGTAGTGACTGCCGTCGCGTTAGGGTTCAATTTGTTCGGCCGGTTCAAATAGACGGCTGCGCCAAATTCGCGTGTGGTGCAGGCAATAGCGTGCCAACACTCCCAGCGTCGAAAGCCCGTACTTCGTGCTGCGGCTGAAGTTGATGCTCGACGCCTCTTCGAAATAGCGCACCGGAACGGGAACATCGCCCAGTTTGAAGCCAAACGAAACGGCCTGCGCCAGAAACTGGCTATCGAACACAAAATCGTCGGAGTTGCGATCGAAGGGAATCGTCTCCAGAACTTCGCGGCGGTAGGCGCGAAATCCGCTGTGAAAGTCGCCGAGATTCTGGCCGAGGACCACATTCTCAACAATCGTCAGAGCGCGGTTGGCCAGATACTTGTAGCGGGGCATTCCGCCGGCCAGCGCTTCGGCCCGCGTGCGAATTCGTGAGCCGAGGACCACGTCGCAAATGCCCAACCGCAGAAACTCGACGGCCGCCGGTATCACGCGGGAATCGTACTGGTAATCGGGATGGATCATCACAATGTAGTCAGCACCACGATCCAAAGCATGGCGATAGCAGGTCTTCTGATTCCCGCCGTAACCGAGATTGTGCTCGTGTTTGATGACGGTCAGCCCCAGCCGCTCTGCCACGGCGACGGTGTCGTCGCTGCTGCAATCATCGACCAGAATGACCTCGTCCACCGCGCCATCAGGAACATCGCGCAGCGTTGCTTCGAGCGTCGCCGCCGCATTGTAGGCCGGCATCACGGCAATGGTCCGTCCGGGCAGACGAGTTGATTCGTCGATGGCACCGTTTTCGGTTTGAGACTGGATTAGCGCGTCGGCATTCGTCATGCTGGCCGGAGTATGTTTCGCTGAGAGAATTGGTGGATGGATCGTGGCTGTTCTTATTGTCGCTGGCATCGGAACGTGACACAACCCGTTTCTCGAACGAACATCGGTCGTGGAAGCATGAAATCCTGGACTGTAACAACGCGAGCAGCAATCGACGTTCACAATACGAGGAGTACACAGCATGCGTCTGTCGTCATTTTGGGCGGTCATTTTCGTCGTTGCCGGACTGAACGCGGAAATTGCATCAGCGGCCGATTGGCAGGCCGGTTTTTCCAAAGTGGTCATCACGCCGGAACAGCCAATGTTTGCGTCGGGCTATGGCGGTCGGAACAAACCTTCGGCCGGTCAGGTGAACGAATTGCACGGCCGGGTGGCTGCGCTGCGTGACCCGTCGGGGAAAACGGTCGTGTTCCTTTCGACGGATCTCATCGGCGTGCCTGTCAAAATGGCCAAAGTGCTCTGCGATCACGCCGAGCGCAAACATGGCCTGAAGCGGGCCGACGTCATGATTACCTGCTCGCATACGCATTGTGGTCCTGCACTCGACCACACGTTGAGCTATATGCTCGACATGAAGGAAAAGGACTGGGAACAGGTTCGGCGTTACCAGCAGATATTGAATGCGAAACTGATGGCCTTGATCGACCGTGCCATGGCCGATCTGTCACCGGCACAACTTGCGACCGGGAGCGGTGTCAGCCGCTTTGCTGCCAATCGCCGCGATCCAAAGGGGCTGGGTCCGTACGACCATGCCGTTCCCGTTTTGCGAATTTCTTCCGCTGATGGAAAAACGTTGCGCGGCGTCATTTTTGGTTACGCGTGTCACAGTACGGTCTTGAGCTTCTACAACTGGTGCAGCGACTACGGTGGATTCGCGATGGATTTTCTGGAAGAGCAGCATCCCGGCGCGACGGCTCTGTTTTTCGCCGGGTGTGGTGGCGATCAGAATCCATTGCCGCGACGCAAAGTTGAACTCTCACAGAAATACGGCCGAATGCTCGCGTTCGGCGTCGAACGCGTACTGGAGACACGGATGAAATCGGTCGGCGGGACACTGCGGACCGATTTTCGCCACGTCAATTTGGAATTCGCCTCTCTTCCAAGCAAATCGGATTTGGAGAAGACGCTGAAAGGTTCGAGCCGCTACGAGCGTGCACGGGCAGGCGTGTTGCTTAAGCAGTATGCGCGCGACGGTGAACTGTCGAAGACATATCCGTGCCCGGTTCAAGTTTGGGAGGTGGGCGATAACGTGACCTGGGTTGCGTTGGGCGGCGAAGTCGTCGTCGATTACGCAGTGCGGCTCAAACGCGAATTGGGGAACAACCGCACCTGGGTCACCGGTTACGCGAACGACGTGATGGCCTACATTCCCTCGGAACGTGTGCTGGAGGAAGGCGGATATGAAGGCGGCAGTTCGATGTTGTACTATCAGCTTCCCTCGCCTTGGAAGAGCGGACTGGAAGCCGCCATCGTCAAGGCCGTCGTCGAGATGTCCACCGATCTGCGCAAGCGGACGGCCGATACAAACTGAGCTCAACACTCCCGTCTCAGACGGTCTGCTCCTGCGGGAGACTGTCGGCGGTCACCACCTGATTCCGGCCCGTTTCTTTGGCTTCGTACAGCGCGGCATCGGCGGCAGAAATCAGTTCGTGCACTTTGTCGGCATGTCCGGGGAATGTGGCAATGCCCACGCTGAGCGTCACACGGATGTCTCTGCCCTCGAACGAAAAGGTTTCCGCGTCCACCGCGCGGCGAATTGATTCTCCAATTCGATGCGCGCCAACCAGACCCACATTGGGTAACAGCACGGCCATTTCCTCGCCGCCGTAACGCGCAACGAGTACGCGGTCGCCCGTGCGAACCGACTCGCGCGCTTCGTCTTTGAGCATCTGGGCCGTCCGTCGCAGCACCAAGTCTCCCGCCTGATGTCCGTACTTGTCGTTGATCGACTTGAATCGATCCAGGTCGAACAACAATAGCGACACTTCCCGCTTCTTTTCGCGCGCCAGTTGAATCTCTCGTTTGATCTGCTGATCGAATGCACGACGGTTCGCCAATTCCGTCAACGAATCCTCGCGTGCTTCCTTTTCGACAATCGCCTGGTTCAACACACGCAGAATCACTTCGCCCAAATACTCGGCAGCCCATGTTGCCAGAGAAATTTGAGTGTCGTCGAATGGAAAGTTGTCACGTCGGGTAAAGCAGGCGAGGCCGATCGACTGCTGTTCTTGCACCAGCGGTGCCACAATCGCCCCGCTGGCCGTTCTTTCGACACACAACTCGTCAAGATCGCGGGAGCTGTATGCCTTCATTTGGCCGTCGGCCAGATGCCGTTCGGTCAGCCGATCTTCCAAGTTTTTCCAGTTGATTTCGACGCTGCCGTCGCTCTTGATGCCGCATCGTATCAGCGGTTTTCCTAAACCTGCATCTGCCTTGTTTTTCAAATACAGTACGACCCGATCGGCGTCGATCTTCTTCATCCACTGGTTCAGAAATTCCTGAATCATCGCCAGCGGAGAATCGAATTTCCGATCGGCAATCGACCGCAGTGCAAGCATTTCGTTGGTGAAACGTAACTCGTGCGTCTTCTGTTCGAGCGTCTGAAAACGCTTGAAATCGGTTGAAACGCTTTGCATCAATCGCCGCGTTAACTCAACCTGTTGCTCATGGGGCGCGCCGGGCGGGTAGAGTGCCGTCGTGATCAGAATTCCGGCCAGATCGTCGGCGTCGCCCAAAGCGGCCAGATTCAATTGCTGAATTTTTCTTCGATCGGTCGGAGAGAGGCTCTGCCACAACATCACGAACCCTGCGTCGGAGCCATCCAATACCACGACCCGTTCGCGGATAATTCGCTGCCTCAACTCGTCATCGATGTGCAGATCCCGGCACGATTCTTCAGACAATCCGCGACTCTGGTAGATTTCGTACTCTGGCTCCGCGTCAGGGGTCCATTTCAGAAACGCCGAAAAACCTTCGCCGGTGTGGGGAACGAAACGGCGCATCATCAACTCGAGCGCCGTCTTGATCTCCGTTTGTGCAACGAACTCGCGGAGAATGCCGTTTTCCAGCCGCGACATCGTGCGATCGCGCTGAACCGACTGTAAGTCATCCTGCAGAGCGTTCATTTCATTTCGATGGCGGCTTGCCTCCCGGCCTGCGACCGAAAGTTTGTAGAAATGCAAGAGATACTGCAGCACGCAAACCAAACCGATCGCCAACACGTAGCCGCCAGCCACCGCCTCATCAGAGAAGGCGAGCATGCGATCGAATTGCGATACAATCCAGGACACGGTTTCTGCCTCGGTTACGAAGTGATTCGCACTATTTGAATGGGATGCTGCACTAAAACTTTAGCTCAATTTTCGTATTCCGTGCGAATCGCTAAGAATTGTGCCAGACAAAGTCTCCTATCCAACGGTTGAAGTCGCGGCATAACTGCTACAATCATCACACCATGATTTCGAGCACGGCTCGATGACACACCGATGGCGACCGGGGAGTGTTGGTCGCAACAGCAAACGACGTCTCACCAGGTCAATCACAGTCGCCTGGCAAGCCAAATCAAACCGGAGGCAGACGCTGGGATAGCCCCGGCCGAATTGTCCCGATCGATCTGACACCAAAGAAAATTTGAGAACCAGCCATGCACAACAAGTTATTTCCTGCACGTCGCAATGTCTCCTCCGTAAGAACTGTCGCCGCATTTTCGTTCCTGCTGACACTTGTCGCCTGTTCGCAAGATGCCGAGTTTGGCTCGCCGCAGACAGCATCCGACACGTCGGTGAGCGATGGCGAAACGGAGCCGACGCAACCAGCCGAAGTGCCGTCACCGACTCCGCTGCCCACCCCTGCAAAGACAGCATCCGCCGACGACACAACCGGAACTGAGAAGCAAAAACCGGAGCAAGGCGAAGTGAAGTGGACGTCGCTGTTCAACGGCAAGAACCTCGATGGCTGGAAGAACACCGAATTCGGTGGTGAGGGGGAAATCACCGTCGAGAAAGAGCAGTTGATTCTCGACATGGGCACCCCGCTCTCCGGCGTGAATTACACCGGCAAGATTCCCAAAATCAACTACGAAGTCGAACTCGATGCGATGCGCGTCACCGGCACCGACTTCTTCTGTGGCCTGACCTTTCCAGTGAAGAAAGATCCCTGTTCGCTGATTATCGGCGGCTGGGGCGGAGGCGTGATGGGTCTCTCCAGCCTGAACGGCATGGATGCTTCGGAAAATGAGACCACCAACTATATGGAATTCAAGAACGGCCAATGGTATCACATCCGTTTGCGTGTCCTCTCCGATCGCATTACGGCTTGGATCGATGGCAAGGAAATCGTTGATCAGGACATTACCGACCGGAAGATTTCCGTTCGCATTGAAGTCGAATTGTCGAAGCCGTTCGGATTCGCCACATATGAGACAAGAGCAGCGCTGCGCAAAATTCGCATTCGCGAGTTGTCGGAGGATGAAATCACCGCTGCCAAGTCGACACCAGCAGAACTAGAAAGGGAATAAAACTTCCGTCGTCGATGCCCGCTGGAAACAACGGCGTTGCCTTTTTGCCACGTCGATTTTGTGTCGGCTCGATGAATTCCAGGTGACGCATTCCGTCTCGCGACTGTAAACTGCGGCAAACGCACGGGTTGCGATCTACTGACGCCCTCTGGCTGCGCTTCGGCACCGCGTTTGCGATGTGTCCTCGTGATGTTCGATTCGGTTCGGTTCGATTCGGGAACAAGTCACGGCGCAGTCAGGTGAGGGGTTGAAGTCTATGGATATCGCACGAACCGTCGAGTTGGCGGTCCACGTTTCTCGTCACAGCGACTTGATGATCGAAAGCTCGGCGGCTTTGCCAGAAAATGCCTTACGCGATTTCTGGAAGTTTTCCCGTCGCAGAATCACCGATTGGAAGCTCTGCCTGAATCGCTGCAATCGGCAATTGGCCGCTTCAAGCGATCGCAATCGTCTGGAACATTCGCTTGAACTGGAGTCGCTCATTTCCGAACTGCTGGTGTCGGACGTGTTGACCCGCCTGTGGTCGGCTATTCTGGCGGCCGTTGATGAACGACGGGCGACGAACTGGGCCGAACCGATCGCCCGGCATGTGCTGATCGATCACCTGCAGGCACGCTATTTGGCGCTACAAGTTCTCGTCGATCAATCGCTGTTATCGCAACCGCGCATCCACCGGCTCAACACGCTTCGTCACAGTGCCGAGCGGTGGACCGATTTACTGCTGGGGAGGTTGGTGTGTCGGTGGGACGTGGGCGACTTCGCGTTCGACGAATCGCAGGCCCGCGAATTTGGCGAGAGTCATCTGTCGTACCGCGACGCAGACATTCGAGAGACCGCCTGGCATCTCATTCTGTCCGGTGCCAAAATCACGTTTCCGACCTGTCCCCCATCCAGCCCGTGGCGGACGGCCTGCCTACGCAAGATCATCGGCTCAATTCTCACCTGCTTTCCAAAGCACGCACTCTTTCAACGAACCGGCGAAACCCGTTTGACAAACGGCGAGTAACAATCGCAATGGTGATTTCACCTCGCCAAAGCTCACGGGTCGCGCCCCGTGGGACCAAACAGAAAACGTGAACGGAAGCACGACCGCCATGATACGCCGCGATGACGGAAACGATTGGTTGCTGTTTTCACAGGTCGATCACGCACACCTCGCAGCAGAAATTGCGCAGGTGTGGGGCAATGACGATGTGCCGGCGATCCCTTTACCCCCTCTTTTGATCCCCGCAGTTCGCGATCACGACGAAGGCTGGCGCGAGTGGGAACGGTCGCCCGAACTCCATCCGGATACAGGAGACCCCCGCGACTTTACCGAAATGCCCATGTCGGTGGCGACGAAACTCTGGACCGAAAGCGTCACCGCGACGACGCGCGGGACACCTTCTCTGGCAGAAGCGCTCAAGCGATATCAGGAGTTTCTGACTGAGAGAAACGAGACGTTGGACGGTCACAGAGCGGCAGTTCTGGAAACGTTGATCGAATTTCGCGCTTCGTTTCGCCGCGATGAAGTGCAGCGTCGTGCTCTGCAGGCAGAACTCCTGCCGGTACCGTTCGATTTCTACTTCGATGAATTGCTGCAATCGGGCATCGTCAGCCGTGCCGGACAGGACTTCGTGGGCGACTACTATGTGCTCGATTTACCGCATCTGGGGACATCCCCGTTGGGTGGAATTTGGGTGAGTCGCCACTTTTGCTATCTCGCAGAAAAAGCACGAGAGAGCCGCAGCGATAACATCGACGACGTGGCGGCCATCGAACAGTTCCTCAAAGAGCAGGCGGAACTGCAACGTGAATGGACCGACGAAAGCGTACGAGATTTCGCCAGCGATGAATTGCAACGGCTGATTGAAACCGGGTTTCGCTACGTTCAGTTTTTCGACCGCATCAGCCTCTGGCTCTGCTGCGCGGCGCGAACCAAAGCCGCTGCCATGAATTTGCCCGGCGGTGATTCGTTTCAGTTGACCCCCCGGAAGGACGGCAGCATCGCCATCGAGCCGTACCCACTCAACGTCGCCCCTCTCGAATTGCTGGTCGATACCCGACGCGTTCCGGCAAACCATTACGATCGCGACGGTCTTCAGCAAGCGATTGATTCCGCGACTGTCGAACGACTCAACTGGACACTGTGCCGCTGAAACCGGCGTTCATCCGCGCCAAGAGCGTCGGCCGCCCCTTCGACGCACCATTCACCCGCGCCACGTCTTTCTTAATCCTAATCCTACTCTTAATCATAATCTCGTTTGTCGATGATCGCTTGGCTCGTCGAGCGTCTGGGATTCTGCGAACAGAAAACAAGGGATTAAGATTATGACGAGCATTAAGATTAGGAATCCGCTTCGCGTCATTTACGACGAAGGCGTGCGGACCTGAATCTGGCGGCGGATCGCTTGTTCGGCTTTCGTCAGTTCAACTCTCAGCGTGCCGTGGGCATCGATTGCCTCGGCGGTTACCTTCTCGGGATCGACGGCGGCCGGCATCGGAATCGAACGGGAGAACGTCCCGCCGAGCCGTTCGCGCACGTGGACCGTTTGCGAATCGTTCGCTTCAAACTCCGGTTTCTCGGCCTCAATTGTCAGCATGTTGCCCACCAGCGAGAGATTGACCGACTGCGGATCGACACCGGGCAGATCAATTAAGACTTCAATCGTCTCAGCCGATTCAATCACATCGACTGCGGGAACAAACGACTGCCCCACTCCTCGCAGCCCGAAACGGTCGAGCGTCTTGCCTCCCTGCGAAACTACCGCTTCCAACCAATGGTCGAACTCGCTTCGGAGCCGTTCAACAGAAGCTGTCAACCGGCTTTGTTCTTCCTGTTCATTGTCAGACATGATGATGCGCCTTCAGTTGAAGGATGAAACTATTGGGACAGCGTTGCCCTCTTATCTTAATCGTAATCCTACTCATAATCTTAATCCCTTTTTCTCCCGCCGCATCAACTTTTCCAAACAGCGGGACGAACCGGCCACTCGACGCAGAAGAGATTATGATTAAGAGTAGGATTACGATTAAGAAAAGCAAAGATCAGCCGGTTTGAATTGGAATTTTCCGTGCCGGTCCGCGTTCGATTCTCGGCAACACGACCTTCAGAACGCCGTTGTTTAAGCCGGCGGTGATTCTTTCGTGGTCGACTTCGTCGCTGAGGATGAAGGACCGCAAGAAATCTCCCGTTTCGTACTCGCGGTGCAAAACCTCTGCTTCCGCCTCCACGGTTTGCGTGACCCGCCCAAACAGTGTGAGCTTGTTGTCTTGCACCTGGAGATTGAGCGAATCGGACGTCACGCCCGGCAGGTCGGCATAGAGTACCAGTCCGTTTTCGTCTTCGTAAATGTCTATGGGCGGCGTGAAGACGGCGCGTTGTGGAGCGTCAGCCGGTTCTGTCTGCCCGCCAGTGTGAATGTCCACCGGAAAATTGCGTTGCGGCGAAACAATTTCGCGTTCCGGTTCCGGTTCGTGTTCGGGATCAGGTTGGGAACGATTCTCTTCAGACATCAATCGGTCCCCTCGTTTACGAGAATCTGACGTGGTTGAATTTCATCGGCTTTGGGAAGGTGGATTTTGAGAACGCCGTCGTTGAACTCGGCCGCGAGACGTTCTTCTTGCACACGCTCCGGAAGCGAGAACGAACGTTGCCACGCGCCGTGAAATCGCTCGTGCCGCCGAAACTGATCGTCCGGCACGTTCTCCGGTTGGGCGCGGGTTCCCTTCAGCGTCAAGATGCCCCCGGCGATTGAGACGTCAAGTTCATCCGCACGCATGCCTGGCAACTCGGCTGTCAGCAGATATTCGTCTTCGAGCTGATACAGATTGATCGCAGGATATTGCCGACCGAAGCGAACGCCGTGCAACGTCATATCGACGCCATGCAATAAGCGATCAACTTCCCGCTCCAAATCGTGGAACAGTCTCCAGCTTTGTCCCCAGCGAAAAATCGGCATGATGAATGCTCCAAGTAGCGATCAGCTGTCAGCATTCAGCCAGAAACGCCACGAGTATGAGAGCTGATGGCTGACAGCCGATTGAATCGTTGTTTGTGATGGTCGCATATCAGCGAATTTCGAGATCCTCGCACGCCGACGTTGACAACATCAGCAAGAGTCAAGGCAAACTCCGTACCACTTCAGCAACACGACTGCGGGGGCGTCTCCTGCTGTTGTTCGCTGCTCCTAACATCTTTCTGCGACGTTGTTTCAGTATATCCACTCGGGGCGATCTTTGTCGCAGACTTCCGCCAACGACAAGCCGGGAAACGTCAGGCATGGCACGACAGACGTTTTCGATCGGTTGCAGGCTGCCATTGTGGCAGGACGGCCAACGAAGCAAAATGGCAGTTCGGAGCAGATATTCGCCTCAAGTTGCGCTAGAATCAATACTGTGATCACAAATCGGCAGTTGATCTCTTTTCACGAATGACAAACCGAATTCTCATCTGTCGCGACGGCCTTGGGAAAACACCTCTGTGAACAGCAAACATCTCGACCGGCGTCATGCCGTGTATGTCGGCAGCTTCGATCCGCTGACGCTGGGACACGAAGACATCATCCGTCGCGGCGCGAAACTGTTCGACCGAGTGACGGTCGGTGTCGGTGTCAATCCGGATAAGAAAACGCTGTTCACTTCCCAGGAACGGATGGATCTCATTCGCGCGGTTGTTTCGTCGCTGGAAAACGTCGAAGTGCTGACGTTTGAAGGATTGGCCGTCGATTTCGTGCGCTCGTGCGGATCGGCGGTGATGCTCCGCGGCGTTCGCACGCTGACCGATATCGAATCGGAATTCACCATGTCGTTGGCAAACCGTGCGTTGGCCCCCGATATCGAATCGGCGTTCCTCATGTCCAGCGAACGCTACACGCACATTTCGAGTACGCTAATCAAACAGATTGCCCAGTTGGGACAGGAAACCGCCGCCGACCACCTCAAAGCATTCGTCCCCGAGCCGGTTATTGAACCCCTGATGGCCCGGTTTCGTAACGCACATTAACGGCCTCCGCCGGCTCAACGGCTGTGTCCCCGATCGACCGACCAAGTTGTGCGAAAGATGCAATATTCGGAACACTAGTACTACAGTCGCACATAGTCAGTTTTGGATTGGCGACCCTCTTGTTTTGAAGTGACACTTTTGGGCGTCTGCCTGGTGTGTTCGTCTCCATTCGGAGAACCGAAGTGCGTGCGGGAT
>Ga0114996_10006431_pt1 | contig 13530 bp, 9 predicted proteins | sample ArcticOcean_MG_C_4_FD_87039 | JGI IMG/M metagenome (GOLD analysis project Ga0114996, IMG submission 87039) | Marine microbial communities from western Arctic Ocean - ArcticOcean_MG_CB4_134 | ecosystem: Environmental > Aquatic > Marine > Oceanic | place: Arctic Ocean: Canada Basin | collected... | reverse complement strand
CTGCTCATTCAGGTTACCCTCCTCTGTTAAATTTTTATAACACCAGGCGAGACCGGAGTAGAGTTCTGGCTCTGTATTTCCAAGACGTTCGCTTTCACCGTAGGCATTGAGCGCTTCAATCGTTCGGTCCGGCATCCGGGCTAATGTTTTCCCCTTCATAAAAAAGGCAAATGCGAAATTCGGATTGATTTTGATGATCTCATCATATTGTTCTATCGCTTTCTCGTTTTGATAGAGCCCCATGTAGGTGTCTCCCAATAATCCCCTCAACCGCATAATTTCAACCTGCACTTCGGGTTCTGCGCTGGATGACGACCGATTGGCAATTTCGTTTTCGAGCAGTCCAACTGCCTGGTTGTACTGACCATTGATCAGGAGCTGTTGTGATCCCTGGATTATCTCATCAATCGTTGTGCCGTTGGCACCAGAAAGATTGTGAACGGACGTTAATAGAATGAGGGCAATGCTCCAACTTACCCAACTTTTCATAATATTTAATTTTTTCTAAAACAACCGTGAGTGAATGTCGATTGAAGAGATGGCGACACAAGGCACAAGAAATAGAATAGAGATATAAGCAGGCTAATACGCCTTCCTTCAACATACATCATATTCATTCTGTGTTCTCCTGCATCAATCCCCAATCCGAAATTGTTATAGGTGTTTTTCTACCGTTTGAGTTAACGAACTGAATTCATCTTTTAATGCGGGGTACAAGCTGCGATAGTGCGGATAAAAATCTTCGTATACTTTTTTATCAGGTCCGGGTTGATATTCACCTGTTATCTTTATTGTCTTTTCACAGGCATCTTCCACCGAGTTATAAACTGCCGTTCCTACTCCCGCCAACAATGCCGCTCCATAGGCCGCCCCTTCCGTAGCGTTGACGGTGACGATCTGTGAATCAAAATTATCCGCCAAGAGCTGTAGCCAAAATTTACTTTTTGCACCACCACCTGCGGCGCGTACTTGACTCGGTTTTATTCCTAGATTACGCATGAGTTCAAACCCGTCTCGGAGACCATAAGTAACCCCCTCGAGCACCGCGCGGGTCATATGGGCTTTACTGTGACGGAGCGTGAGACCTACGAAGGCCCCCTTGGCATCCGGGTCTGGATAAGGTGTGCGTTCACCGGTAAGATAAGGTAAAAAGAGAAGGCCCTCCGATCCTGCGGCGACTTCAGAAGCTTTTTTCGTAAGCATGTCATAAGCGTCAACTCCGGTTTCTTCTTCAAGTATCCTCTCTTCACTTCCCAATGTATTGCGAAACCATTGAAAACTTCCTGCTGCTGATAGCATTACACCCATGAGGTGCCACTTCCCTGGCACCGCGTGGCAAAAGGTATGCAATCTACCTTCGGGTTCGACCAGATATCTGTCCGAATGGGCAAAGATGACTCCCGAGGTACCCAGTGTAGCTGAGACAACTCCATCCTTTACGATACCGCAGCCAATTGCCCCGGCCGCCTGATCACCGCCACCAGCAATGATCGGCGTGCCTTCCAATAAACCGGTTATTTTTGCGGCTTCGGTATTTACCCGGCTCGAAGCAACGGGAGATTCTGTAACTTCGGGCAGCCATTTTCGAGATACTTCACAGCCGGACAGCATCTCCTCTGACCACTGCCGCTTGGATACATCGAGCAGTGACATGCCGGAGGCATCTGAGACATCGGTATAGAACTCCCCTGAAAGCCGGTAGCGAATATAATCCTTAGGTAGCAGAACCTTGGCGACTTTGGCATAAATTTCAGGCTCGTTTTCTTTCACCCATACAATTTTTGGCGCGGTGAATCCCGCAAGGACAGGATTTCCTGTGAGTTCGAGCACTTTAGCCGATCCTATTTTTTTCGTAATCGAATCACACTGCGACGCCGATCGCTGATCATTCCACATGATGCAAGGGCGTAGGACCTTTCCCTGCTTATCGAGAAGAACCAAACCATGCATTTGTCCGGTAAGGCCAAGACCAGCGATGTCAGCTGGATCAATATTCTGTTCTTCGAGTAGATGTTTAATTGCCTGAATCGTAGCCTGCCACCAATCATCAGGATCAGATTCCGCCCATAATGGCTTAGGGGTAGAAAAATCGTACTCCGGTGCTACTGTGCTTTTTACTTCACCCGACTCGTCAATAAGCACCGCTTTGGCACTCGATGTACCGATATCAATCCCGATTAAGTAAGGCATGATGAGAATGTTCGATTTTCGATTGAGGATTGTCGATTGAAATTAAGAATAAACTTATTTCGAAAGGAGAGGGGACATCGCAACAATGACAGTTAATAGAATCGGCAGTCTAAATCGCTATGTCTTTTTATTGTTATTCACAAATTCTTCTAAAAGGGGAACGGCTTTTCCCCCTGCATCTTCCTTGGCGAGTTCGCGTGCGAAATCTTCGGAGTTTTGACGAAGCTTTTGATCGTTTTCAACCCGATCGACGTACTCAGGCAGCAATTCTGGCCATCGTCTTTTACTTATCTTAAGTCCTACCCTCATGCGACGGGTCTCTTTAGCCCATAAAAATTGATCGGCTATATGGGGGATGACAATACCCGGTTTTCCAGAATGCCAAACGGAAGCCGTTGTTCCAGCGCCACCATGGTGAATTACCACAGAGGCATAGCGAAAAAGCTGATCATGCGATACACGATCAATACATTTGATATTAGGCAGCGCCTCTTCAGGAGAAAGTTTTGCCCATCCGCGTTGAATGATAATTTTTTTATTTTTCGGCCAGCGACTAAGAAATCGATGCATCTTCCTTTCCCGATCATCGAAAGTGACACTTCCAAATGTAATTACGGGCACTTCTTTGCCCGCGCAGAAATCTTGGAGTTCCTTTTCTAATTGTGGATCTTGAGCGGACTGCCAACGCAAATGTCCGATGAATTGAAATCGTGGGTTGATCCGGGCATGCGTGGGAAGTAGATTTTTACTTACGGCGACAAGCGCGAGCTCAGCCGGAGCGAATATAAATTGTTTGATGGCGGGTATTTTACCCTCCTTGATGCGCGCGGCTAGAATTTTATTTAACGTTCTGCTAATCAGCATGTTTGATACTCTCCATAAGGTGCTATTCCAAAAGTGTTGCAGCTTTTTTGGAAAAAGACCGAGAGAAGGTATATCATGAGGTGGATAGTCAGGTGAGGGCACGATCAAATGACTAAAACAGACAACGGAAAAAGGGACATTGTATCGATCAGCAGTCACTTTAAAATGGGGAAAAAGATAGGAACAGATAAAAAGATCCGCATCCTTAAGAGCGATTTTCAGCCTCTCCAATGTTTCATCGAGAAATGGCATTCCGCTGCGATAAATGATTTCCAATTGTTTTAATGGATGTCGCGTGCGAACCAGTTTCAGCATGCACTCGGCGAAAATATCCTGATCCCAGTCCGGAGGTATATATATGTACTCCAACTCGGCGCGCTCGATCTCATCCCTATAAAGCGGAGCGGCAGCTAAACGAATGTCATGTCCAGCTTCGCTCAGCGCTCTACCCAAGGCGATTACCGGATAGATATCACCCGTCGATCCGGCAGAATTTAGTAAAACACGCACTTTTTAAGTGTCGATTCTTGAATGAGGATTGTCGAGCTTTGCCATGGGAGGCCGATGGGGAATGTCGCCCTTGCGAGAGCTGGTCTCGGTAGTCGATTGAATGTTTTTCTGTCGTCACGACAACTGGACGATGACTATTCCATCCTTTGATGATTTTATTTATTTTCAACTTGAAAAATCACTGGTTAGGCTTGAACTTTAGTTACATGCCCAGCGCTGATACGGAATTCGTTCATCTTCATCTCCATACTGATTATAGTCTTCTCGATGGGGCTTGCCGTATCGACCGCCTGATGAATCAAGCTGTTGACTTCGGCATGAAGTCTCTCGCCATAACCGATCATGGGAATCTTTTTGGGCTCGTCGATTTCTATCAGACCGCGAAAAAATTTGAAATAAATCCTCTCCTCGGTTGTGAAATTTATTTAGTGAGCGGAAGCCGCCTGGAGCGACCTGAAAGAGGCCAGCACGTTTATTACCACATGGGGCTTTTGGCGCGTAACTACACTGGATATAAAAATCTTACGAAATTGGTGTCGGATGCTCATGTCACGGGTTTTTACTACAAACCACGAACAGACATCGAACAACTTGCAGCCCATGCCGAAGGCCTTATTGGCTTTACCGGTTGTTTACAAGGGGTCGTTCCCCAGATGCTCCTTCACGATCAATTTGAGGAAGCGCGTGAATGGGTCGGCCGCTTCATCGATATTTTTGGAAGAGAAAATTACATAGTTGAATTACAGGATCACCACATACCTGAGCAGGAAAAAATTATACCCCTGCTGCTTAAGCTTGCCGAGGAATTTAAACTTAAAGTCGTTTGCACTAACGATGTGCATTTCGTCAAAGAAAGTGATTCTGTTTCCCATGACGTGCTACTTTGTATCCAGACGGGATCCAAAGTTGAAGATGAAAAACGTATGCGATTCGCCAATGATAACTTTTATCTCAAGACGGGCGAAGAAATGGCGCATTTATTTAGTGAACTGCCCGAATCTCTTGAAAATACCATGGCCGTGGCTGAAATGTGCGATGTTAAGCTTCCTCTCGGTGAAAATCACTATCCGGTGTTTAATATGCCACCTGAAATCAAGGCGCGTAGTAAAACCAACGCCGGTTATTTGAAAGAATTATGCATTGATGGACTGCAAAAACGGTACGGGGTCGATTACATTCACCCAGATAAGTATCGACCAAAAGCGAATGAAGATCACGATCTAGCGAACACGCTTGTCGAGCGCATAAACCACGAACTGGAAGTCATCGATAATACGGGCTACGTCGATTATTTCCTGATCGTTCAAGATTTCATCAACTGGGCTTTGAATCAGAACATTCCCGTAGGCCCGGGTCGCGGATCTGGAGCCGGCAGTCTTGTCGCTTATCTCACGCATATTACCGATATTGACCCGATACGGTTCAAGCTACTTTTCGAACGTTTTTTAAATGAAGAGCGTATATCCCCACCAGACTTCGATATTGATTTTTGTATGCGCCGCCGAAGTGAAGTCATTGATTATGTCCGCAATAAATACGGCAAAGATTGTGTTGCCAATATTATTACCTTTGGAACCTTTGGAGCGAAGATGGTCATACGCGATGTTGCGCGTGTTCTCAATATCCCATACGGAGAAGCGGATCGCATTGCCAAGATGGTGCCGGACGATCTTAAAATCACGCTTGATGAAGCTATATTACGCAGTACTGAGTTGCAGAAGGAAGTAGAGAATAATGAACTGGCCGCGAAAATAATCGAGCATGGTAGAATCATAGAAGGAATGGTGCGTAATACCGGCACGCACGCCGCCGGCGTGATAATCGGTGACCGGCCGCTAACCGAGTATATACCGCTCACTCTTCAGGAAGGCGCGTTAACTACTCAATACTCCCAGCTTCCCGTGGAAAACCTCGGGTTGCTTAAGATGGATTTTCTCGGACTTAAAACTCTGACCGTAATTGCTGATACAGAGGAAAACATACGTCTTACGGCCGAAGATAATTTTGATATTAATAATATCCCTTTTAACGATGATAAAACATTTCAACTTATCGATGATGGGTTAACAGCCGGCGTATTTCAGTTAGAGTCCGGTGGTATGCGCAATCTTTGTCGGCAGATTAAGATCGCCAGTATCGATGAAATCGTTGCTCTAATTGCACTTTATCGGCCTGGTCCGATGGAATGGATTCCGGATTACATACGCGGTAAACAGGACTCCTCGACGATAAAATTTCCCCACCCCCTTCTCGAAGAGATTTGTAAGGAGACATACGGGGTCATGGTTTACCAGGAACAGGTAATAGAATCAGCTAAAGTAATCGCGGGTTATACCCTGGGTGCTGCCGATATTCTACGCCATGCCATGGGTAAGAAGAAAGTCAGTGAGATGAAGCAACAACGACTTGTGTTCGTGGAGGGCGCCTTTAAAACGCACGGCATCGAAAAGAAAAAAGCTTTAGAAATTTTCTCAATTCTCGAAAAATTTGCGGGCTACGGGTTTAATAAATCACATTCTGCCGCCTACGCGATCCTCAGCTATCGGACCGCTTACCTGAAAGCCAATTACCCGGTACAGTTCATGGCCGCGCTTCTCTCCAGTGAGCTCGGTAATGCCGATAAGGTTGCCTTTATTATCGATGAATGTGCCGCTTTAAACATTCCTGTCCTCGGGCCTGATACCAACTTATCCCGACAGAATTTTACTCCCGTTTATGATGAAGCTACCGGAAAGGGAAGCATTCGGTTTGGCCTTGCTGCGATGAGGGGAGTGGGTGATGCGGCCGCAAGCAAAATTATAGAGGAGCGAGAAATCAACGGAGACTATCAAGACTTTCATGATTTTATTTCCCGTATAGATTCGCGATCGGTGAACAAGCGCGTTTTGGAATGCCTTATTAAATCAGGAGCCTTTGATTATTCAGGTGATGATCGGGGAGCCTTACTCGAAGACATCGATGGCATTTTGAATGAAATGATTGCGCTACAACGTGACCGCGAACGCGGGCAGGAGTCATTTTTTGAATTATTGGATTCGGCAACGGAGGCGTCTGAGGGCTCCAATGGGAGGAACGGACACAATGGCAATGGCAGGTTGCGAACAAACACTGTTATGCCTTTGTTCGAAAAACTTAAGTTTGAAAAAGAACTGCTTGGTTTCTATGTCTCGGGACATCCGATGAATGGCTATAAGGACCTCGATATCGCAATTGATACGATCAAGGATAATAACTTACTTACTCTTGAAGACCGCTCACAATTTCGTCTCTGTGGCGTTGTTTCGACTATTTCAAAAAAAATCTCAAGGAAGGATAAGCGCCCCTGGGCCATCCTAAGCCTGGGAACCAGGCATTCTACTTATAGCATTAACATCTATGCTGCTGCGTTTTCTAAATATAGCGATTTACTTATCACTGGAGAGCTATTGATGGTTACTGGCCTTGTTTTGAAAAGGGATGATGATGTTCGATTGAGTGCTGATGTTTTACACCCGCTGGATCCAAGTATACCTGAAGTTATAAAAAAGATTTGCTGGGTCGTTCGACCCGATGCGCAAGCTAATGATTTTCTTGATAAGTTGAGAAATATTTTAGACGACAATTACGGTGATACTCAAAATGAAATAGGTTTCCTCGTGGATGATAATCATCTTGTTATCACCAATATTGCTGCCTCGTTGACCTGGAAAGTGCGGGCTGACGATTTTTTAAAACTTCGCCAACATCCCGCTATCGCGAGGGTCGAAATCCAGACTAATATGCCTTATTCGAATGTTCATCACCCTTGGTGATTAGATTCCGAATGGCGATTGATCTTGATGGTCCACGAAAGCATATGCTGTATAACCTATTGATCAGGCTACAGGGTTAGCCTTTTTCTCAACTTGTGATTCGATCGGCAATCGAATCACGCGAGATCAAAACCGTGTTTGTTTAAAAACTCTTTGAATTTCGGTCGTTCGGGTAATGATAATTGGCGCGCCACATTTTCGGACCAACTACAGTATTCAAGCACCCCGTATTTGTCAGTATGGCGCTGTTTTTCTGGTGGGATGGCATGTCGCTCATGCCTGCGTTGATCGTAATCTTCAATTTCATCAGCGAGATTAGTATCTTTGTAACGATCTTGATGAATAACCGTTGTTGGTGGGAGGCGCAGGGATACATAACCCTCGGATAGAGGCCAGCCAATGCAAAGACCGCAAATAGGGTAGACCCCGTTTGGTAATTCAAGAAGTTCACAAATTGTATTCATGCGGTCTCTAATTGCACTGATTGGACAGCAGCCCAGGCCGATTGATTCCGCGGCAAGGATAAGATTTTGCATTGAAAGCGCTGAGTCGATTGTTGCATTAATGAAACTATCAATGTTGTTATTCTTGTATCCATGGCCCCGCCATCCGGCGATCCTCTGGTTGCGTCTCATGTCAGCGCAAAAAACAAGGAATACAGGTGCTTTACCTTCCCAGCCGCCAATGACTTCACGCGCGTCTGGATCTTTGACGACAATTATAGAATACTGTTGTAAATCCGATTTCGATGGTGCGGACTGTGCGCAAGCGAGCAATACCTCTAAATGCTCATCATCTATGGGTTTTTCCTGGTATTTTCGCTGTGTGCGGCGTGAGAGGATAGCGGCAACTGTCCCCTCATTATTCATTTCAGCACCGAGTTCTGTTTTTATTCCAAAACGTTCTTCTATAAGCTGGGATATTTTTTTCATCATATAATAAGGTGAACAGATAATTGTCGATTGAACTACAGAGTTGTCCACTCTGTGTCTTGGGCATTATGTGGCTATCTTAACATTCGACAATCGAAAATCAGCAATTGAATGGCTATTTACTCTTCACAGGTAATCCAAGAACTTCGCGAGCGGTTTTAAAATGAAGTTTTGCGAAATCACCCAGTGCGTCGGGACCTAGTTTGGCGATCAACTTTTGCCCTTGTTTTTTTACCTCAGCGGACGCGCCCTTTTTCAACGGTTCCCCCGCTTTTTTAGAGAGGCTATCCATTTGCCTAACAAATTCAGCGCGGGCGCAAATCGAAGCCGCTGCTACTACGGGATCCTCCTCAGCTTTTGTTCGCATGCGTAAATCGAAGTTCTCATCTTTAACCATTTTCTGCACTAAAGGTTCTTTGCTGAACTGATCCAGTAGACCCCAGCTTACCGGTTTCTTTTTTAGAGCATCTTCAAGAGCGCGAGCGTGTAACCATGCCATGAGACGGTTGAGATTGGCGCGCGGTTTAGACATCAATTGGTTGTATTTATTCATTCCACAGTAAGCGGTTTGGACGACTACACCGCGTGTTTTGCGGATTATCTTTTCTGTTTCGATGATGGAAGAGTCTGTCATTCTCTTGCTGTCTTTAACTCCTTTTTTCAACCAATCGCGCACCATATCACCATCTGCTATGACACAGCAGGTAATAAGTGGACCAAATAAATCACCTTTACCGGCTTCATCCAATCCAGCGTGAGGTTCAAACCATTCAGGGTTATAAAACTCTTCGTATCCCAGGCGTGGTTCACCGGTGACTTCTGCTTCCAGCGTGTCGCGCACAAAATCTTCCGTTCCCTTGCCCTGGATCACCAATTTGCCGCTTTCATAAGCTACAATGTTAACCTTTTCGCGAGTGGCTTTAAAGGCAAACCGCGCGTAAGCCACCGCGTAATATTCCCAAACCCGCTGATCACATATATGCTCCAACTTTTTCATTTGCTCATCATTGAGCGTAATAGTGTATAAAGTGAGCTTTTTAGGTTCGTCGTCTTTATCTTGAGACTTTTTATTTTTCTTCGCCATTGATTATCTTTTAACCCCAAAATATTATTACAATCAATCTCCAACTTTAATTAATATACCTAAACAAGTCGTGAAGTTCAGGCTGGAAAAAGATATAACACTATTTCAGAAAAAGCTGCAACACTGGTATGCTCAACACCAGCGTGACTTGCCCTGGCGCCGTGAACCTACGCTCTACAAAACCGTGGTATCAGAGTTTATGTTACAGCAGACGCAGGTGGAAACTGTTCTCCCTTACTTTCATCGATGGATTTCCGTTTTCCCTGGTTTTGAAGCATTGGCTAATGCAAAAGAAGAGGTCGTAATAAAAAACTGGGAGGGGTTGGGGTATTATTCACGCGCGCGAAATCTTCACCGGGTAGCCCGTAAATTGGCAAATAATGAAACAATTCCTTCACGCGCAGAGGAGTGGGAGCATTATCCGGGTATCGGCCCGTATACCGCAGCGGCCATTTCAAGCATAAGCTTTCACTATCCAGCGGCAGTGCTTGATGGGAATGTTATTCGTGTCCTGTCACGTCTCACCGCGGATGCCACGCTATTCAAAGACAAAAATTCTGCGATTCGAAAACTTGCGCCCTTGGCAAAAAAGCTTCTCGAGGTAAAGAATCCCGGGAAACACAACCAGGCAATGATGGAGATAGGCGCGACGGTATGTACGCGTTCGAAACCAAGTTGCACAGTATGTCCCGTTCACTCTTTTTGCTCTACAGGTAAACGTGGAGATATGGATCAGTTCCCTCGTTTTAAGGTAAAACCGGCACAGCACTTGAAAATTAATCGTGTATGGATACAGAGGAATGGAGCTCTTCTCTTGCACAAGGCGTCCCCTAAGGCGAAACGACTGGCTGATTTCTATGAACTCCCTTCAGCAGAAGGATTCGTGAAAAACCCTATGCGGAAAGACCGTTTGATGATAAAAAAGCGTGGGATTAGTAATCAGTATATCGAGGAGAGGATTTATCGGGTAGAATCAGACGCAAAAATTCTGCGCCTCGTTAGATCGTCTCCAGATCTTCACTGGATACCGGCAGCCAAAATGGATGCGATAATCCTTTCAGGTCCACACCGCCGATGGATCAAAGAAATAATTGTTGATGTCGGGCATAGCCCTCAGTAGCGAAAGCGGTTTGAAAGAGGTTAACGGGATGCAGGAATTAGGATGAAGAGCTGTACGGCATTCCTCGCAATGACAGTTATTAAAATCTGCAATTGCTGAATCGGTTATCGATTCAATCAACTATTTTCATGGCGAAGTCTGAGCATATTCGTAAATGCAGCTACTTTTTTCTTACGCCTTCTAATCTCTGATGGTTTTTCAAAATAGCGTTTAGCACGGACATCGCGAATCACACCCTCGCGGTCGAGCTTTTTTTTAAGCCGACGGATCGCGCGTTCCATGGGTTCACCCCTTCGTATTCTAATTTCTACTGGCATATTGCTATATGTGGAAAGATTGATATCTGCAATTTTAGTCAAAAGGGTCAATACTTTTCTTAATATGACATAGGCAATAGGATAAAATAATAGAAAATCACCTCATATTATGTAATTTGAGTTATTTATAGCCATAATCTCTTTTATTCTTACCAGCCTTACTATAGAAGATAAGCAAATGAAACCGACATTGCTTATTCTTGCTGCGGGGACAGGCAGTCGTTTCGGAGGCTTAAAGCAAATGGAATCTTTCGGCCCTAACAATGAAACGATTCTTGAATACTCGATCTACGATGCCATTCGCGCAGGATTTGGAAAGATCACTTTTGTCATTCGCAACGATTTTGAGGAGGCCTTCAAGCAATGTATCGGAGCGAAAGTCGCAGAGCGCATAGAAGTGGATTATGTTTATCAGGATTTGAATCAACTACCTGCTGGGTATTCTCTGCCTGCAGAAAGGACAAAACCCTGGGGTACGGGACATGCGATATGGGTTGCCAAAGATGCTATCGCTGAGCCGTTTGGGGTAATCAATGCCGATGATTTTTACGGGCGCAGCGCTTTCGAGGTTTTATTTAAATTTCTCTCTCAAGCGGACGAGAGTAATGACACCAGCCTATGTCTCATCGGTTACCGCTTGGCGAATACGCTCTCCGATTTTGGATCAGTTACACGAGGCATTTGCGAAGTTGATGATAATGACTACCTCGTAAACTTGGAGGAGCATTTTAAAATAGAGAAAACCTCCTCCGGTCCACGCTCATGTGATGCAAATGGTAATCTCAAAACCTTGAGCGAAGACGCGGTCACTTCAATGAATCTATTTGGTTTTACACCCTCGGTGTTTGAACACCTGGAATCGCTATGGATTGATTTTCTGGAAAAGCAAGGTGGAGATTTGAAAGAGGAATTTTTAATCCCTACTGCCGTAGGCAAGATAATCAGCCGCGGTCACGCGAAACTCAAAGTCCTGATGACGGATGAAAAGTGGTTCGGGCTGACATATCCTGAAGATGTAAAGGTAGTCAGAACTCAAATTGAAGATCATGTGAGCAAAGGAACCTATCCTTCTGCGTTGGTGTAAGATAATGCCAATGCGCTCTAGCACAGGGGAAACTAAGAGACAAAAATAGCGATGCCGGTCGAATTGTCGGGGCCTCCCCGATCATTGGCGATGTCAATGAGACTGCGAATTAAGCTTTCCGGTGTGTCGGCTAAAAGGGTTTCATCATGTAGCTCTTCTTCAGTCAATATTTTGGAAATACCGTCACTACAAATAAGAATGCGATCACCGGTTTTGAGGTCCTTTTTATAAACATCCGTCTCTATTTCACCCTGTTGGCCGATACAGCGAGTCAAGGTATGGGAAAAGTAATCAGGAATTTCAGTGTCATCATCAGGTGCCAGACGCGAACGGATCTCCTCTTCCATCGTGTGGTCGGTTGTAAGTTTATGCCATTTTTTATTCCGGCAAATATAGGCGGTGCAATCACCGATGTGGCCGATATCCATGTAGTTGTGCTTAAGATGAATGACAGTAAGCGTAGTGCCAATTCCTACTTCTTCACTGACTTTTTTACCCTCTATATAAACTGTTTCATTAATGTTGTTAAATAGATCTTCGAAATTGAGCTTTCCATTACTTTCTTTTTCAATTGATTTCCCGAGTAACTTAATCGCAAGTTTGCTCGCCAGCGCTCCGCATGGAAGACCGCCAAGACCATCGGCAACTGCGTAGACTCGCTTGCTATCATCCACGTAAAACATGTCTTCATTTTCCTCACGCATTTTTCCACGATCAGAGAGCCCAAAGGAGGACACCTTTAAATTGTCAACGACAGTACCGGGATCTGGTTTAGTGGCGCACATACTTAAATTGCCAAAAATCTCCCCTTTTGAATCTCATATAAAAGGGGGCAGGCGTAGTCGCAATAGAAGGATATAATTCTATATTCGAACAAAAAAAAACTTATATCAAATAATCCGTAAAACCTCAATCATAAAGCTTCCAAAGGACAAAAGACGGACTTTCTGTTGTCTCTGTTGAATATTTCAAACTTATGATTGGGTAAGACAGATAAGAATTGCCGTCCATATTCTTTGTTTAGCAATCGTGAGTCGAGAATAGTTATCGTACCACAATCTGTTTTCTTTCTAATTAATCGCCCTATCCCCTGGCGGAATTTTATAATGGCTTCAGGTAATGTTACTTCGAGAAAAGGATTTCCACCGCGAGCTGTTATCCAATCACTTTTTGCCTCTCTCACGGGATGTGAAGGATTTTCGAATGGGAGTCGCGTTATGATTACCTGAGAGAGCGATGAACCGGGAATATCTACACCAGCCCAGAAACTGTCCGTGCCAAAAAGAATGCCGTTTCCCGTCTCGGAAAAACTATGAACAAGATCGCTTCGAGAACCATCGCGTCCCTGCATTAATAGTATTCGCTTCTTTTGATTGAATTGTTCTTCAACTATCTTGGCGACTTGCCTCATATCAGTATAACTAGTGAATAAAACAAGACTTCCTCCTTGAATCTGAAGCGTGCAATATGATATCGCATCACTTAAAAAGTCGGTATCCAGTCTTGCGGATTTACCGCTCGGTGGTGGCGCGTCGGATGCAATGAATATGCGCATGTTGCTTTCAAAATCAAAGGGTGAATTTACCTGTTCTGCCTCCACTCCAAGCGCCCCAATTTTTTCCCTAAAACTATTCATAT
>Ga0114996_10006430_pt1 | contig 13532 bp, 14 predicted proteins | sample ArcticOcean_MG_C_4_FD_87039 | JGI IMG/M metagenome (GOLD analysis project Ga0114996, IMG submission 87039) | Marine microbial communities from western Arctic Ocean - ArcticOcean_MG_CB4_134 | ecosystem: Environmental > Aquatic > Marine > Oceanic | place: Arctic Ocean: Canada Basin | collected... | reverse complement strand
CGGGCGTCTCGGCGGGGGGGGCGAAGGCCGCGTAGGAGAGGTCCACCGTAGTGCCGAACTCATGCGAGCTCGTCCCGGCCGCCGCGTTGCCGTTGGAGCGCCGCAGTCGTGCCTGACGTTGAGAGGTACGTAGGGCGCTGGTGACCTCGAGGCGGTAGAGCGGGAGCCCCATCACAGCCAGCCGCTCCTGGAAGCGCTCCCCAAGCACCTCGAGTAGGGTGCGCAGGTGAGGCACGACATAGGCGGGGGACGTACCTCGCCTGAGGATCCAGTGATGGGTGCTGTCCTCGAGCTGGACGAGGCTCCCTGTGGCAACAAGCGAGTCCGTCGCTTCACGGCTGACCGCGCGGACGCCGAGCACACGAGCACGAGCCACATGCTGATCGTTCAGGAATCGGCGCAGTGCGTCCTCTTCGGCCGGCGTCATGACGGGGGGTGGCCGTAGGATCCGGTCGGCGGAGCCCGCGAGCTGGTCCGCGAGCCGGATTGTCTCCGAAAGCACAGATTCGATCTGGACGAAGGTGGCCGCTCGCGCAGCCTCAACCGCCGCCTCCCGCTCGCGCTCCATTCGACCGCACGAGGAGAGCAGCAGGACCACGAGAAGCGGAAAAGTACGCATCGTAAACTCGGAGGGTGTTTGAGGACGAAATCCCATCATGGGCTCGGGCGTGTGGGCCGTCCAGGGTAGGCCGGAGGGTCGTCGTGGTTTAGACGTCTCCGCGAAGACGGCGGACATGCTCGGGGACTGGAAGAACCCCGCCACAATGCTGCGGCTCTATCAGCAACCGAACTAATCGGGAGCGTACGAGATCGAGCCCTTGGCGCACTCAGGGGCAGCCCCGAAAAGCTCACCTCCGCCATCGACATCGCCAAGAAACAGCGGCCCGGAATCCATCCAGTCACGCCGAGTCCCGCCAACTCGCAAACGCAACCATCCGAACCCCGGGCCAACTGCTTGCTAATCGCCACCGCAGTGGTTCCGGTTCTCCGCTCCGGAGAGCGAAGTCGTTTTCCACGTCCGAAGGATACAATGAGGCATGCGATCCAACTGTAGGGCGGGTTCCCCATTTGTTTGTGGGGGATTTCCTTACAAACAATTCTCTGTCTCCTCAGCGCCGATCGCATCCAAAATCTGACACTGTCCTGTGAGACTTTTCCCGACATCGCCCTCGAAACGGTCCCGACGTCGCCATCTCAACGATCCCCACATCTGGCTCGACATCCCCTCAATAGTTTTGTGATACGCCTTGTGAACTCACGAGGAGGGAGCTTGGGGAAAGATCAGGCACCAAGCGCTTTCGCCAGTTCAAGAGCAAGACATGTCAACGATTTCGAGCGTGGGACGTGCGATCCTTGGGGCCGCTCGAGCTTTGCTGCTTGGCCTGCTACTGGCCGGCCTCCCGCCTGGGGTGGCCGCCGGTCAAGAGGTCTCGGTGGGCGGTCAGATCCGGCCGCGTCTAGAGCACCGCGCCGCCCCTGTCCGGTCGTCGTATGAACTGACGACGATGCGTCTCCGGTTCAGGGTCGACGCACTTCCAGCGCCACCCTTCAGGATCCTTGCCGAGCTCCAGGACGTGCGGACATGGGGGGACGAGGGGAGCAATCCGGGGAGCTACGCTCCCCACGACGTGGGCCTCCATCAGGGGTTCTTCGACGTGACGCTGGGCGAGCGATGGTCGGCCCGGGTCGGACGGCAGGAGATCGCCCTGGGGGGTGAGCGACTGATCGGTGCTGTGGGGTGGGCACAGCGGGGCCGCTCTTTCGATGCGGTCAGGACTACGCTTCGGACCTCTGTCTTCAACATCGACGTGTTCGGCGCCCAGCTGGTCGGGGGAGCCACCGACCGGCTGGGGCCCCCCGCTATCCTCGGGGCCTACGCAGTCGCATCCGGAGGCAGCCACACGCTGGACACCTATGGGTTCCTCTCGTTTAGGGGTCCCGCTGACACACGACAGTTGACCTCCGGTCTGCGCGCTCACGGGACGTTCGGGTCCGTGACCTACCGGGTGGAGGGCGCGGTACAGGTCGGCCGGCGATCCGGGGAGCGGGTGCGCGGCTGGATGCTCGGGGTACGCCTAGGACATCCACTGCCCCAGCCGTTAGGCAACCTATCGCTCTGGTACGACCACTTGTCGGGGGACGCCGCCCCCGGTGACGGCACCGTGCGGGCCCGAGACCCTCTTCGCCACGAACCACAAGTTCTACGGCTACGCCGACCTGTTCCTGAACTTCCCCAGGGACACAGCGGGAAGGGGCCTGCGGGACCTCGCGCTGAAATGGAGCCTAGACGGTCCCGACGGGACGAGAATCGGGGCAGATTTTCACGCCTTCCGGGCGGCGGAGAGGAGTGGGCTCGCGACGGCAAGGTTGGCCGAGGAAGTGGACATCACGCTCTCGTATGAAACCAACTCCGCGCTCCGGCTGACCGGCGGATTGTCGTACGTATGGGGTCGCCGTGGCCTGACCGAGATCGGCCGCGACGCCGGGCACTACACGTTCAGCTATCTGATGACGAGCGTCGTCTTCTGAGGCGGCCCAGGACCGCCGGAGCCTCGTGCCCCCCCTCCCCCCCCGCATGGTATCCGCGAGACCCCCCGATCAGTCGCCGTTTCCCTACATAGTGATCGGGAAAGGCCCCACGGCTGTAGCGTCCTCAGCCCTACAGACATCCTTCGGGCGCGAGGCAATGCTTCATCACGGAGGCAAACGCACGGCAAAGGCGGGCCGAGTAGTCGGCCAGAAAGGACCACCGAGTCGTGCTCAGCTCACTTTCGAGAATGGAGCGAACGATGCGCAAGAGACTGACAGCCGGAATCGTGTCAGGGGTGCTGGCGGCGATCTTCATGGGCTCGCCCACAGGGATCCTGGGTCAAGGCCTCACGGTATCCGGCTACGCCGATTTCGAAGCCGTCGTCAACAATGTCAACGCTGACGACACCGATTTTTACTTCGACAACCACCACTTCAACCTGATCATGGTGGGCTCCATCGTGGAAGACCTCTTCGCAGCGTTCGAGATCGAGTACGAACACGCCGGAGAGGAGATCGCGATGGAATACGGCTATTTCGGCTACACGGGGTTGAAGGACGTGCGTATCCTGGCCGGGAAGTTCATCCTTCCGTTCGGACGCTTCAACAAGGATCTCCACCCGACCACGGTCAACAAGATTCCGGGCCGCCCTCATGGGTTCCGGGATATCCTTCCGCAGACCTACAACGATGTGGGTCTTTGGTTGAGCGGAGCCTCGAGCATCAACGACGATGGCAGGTTCGTCTGGGATGCTTATGCAGTGAATGGCCTTCTCGGCGAGGAGGGCGACGGCATCCGTAGCCTGCGAGACAACGACCGTGAGAAGGCGACCTTCGGCCGCGACAATGACAAGGCTGTGGGCGCTCGTATCGGCGTGGAGTTTCCGTACGCCGGATTCGACATCGGCACCTCGATCTACACTGGCAAGTATGCCGAATCCACGACTGCCGAGAGCCTGAGGCTGAACCTGTACGGCGTAGACGCCAGCTATCAGACCAACGGCTTCACGCTGCGTGGCGAGCTTGTTCACGCCACCCAGCAGATCACGGGAAAGGATCTCAAGAAGACGGGTGGCTACGTCCAGGCCTCGTATATGGTGGGGTCGCGGTTCGAGCCTGTGGTGCGCTGGAGCGCCCGCGACATGCCGGGGGGCACCCAGGATGATCTGGGCCGCTTCGCGGTCGGGGCGAGCGTCTACGTGACTCCGGCCGCCGCGATCAGAGCCGCATTCATCATCAACTCCGAGAAAGCCGGGTTCGGAACTGAGAACAACGGCCTGATCCTTCAGTTCAACGTGATCCTTTAGGGCACGAGAGGAGGCAACAATGTATCTTAACGTCATCTCGGGTGTGAAAGCCCTGGGACTGCTGATGGTGACCGCGATGGCTCTCGCGTCACCGCTCGATGGACAGCGCTCTGGCCCTGAGATCTGGGGAGCTAACTGTGGCCGCTGTCATCTCATTCAGCCCACAAATCGTTACGACGCCAAGGCCTGGGAGGACATCGGCCTACACATGGCGATCACCGCGCGGTTAACCTCGGCAGAGACGACCGCGGTCATCGACTTTCTCAAGAGTGCGGCACGTAGGGTGACTGCTCGCGAGGAGCTCGAGCAGGCGGAGATCATCCGGGTCGCCAGCCTCATCAACATCACCCCGGCCAAGAGAACTCCGGTCGACGTGTACGAGAGCCAATGCAAGGTGTGTCACGGTGCGTCCGGGAAGGGGGACGGGGTCGCGGCGGCAGTCTATAATCCCAAGCCCACCGATTTTACCGACGCAGCCTTCGCCGCCTCACGAACCCCGGAACAGGTAGTAGCTGCGATCACGGATGGTAAGAACGCGATGCCGCCATTTGCTGCAACGATCTCTCCCGAGGAGGTCCGGGCGTTGGCCGGCTACCTACTAAAGCTAGGAGAAGTGATGCCGAAGGATGGGGCTGTCGCCCTAGGGGGCGTGGGGGATCCGATGCTTTCGAGAACGGACGAACAAACCGAAAGGGATGAACCATGAGCACGAAACGCCACACTAGCCACATACCAAAGACGCTCGCTTCCATCGGCCTGATCGCCGTAGCGGCTGGAGCGATCCTGATCCCTTCAACCGACGACGCCACCATCCCGGTTCGCACCGCGCCTGAGATCCGCGGATTAGAAGCAGCAGTTCTCGTGGCGCCACCGCACCTTCCAGCGCCGATCACGCGAGACCACGCTACCAAGGTGATCATCAATCTGGAGGTCGTGGAGACCACCAGGCCGATCGCCGATGGAGTGGACTACACGTTCTGGACCTTCGGTGGGACCGTGCCCGGGAATTTCCTTCGGGTCCGTGAAGGTGATCTGGTGGAATTTCACCTGACGAATCACGAGACCAGCATCGCTCCGCACAACATTGACCTGCACGCAGTGACCGGTCCGGGCGGTGGGGCCGAAGCCACCTTCACCCTGCCGGGCAACGAATCCGTTTTCAGCTTCACGGCCATGAACCCTGGTCTCTACGTTTACCACTGCGCCACAGCCCCCATCGGCATGCACGTCGCCAACGGGATGTACGGCTTGATCCTTGTCGAGCCCGAGGGCGGTCTCGAACCGGTGGACCACGAGTACTACGTGATGCAGGGTGAGTTCTACACGCAGGGCAGTGTCGGCGAGAAGGGCCACCAGGCCTTCAGCTACGAAAAAGCGCTGGCCGAAAACCCGACCTACGTGGTCTTCAACGGTGCAGTCGGGTCACTCAAGGGAGATGGGGCGTTGACTGCGAAGACGGGTGAGACCATCCGGCTGTTCGTCGGGAACGGCGGGCCGAACCTCGTGTCCAGCTTCCACGTGATCGGAGAGATCTTCGACAACGTGTACACGGAGGCCGGGTCGGCACCCACACACAACGTGCAAACGACGCTCGTTCCCGCAGGAGGTGCGACAATCGCAGAGTTCAGGGTTGAGGTTCCGGGGACGTTCATAATGGTGGACCACTCCATCTTCCGAGCCACCGACAAGGGGGCCCTGGGCCTGATCACTGTGACCGGGGACGACCGTCCACTGATCTTCAACGCGAACGCGAGACTGATCACGGATTAGCGGCCCTCTCGGGAGGCGGGGACGGCCAGTCCGCTGAGCTACAGCTCCGTGAGAAGCCCGACCCGTAAGGCGAACCGCACCAATTCGGACCGGTGCGTCAGACCCAGTTTTTCCGTGATCCTCGCCCGGTAGGTGTCCACTGTCTTGGGCGAGATGAACAGCTTCTTCCCGATCTCCCGTGAGCTGAAGCCCCCTGCAGTGAGCGCGAGCACCTCCTGCTCCCGTGAGCTCAGAGTGTTCAGGCCGGGCGCGTCCCCCTCATCGGACTCCTTGTAGCGCTTCAAGAGGAGAGTGGCGGCCTTCGGAGGTAGGTAGACCTGTCCTCTGGCCACCACCTTCACGGCCTCGATCAAGTCGGTGTCGGCGCTGTTTTTGGTGAGATAGCCGCTCGCGCCGGCCTCCACGACCGGAACGAGGTATTCTTCCTCCGCATGCGCAGTGAGCACCAGGATTTTCGTATCCAAGTTCAAGGCGGCGATTCTGCGCGTCGCCTCGAGTCCACTCGACCCCGGCATCGAGAGATCCATCAGGACCACGTGCGGCTTGAGGATTCGCGCTTGATCGACCGCTTCGTCGCCCGATGAAACTTCCCCCACGACTTCCATCAAGGGGTCACTCTCGAGGAGGGCGCGAATGCCAGCGCGGAACATGGCATGGTCGTCCGCGATCAATATCCGTGTGGGGTCAGCCATCTATCGCCTCTCCGAGGTGTTGTGGAATCGAGAGTCGAACGCGCGTCCCACGCCCTGGTGCACTTTCGACTTGCACCGATCCGCCGACGCTGACGGCCCGTTCTTTCATCCCCAGCAAACCGAGGCCTGCCCCCTCGCTGACCCTCCCGTCGTCGAATCCTTCGCCGTCGTCTTCGACCACGGCGACAACCTCACTCCCCTCCGCACGGACGGCAATATTTACCGTCGCAGCCCCCGAGTGCCGTACGACGTTCGAGAGCGCCTCCTGCACCACGCGGTACAAGACCAGTTTCCCGTCCTCGCTGAGGAGTTCGTCCACCGCCCCCGCGTCGAAGGACGTTCGTATCGCCTGGTTCTCGAACAAATTACGGATATGAGCCTGTAGGGCCGCCACGACGCCGGCATCCTCCAGCGAGGGAGGTCTCAGGCCACGCGCGATGCGCCGCACCCCTTCGGCCGCCTCCTGGAGGCCCTCCCTGAGCTCCTCCATCAGGGTCGTTCGGCGTTCACCAGCTTCTTCCAGCCCCACGAGACGGAGATGGACGAGGAGCGCGGCGAGTCGCTGGGCTGTGTCATCGTGGAGCTCGCGGGAGATGCGACGACGTTCTTCCTCCGCGGCCTTGAGTGCCGCCTGGCCGAAGGCGCGGAGCTGCGAGCGCTCCGTCTCGTCCCGGATCACTCCGATCACGAAGTCCCCGTCACTCGTCTTCCAAGGGCTCAGACTGATCTCCACGGGAAAGCCACTTCCGTCCTTCCGTTGGCCAACCAGAACGAGCCCCGCGCCCATCGGTCGAGAAGCCGGCTTGGCCTGAAAGCCGGCCCGATGCCGCTCATGAGCTGTGCGCGCGGTTTCCGGGATCAGAATCTCCACAGGTTCACCGACCAACTCCTCGGGGGCGTATCCGAACTGCACCAACGCGCTCGAGTTGACTTCGATGATGAGACCCTTGTCATCGACAACGACGATCCCGTCGGGCGCAGACTCGAACACCGCTCTATAGTCGAGCGCCACGCCAGACTCCGACGCCTCTACTGAAGGTCCGTCGGTCACACCCTTTTTCTCCCTCGTTCTTGACCGCCGTGATGGGGAGAAACTCCCCACACGGACTTCCGCCGAATCCCGACAGACTCGCAACGGGTAGGCCCGCAACTTAGACGAAAACGTAAGGTAGCCGGGAGGGCAGCATCGTGCAGCAAAACTTGACGCACCCTATAGCATGGCAGCTGGACCGCCTGCCGGAGCGGGCCGACGTGGTCGTGGTGGGTGGTGGTATCGCCGGAACCTCTGCCGCGTACCACCTCGCGAGAGCCGGGGTCGAAGTCGTCCTCATAGAGCGTGGAAGCATCGGTGGAGGCGCGACCGCCGCAGCGGTCGGGGTCCTCTCTCCGCCCCTTCGCCAGCCGTTTCACGAGACCGTCCACTTTCGGGGACGAGCCGCGGCGATCGATCTGTGGCAGATCGCGGCCCGGTCTATTCACGGTCTCGCCCAATTGTTGTGGGATCGAGGGAAGGCCGAGGAGGCAAGCCTCGACCTGTCTGGCGGCTACGTGCTCGCCGAACCCCACACCACCCACCAGATGCGGCTCGCGTACGAAGCCCTCTACCGAAACGGTCTTCCCGTGGACTGGATTTCTTCGGCTGAGGTCCGCCGTCTCTGTAGAGGTCGCGGATTCACGGGTGGTTACCGGATCGAGGGCGGGGGCTCACTGGATCCAGGAGCGGCCACGACGATCTTGGCCCAGGCAGCCGAGTCGGAAGGTGCGCACATCATCGAGCACATGGATGTGATCGGGACGGATCTCGCTCCAGACGAAATCACCTGCTGGGCCGACGGCATCTCCACGAAGTGCAAGGCCGTCGTATACGCCACCCACACCGACTCGGGCCGGTTTTCGGACTTCGTCCAGGAAGAGATCATGCCGATACGGGGCCAGGGTTTCGCTTCCGAGCCGGTGCCCAAGGTCTTTCACGGTTCCTTCTCCACATATTGGAAGCTCAACGCGTGGCGCCAGACGTCGGCCGGACGTGTGCTTATGAGTGGGTGGAGGCATGACGCGTGGGATCGAGCATACGGCCAGCCTCAGCCGGCGCTGGACGATCGCCTTCAGGGTGATCTGCACCGCTGGTTCGAGGCTTCTTTTCCCGCCTCGTCACCCCTCCAAGTGAAGGATCGGTGGAGCGGCGTGTTCGGCTGGACCGCGGACTTTCTCCCGATGGTGGGCCCCATACCAGGCTCTTCCCGAGAATTCATCATCGCAGGTTTTAGCGGCGGAGGTGTCCCGTTCGCCTTCGAGTCCGGTCGTAGCATCGCCCGGAGCGTGGTGAGTGGAGAGCCGATCGACGGTTGCAAGATGTTCTCTCCCGCCCGATTCCAGCGCGCCTAAAGGAGGCTAGTCATGTCACACCTCATTCTCGTGCCCTTGGACGGGTCTAAGTTCTCCGAGTCTGCACTCCCCACGGCACTCACGATCGCGCGCCGTTGGAACGCCGAACTGGAGATCGTCACCGTTCAAGAGGACCAATCCATGTTGTCCCACGACCTCTTGCAGTTACCCGCACTCGGATGGTTCGAGCGATACATCGGTGAAGTCGCCGACTGGGTCCAGGAGGAGGAGGGCTTTCCGGTTCATACGACGGTGCTCAAAGGGGTGCCGGCCGAGGCGACTCACAACCATGCAGCCGAACGAGGCGTCGATCTTATCGTCATGGCCACGCACGGACGGGGTCCAATGTCACGGTTCTGGTTGGGGAGCACTGCGGACGGCCTCGTTCGCCGGTCCACGATCCCCATCCTGTTGCTGCGCCCCTGCGAAGAAGGCTCGGGGACCAAGGCGGACTTCAATCCACGAAGGGTGCTCGTTCCGCTGGACGGCTCGGATGAGAGTGAAGCGATTCTCAACCATGCGCTGGCTCTGGCCGGCGACGGTCAGCCGGAATTCGACATCCTGAAGGTCTACCCGTACCCAAAGGCCTTCGCCTCTTCATACCTCCCTCACACGGCTCAGGTGAACGCCGACGTTCTCGAGAAAGGTCGGGCCGCAGCCGTGGAGTACGTGGAGGAACACGCGGCGACGCTGATCGAGCAAGGGATTCCCGCGACAGGACACGTAGTCACCGACAGGGAGTCCGCCGCTGGGATCCTGCACTTCGCCGAGCAGTCGGGCGCCGATCTCATCGCGATGTGCACACACGGCCGCGGTGGGGTTTCCCGCATGGTACTTGGAAGCGTGACGGACAAGGTCATTCGGGGCACTCAAATTCCGATCTTGGTCTGCCACCCTCTCGACTTGGAGCACTTCTCGGCCGCGGGCGATCGGCGTAGCCACCTTCACAGCACCAGCGATTAGGCAGGGTCCGGAAGGAAGGAGCAAAGAATGGATACCGTCCGTGAAATCATGCGAACCGAGCTTGTGACCGTGGGCCCGGACATGTCGGTACACGATCTCGCAAGGCTCCTCGCCGACAACGAAATCAGTGGGGCGCCCGTGGTAGACGTGGACGGTGAGGTGCTCGGTGTAGTTTCGATGACCGACGTCGTTCGACTCACCGGCAGTGAAAGCGACATTCATGTAGCGCCCAGGCTCCTCGTCCCGGGGGAGTTCCCTATTGAGGCACCATCGGAGGATGAGTACGAGGAGGCACAAGACGTCGTCGACTACTTCCAGCAAGCTCATGCCTCTCTCGTCACTCCGAGACTGGCCGGGGATGGAGCCGCCGGGAACGACCTCGACCGCTACGACGTGGGCGAAATCATGACACCGGCAAATTTCCACATACACCCGGACTCGGACCTACGGCAGCTCGCAGCATTCCTGCTGCGTGGGAGAATTCATCGTGCTCTAGTGATGGAGGATGACCGCCTGGTGTGGATCGTCACGACCGTCGACCTCCTCCGCACGCTGGCCGGGTCAACATGAGCGAGGCACCCTAGGCGCCATGTATCTCGCCTCGGTCACCCTCCACGTGCTGGCCGCCATCTTCTGGCTCGGTGGCGATGAAGGAACGAAATGGCGCCGATCCGGCTGTGCAGCCGACCCGGGCCCGGAGATTCCCCACAGCTGCCCGTAGGAGGATCCCGACATCACGACATGATCGGCGACGCTATCGTGGAGTCGTAGGGCCGGAACACCGAAGAACCAGCCGGACCGGAGGTAGTCTCGATGCGAACGACATGGACAACTCTGATGATGGGCGCCCTCGCAGCTCTCGTGGTCGCGGTGCCCCTCGTGGCGCATCACACGTTCGGCGCGGAGTTCGACGTCAATGCGCCCATACAGCTCGAAGGCACGGTCGTGAGGCTCGAATGGACGAACCCTCACGTGTGGATCCACGTCGAGGTGTCGAAGATGGTCCAGGGCACCACTGAGATCGTCCCCGACGACCCGTCCGAGGAAGTGTGGAGGGTCGAGGGCGGCTCGCCGCGCGGGCTCGTGGTAAGGGGGCTCAGGCGTGAGTGCCTGCCCTATGGCGCGCAGCTGATCGTCAACGGCTATCAGGCCAGGGACCACACGGTGCGGCGGGCGAACGGTCGCGACGTGACCTTCCCCGACGGCAGCAGGTTCTTCCTCGGGTCGTCCGTTTCCGACGCCCCCATGGACGAAGCCGAAGCCCGGGGGAACCATCCCGGTGGATGCTGACGGGCATCTCCCCGACGCTGACGTTGCCGCCGCTGGTGGGTGGGCGAACTCCAACACGCTTCACCTCGTTTACCAGCAGGCCGACCAGGAGACCATGCTCCGGGTTGTGCTCGAAGCTGGCACGCTCAGAGAGGCCCAGTAGAACATGTTCGCCTACATACACAGTGAACATACACACCGCAAAACGGCCTCCCGAGCCGAAAGCCCGGAAAGCCACTTAATTCCTACCTTTCCTTCTACTGGGGCGGGTGGGTTCGAACCACCAACCTCCTGGTTAACAGCCAGGCGCTCTGCCGGTTGAGCTACGCCCCATTTCTTGCGCTCTCACAACTCACTGGCACCGAGAACGGCTAATAGCATAGTCTCAGCATCAGATTGTTGATAGACCTTCCTGAGCGTAACGGAATTCATCCAGCCTACCGCCGCAGCCACACTCGGATGATACGAAGCGCCCCACGGTGTTGCCCTCTTCCCCGGTCGTGGACACCTTCGGAGGCTCGCGCCCTCCAAGGCCTTCTCGGAAGCCCCGGGCCCAGCCAGGAGAGTCGATGAACCGCATTATAGGAAAAACCGCCGTCATCACCGGCGCCTCCTCTGGCATCGGGGAAGCATGTGCGCGTGCCTTCGCTGAACGGGGCGCAAACCTCATTCTCCTGGCCAGAAGACAGGACCGCCTAGAGGCTCTCGAGGATGACCTGTCCGGGAACGGCATTCACGTCATCACCCGCGTCCACGACGTCAGGGATCGAGCGGCTGCGGGCGCTTTCGCCACGGATCTTGAGGACCGGGGCATTGTGCCCGACATCCTCCTGAACAATGCCGGGCTCGCGCGTGGCCTATCGCCGATCCACGAGGGAGAGATCGACGACTGGGAGGAGATGATCGACACAAACGTGAAGGGCCTTCTCTATCTGACCCGAGCGATTCTTCCTCTCATGGTCGAGCGGGACCAGGGGCACGTCATCAACATCGGAAGCACCGCGGGCCGATGGGTGTACCCCGGCGGCAACGTATACAACGCCACAAAGTTCGCCGTGTACGCGCTTAACGAGGCGATGAACATCGACCTAGTGGGCACCAAAATCCGAGTTTCGGGCGTCGATCCGGGAGCCACGGACACGGAGTTCTCCAAGGTGCGCTTCCACGGCGACGAAGACCGTGCTCGGAAGGTGTATGAGGGTTATACGCCGTTAACGGCCGAGGACATCGCCGACGTGGTCTGCTACGTCGCGAACGCCCCGGCTCACGTCAACATGCTCCAAGTCGTGCTGGAGTGTACGGCTCAGCGGTCGGCGGCGGTCCTCCACCGAGAGGGCTCTTGAGGACCCCACGGCCTTGAACCCAACCAAGGCCTCCCCCGGCATCATCGTTTTTGCTCTCTGGCTTCTGGTCTTCGCCGCCAGCAGCCAGATCATGATCATCACACCGATCCTCCCACAAATCGGCGAGGAGTTGGGTATCGGCGAATCCCGCCTGGGGACGCTCGTCTCGGCCTACTCGATCATGGTTGGCTTATTCGCGATCGTCGCGGGTCCCGTCTCGGACAAGATCGGGCGCCGCCGGATTCTGCTCCTCGGCACCGCCATCATGACGGGCGCCCTCCTGATGCACTATTTCGTAGTCGGATACTACTCCTTTCTCGCCGTCCGGGTGGGTGCGGGCTGCGCGGGGGGGATTCTCAGCGGTTCGGCGGTCTCCTACATCGGAGACTTCTTCCCGTATAACCGGCGTGGGTGGGCCACTGGATGGGTAATGAGCGGGATGGCCTTCGGCCAGATCGCGGGTATCCCACTTGGCATCGTCTTGGCCGGCGCGTTCGGGTTCCAGGTTCCGTTCTATCTGTTCGCGGCCGCCATGGCGGCGACCTTTGCCCTGATCTGGTTCCGGGTTCCTCAGCCCGACGTTCAGCGTGCCGAGGGCCGCCTCACGGTTGCGAACGCCGTCAGGAACTACCGGGCGATGCTCGCGCAAAGTGAGATCGCCGCCGCAGCGGTCGCCTATTTCACGATGTTTCTCGGCGTCTCATTCTTTGTGGTCTACCTGCCTTATTGGCTGGAGCAATCCTTGGGCGTGAGCCAAAATGCGATCGCCAGCCTGTTCGTCGTCGGTGGAATCGCGAACGTCCTCACGGGCCCGCAAGCCGGAAAGCTGTCGGATCGGATCGGCCGGAAGCGTATCATCATTCTGTCGAGCGTCGGCCTCTCCCTCGTGATGCTCTTGACGACAGTACTCGTCCGCGAGTTCTGGGCCGCCTATTTACTCTACTTCGTTCTCATGGTCCTCGTGGCGGCACGCATCAGCCCCTTCTCGGCGTTGTTGACGGGGCTCGTGAGCGATGAACGCCGCGGCTCGCTGATGGCCATGACCATCGCGTTGGGTCAGATTGGTTTTGCAGTGGGTGCCGCCGCCTCGGGCCCACTCTACAGCCGTTTCGGATTCGGAAGCAACACCGTCCTCGGAGCGGGCGCCGTATTGATCATGGCGTGGATCGTTGCCTACCGCGTGCCGGAGCCGGAGCCTCACGACGATACATCCGCAGTTCCGGCAGCGGCACTCTGACCGGATCGCAGGTCCTCCTCTGTCGCTCCCGGAGGAT
>Ga0114996_10006429_pt1 | contig 13537 bp, 9 predicted proteins | sample ArcticOcean_MG_C_4_FD_87039 | JGI IMG/M metagenome (GOLD analysis project Ga0114996, IMG submission 87039) | Marine microbial communities from western Arctic Ocean - ArcticOcean_MG_CB4_134 | ecosystem: Environmental > Aquatic > Marine > Oceanic | place: Arctic Ocean: Canada Basin | collected... | reverse complement strand
TTACCACGAACACCGCGATGCCCCCATTACCATCCAGCGGTTTGACGACAATGGCGGCACCGAGATCGTCTTGAAATGCTCGAATTTGCTCCGGCTGACACGTGACGATGCTCTCTGGGCAAAAGTCGGGAAACTCCAACGCGTAGAGTTTTTCATTGTGGGAACGCAGACTGGCCGGTCGGTTGATGACCAATGCGTCTGGTTCGGCGGCCTCCAAGATGTATGTGGCCGTGATGTATTCCATGTCAAAGGGGGGATCCTGTCGCACAAATATGGCGTCGAAGGTTCCCAGCGAAACGTCCGCGGTGTCGCCCAAGTCGGCGTGATTGCCTTGAATTGGGCGCAGTACGCAGGGTCGCACGCTTGCCCGGGGCTTGCCGTTAAGCAGCCGGAGGTCCGATGGCAAAGCAACCATGACCTCGTGGCCGCGGACGTGGGCTTCGAGCATCATGGCAAACGTCGAGTCCAGGTGGACTTGGACGTGTTCGATGGGGTCCATGATGAAGAGAAAACGCATGACGATATCTTATCAGAGCCTCAGGTCAGGGGGCTAGCCCTATGGGGCGATGGTGACAGCCCCTGTATAGATGGGAACGGCTGGACCACACATCCACACCGAAGAAAAATCGCTGGCGACCCGATAGGTGAGGGGACCACCCGGTTGAACCACCGTGACGGTCGCTTCCGGCACCAATTCCTGCCATCGAACGCCCACCGCACACGCACCGGCCCCACCTGTACCACAGGCTTGTGTTGGCCCCACCCCGCGTTCACAGACCAGTACATTGGCGTGGTTCGGCGACTGCACGTCAAGCCACTCCACGTTGGTGCCATTGGGGAAGCTCGGATGGGTGGATATGCGTGGGCCGAACATTGCGACGTCACCTGTCTGCGGTGGACCACGCAGGACGAAATGGGGGTTTCCCAGTAAGAGAACCTCCCCGGTGAACGGTCGCCCGTCGATGGAGACGGTTCGCTCCCCATGGAATTGTGCTTCGCCCAAGTTGACTTCGACCAGCGGCTCAGCGGGCTCTTCTTGAGGGATCAGCCGACAAACCTGTTCCCCGGCATCGCTGCCAATGGCTATGCTGTCCTCGCTCGGAACGCCCAACACATCCACCGCCCAACGAACAAAACAGCGCAGTCCGTTTCCACACATGTCGGCCAGACTGCCGTCGGCGTTGAACACGCGCATAAACAACTGCCCATCGTCACTAGTCAACGCTGCTAAAATCCCATCGGCGCCCACGCCGCGGTGTCGGTCACAGACCTTCCGCACGCTCTCCGCAGAGAGGTCACCGTCTTCCCGGCGATCCATGATGATGAAGTCGTTGCCGAGACCGTGGTATTTCCAGAATCGAGTGGGTCGCCCTGTCATACGCTCAGTGTCTAGCGGTTGTCCGGGGATGTAAAGCGATGGAATGACGCGATGCGCTTTATCTTCTGGTGTCGGGCGTTTTGACCGCATCTTTTACGGTGATAACGCCGCCGGTTGGTCCGGGGATAGCACCTTGCAAGAACACCAAGTTGTTGCTGTGATCCACCTGTACGACCAGGACATTTTGCGTGGTCTCCGTGGTGTTTCCATGTTGACCAGGGCGCTTCATGCCTTTGGGGACCCGGGCGGGTGTTGCCGAGCCCTGGCCGCCAGTACCGGCGTGACGAAATGCCTCGTGTGTACCGTGCGTTGCTGTTGCTGCACCGTGGTAGCCATGGCGTTTCATGACACCGGTGAAACCGCGACCTTTGGACGTACCGGTCACATCGACAAAGTTTCCAACTTGCAGGTGCTCCGACGTGAGCACTTGGCCCTCTTCGTAGCGTTCCAAGTCCTTCGCATTGACACGAAACTCACGCAAGTAGCGGTGGGGTGCGAGGCCGGCTTTCTTGAAAAGGCCACGTTGTGGCTTATTGAGTTTGCGCTCAGCCACTTCTTCATAGGCCAGCTGGACAGCGTTGTAACCATCCGATCCCTCAGCGCTCTTCTTGTTGACGACGGTGCAGGGGCCACATTGCACGACGGTAACGGGAAGGCGGTTACCCTCCGGCCCCCATATCTGTGTCATGCCGAGTTTTTTTCCGAGTACTGCGTGTGACATGTTTCGCTCTCCTTTGGTTTGCGAGACGGATAACGGCCGTCTCTCGCGATCCATATGGACTGGCGGCGGACTGTAGCCACCGAAAGTGGCGACGTCAAGGGGTTTTCTCTCTTTGAAAGTGGCTGCGTTCACCCAAAACCGACTTCAAGGGGAGAGCTTCGGCCGATACTACCGAAAAGCCTTGCTGCGTTTTACTTGATCATGAAGGGGAACGAGACGCGTTGGCTGCCGTTGAATTGGGGGAAGCGCAAGCGGCGGATAGCCCCCTGAACGCACCCGTTGGCGGACGTGCCTGCCGCGGGACCGGTAACCGCAACACCACCGACCGAACCGGAACCGTTGATCGTGAACTTCACGGAGATTCGAATGCCAATCAGACCTGCAACGCGAGCACAACCTCTCACCGACCCATAGGCGCGCCGGACGACACGACGAATTTGTCCGGACGTCAGCCGTGCCGGAAGCCCGCCCAGGCCCGTCGAAGAGTTGGTTTGTTTCTTTCGTAGATTGCTCAGTTGCTTGTTCAGGTCGGAACCCGTCTTTGGTGCTTTGGACTTATCGACTTTCTTGCGTTCAGCAGCGGCTTTCTTCCGTGCTATCTGCATCCGCTGCTCCTCAGCCGCCGCTGTTCTAGCGGCCTTCTCCACCTTCAGTTTTTCTCGTTTCTCTCGTTTCTTCTCCGCGCGCTCTTTTGCTTTCTTTCGGGCTTCCCGACGCTCTTTTGGGGTCAAAGGTTTGGGAGGCGTTGTTGGTTTGTCGGCCTTTGCGACAACGGCGGCTGGGCTCGCATCTGGACGGTCGTCGGATGCTTCACTAGCCGGTGCTACGGTGCTCTCTCCTGGGGCATCGCTGGGTTTGTCTTCGGGCGTGGCTGTCTCCGTGGGCGCGGTGGCTTTCACATTCGAATCGGAGGTCTCGGCGGCGTTCTCCAGACCTTTGTCAGAGGGGGCTGTCGTTTCCGTGCCCCGGGGAGCGGTTGATGCCGTCAGGCTGGGACCATCGGGCTCTTTGGTTGTCACTGCAGCGGTCTCCACCGCGGTGGATGCCGTACGTGCACGTGTTTTACTGTCCGTATTCGCATCGTGGTCTCCGAACATCCAGATGGCGACGGCTGTAACGATGCCTGCGAGGACGGCCGCTGCAATGGCGATGACACCGATCTTAAAGTGGGCTCGTTTCTGACGTCGTACACCGGGCAGAACCGCTGAATTGGGGCTCATCGCGAATCCGGTTGAGTCGCCGGTTTTTGTGCTCGTATTTGCTTCGTTTTGGGTCAAGGCCCCAAAGAGATCGCTCCGGGAATTCTTGGATTGTTTCTTTTTCCGAAACGAACCGATGTCGATGAGGCTGGATTCGACCGTCGTATCGGACTCGGCAGAGGGCTCTGGTGAGCCGCCCTTGGCGCGTCGCGAAGGAGGCGCCGGGGCTTCATCGAGGTCGCCCAAGGAGAAGAGTACAGAGTTCTCGTGTCGTTCCCACACCATGTCACCGTCATCTTCGTTGTGGGTTTCCCCCACTTCGCTCCCCATGAAGAGCCCATCCAAGGTGGCTCCCGTATCGACTTTTGGTTCCTCTTCTTCTTCGTTGTAGTCTGCCCAAGGGGAGGGCTGTTCGATCGTGTGCTCGGGCCCCGAATCGTCAGAGTCTCTTGAGGCGTCGGTCTCTGTGGCCTCATCACTGGATTCTTCGGATGCCATCGAGGCTTCCTCAAACTCCAAGGGTTGGCCGATGGCGTCGATGGTTGACGTACGGCGTGGGCCTGGGTCGGAAGGTTGATCAGCTTCGTTGACGGCGGGAACATCCACGTCGTCGGGCGCCTCTGATTCCTCGGCCGTCGAGTCACTGGCCTCCGCGGGGGGAGCCTCCGACGTTTCACCGGCTGTTTCCAACGATTCGGCCGGTGACGGCTCAGAGTCATCTTCGGTGCCCGCCATTGTAAAGATCGTGGTGTCTGATGCGTCAAATTCGGTGTCGTCTTCCACCGGCGCAATCGCCTCCTCTTCGGCGGCGGCTTGCGTCACTTCGACGGTAAAACCCGAGTCATCCGCGATGGTCCTGCTTAACTCATCTTGCTCCGTGGGCGCTTCGTCGCTCTCCACGTCATCTTGCTGTGCGGGCGCTTCGTCGCTCTCCACGTCATCTTGCTGTGCGGGTTCGTCTGTGTCCACACCTGCTGGCGGGCTGGGCTCTTCTTGGTTCGCGACGGCGGACTCTTCCTCGGGAGGGGCGTCCGTCGTGGATTCCAACCCGTCCGCCGCAGAAGCGTCGTCCTTCGCTTGCAAGCGTTCCGCGATTTCGGGGACCTCATGGGCGCTCTTCCAATCGGCCATCCCGCTCCGCCACACATAGGTGTTGGCTGCCACTGTGCCAGAGTGCACGGCTTCCTCGAACTGCTGGAGGGACACAGGGCCGACCTGCTGCCCATCGAGGGCATAAAACCATTGCGGGTCGTCGCTCGTTGCGTCAGCGGTCACATTTTCACCGCTGTCGCTCACCAGACCCGGGATATTCATGATGGCATCACAGGCCTTGCAGCGAATTTTGAACACTCGATCGGCGCCGACAATCTTGCTGTCAGAGACCGAGTATTGGGTGCCACATTGTTCGCACGTCAATTTCATTCCGCTGAATTCTCCACCGAGGGCAGCTACCGCGTCAACCTGCCTAGTATAGCGCAACCTGCACATCCTCGAAACGCCTAGATGCCAACTACCGTCTTTGTTCGATCGGTTCTTCCGCCATAGGCTCGTTACTGAGACCGCGTTTCGCACTCTGGCCCCTACTTACTTGCAGGGGGCGTTGAGAGAACGGTCGCTAAGTGTTGTGTTATTCCGTATCGTGAGTATGATCTTGCCGCGCAAGTGGGAATAGGAGAACAGTGTGTATCGGTATACGGAGTCGGACAAACAGTTTGTTCGAGAGAGAGCCAACGAATTCCGGGGTCAAACTGCACGTCGCCTGGGCGGTGAATTGACGGAAGATCAATTTCGCCCGCTCCGCTTGATGAACGGTTTGTATCTGCAACGGCATGCCTACATGCTCCGAATTGCGATACCGTATGGTCAGATCGATAGCCGGCAGATGCGAAAGCTGGGGTTGATCGCGGATCGTTATGACCGTGGGTTCGGTCACTTCACTACACGCCAGAACCTCCAGTTTAATTGGCTCAGCTTGAGTGATGTCCCGGATATTTTGGACCACCTCGCTGAGGTTGAGATGCATGCCATTCAGACCAGCGGAAATTGTGTGCGGAACATCACCAGTGATCCCATGGCGGGCATCGCACCCGATGAGCTTCTCGACGTGCGTCCCTACTGTGAGGCCCTTCGACAATATTCAACGTGTCACCCAGAGTTCATGTATCTGCCACGAAAATTCAAGATCGCCATGTCGGGCGCTCAAGAAGATCGGGCGGCGATTGCGTTTCATGACATTGGCCTGCGAGCAGTGGAGCAGGACGGCGTTGTGGGATGGCGTGTTCTTGTTGGTGGTGGGCTCGGTCGAACACCGCGCGTGGCCAAAATGATTCGCGAGTTTATCCCCTTGGACGATGTGCAGAGTTATGTGGAAGCCATCTTACGCGTCTACAATCTTCATGGCCGCCGCGACAACAAATACAAGGCGCGAATCAAGATTCTTGTGGGTGCCTTGGGGGCGGACGAGTTTCGTCGTCAGGTGGACGCAGAGTGGGCCCTTATTCAAGACGAGAAACTCGATCTAGACTGGGTAGCGTCCATCGCCGAGCAATTTGAGGATGTAGATTTTGATCCCAACGCGGCGCAGTTCATCCAGCACCAAGAACGCCGATTGACGGATCCAGGGTTTGACCGTTGGATGAGGATGAATGTGACGACTCACCGTGTGGCTGGGTACAACGGTGTCTATCTCTCGTTGAAGAAAACCGATGTGCCTCCCGGCGACATCACCAGCGATCAGTTTCGCGGGGTCGCAGACCTCATGGATCGTTTCAATCAAGGATATTGTGCGTCCGTCTACAATCAGAATCTGTTTTTCCAGTACATTCGAAATGAAGACTTGGGCGCAGTGTATGACGCGTTGCTACCCTTGGGGCTTGCAACGCCCAATATTGGTACCTTGCAAGACATGATCTGCTGTCCAGGACTCGACTATTGTAGCCTGGCCAACGCAAGCTCGATTCCGGTCGCTCGTGCACTCAACGATCATTTTGCCAACTTGGATGAACTCTACGACTTGGGCGAGATCCAGTTGAAGATGTCCGGCTGCATCAATGCCTGTGGGCATCATCATGTGGGCCACATCGGTATTTTGGGCATCGACAAGCGGGGAGAAGAGTTCTACCAAATCGTGTTGGGTGGCTCAGCGGGCACCACGGATGATGACTACCCAGCCGTGGGGGAGATCATTGGCCCAGCCGTGTCACAAGATGACGTTCCGGAGACTTTGGAACGCATCGTGGATTGCTTTGTCGAGAATCGCCAAGGTGCAGAGACGTTCCTGCAATGTGTGCGCCGTGTCGGACTTCAACCCTTCAAGGACTTCGTCTATGGCGCGTGAAATGATCCTGGATGGGAAACTCGCACCCGCGAGCTATGAGTTCTTGAGTGAATGGCCAGATGGCGATCCTGGCGATCGCGCGGCCATCCCGCTGGAACTTTGGTTGGCTCGTCACGCTGAGGGAAACACGCCAGACGGTGTGGGCGTCATTCTGGAGGGGGATGATGACCTGACGCCTTTGAAACCTCTGTTGGGCCACATCCCCTTTGTCTCGTTGCACTTGCCCAAGTTCACCGACGGGCGGATTTACTCCCATGCATCGCGGCTTCGACGCTTGTGGGGCTATCCGGGAACGATCGTGGTCCACGGTGATGTCCTGCGCGACCAATTGATCTACCTGAGTCGCAGTGGTGTGAACGGGTTCTATATGCGTGAGGACCAAGATGTGAAGACGTGCTTGGCGGCCTTTTCTCTCTTCACGGAGTACTATCAATACGACTAGCTCACGGTCGTACAACCATGCATGAGCGCCACTTTGCGACAGGGGACTCTGTCGAGAAAGACGAGATTATCCCCCGGCGACCGGAAGGCTGGACGCTTGGACAGTGAAGGGCAATCGTTTCAAGAGTTGATCGTCCGCTGAGCGGACTTCCACAACCCATTGCCCCGGTCCGCGACCACGAAGATTGATTCGAGACCATGTGCGCCATCGCGGACTGGTTCCCACGCGCAACGTCTTGCGTGAGTAGACGCGACCGTTGTGCTTCCACACCATGGTGATGTGGGTGGGTTCCGTTCGGTTTTTGATCTTAACAAATGCCCAGACGTGCTCGGCAGAGGGTCCAAAACGTTGGCTGACGTCCGTAGGCATGCGCTGCTGGCGATCCACGTGATGCGCCGTGACTGCTTCCACGACCTCCACGACCTCCACGGACACCGCGGGTGGGTGGGTGGTGGTGCTCGCAGGCGTGATGGGAATGGTGGCTTGCGGTACGGAGGATGGAATGGGCGTGGTCGGTTCGGGTGGTTTCTCGAGGACATCCAGGTGCGCAGGCTCTGGGGTCGGCGTTTCCGGGCAGCTATGAAAAGTCTTTGTCAACTCGGCTTGGGCGATGGGCGTCGGCGGGACCGCCTCAACATGGGGTGCGGGGCTCTCTTCGAGGATGGGGATTGTGGATTGTTCTGGAGTGCGTTGGCAGCCGTCTATCATGAGGACAAACAACACCAAGACCAAGATGGTGCCGGCGAAACTGCGGGTAACGAGTAGAATCTGAGTACTTTTGATGTTCATGACGCTTCCTTTCCTGCCAAGTGGCAATGGTTGCTTTCGGATAACGCAAGCCCTGTGCCAGGAAGACGATGGAGAGCAGTGCTTTTGTTTTCAAAGTGTTCGTGGGGTGTAACGAGTCAAGCGGGACACAGGATGTGTCTTTACATACGCGGCGACAGGCTCAGCGGAGCGTCGTGTAATACCGGCCGAGGATCTCCCGTGTAAACAACGCGCGCAAATAGAAGCCGCGGGGGAGGGTAGGGACGATATGCCCTTCTTCGTCTACACCTGCCCGACGTGCGTGGGAGTCGGCCGCTTTGGGGCGGATTTGCAGATATTCACCGAGATGTGCGGTGATTGTGTCAACTTCACCCAGCCGAATGAGATCGGTCAACTCGGTCCAGTCTGCGCGCAAGACGGCTTCATGGTCCGGGTCGGGCGACCACAACAAGGCTGTTCCCACGCGACGTTGCGCGAGAGGGACGTCCTTGGACGCCTGAACTGGGACCCACAAGACGTGCGACAATTTCTTACGTACCCACGAAGTCTCCCACGTCAACTCCTCCAGGTTCGTGAGCGGTACGACACACACGTAGGTGGATTCGGCGGGAAGTCCTCGGTGGTTCACAGGGAGCGTCTTGAGCTCGACCCCGATGGCCTCAAAGTCCATGTCTGCTCTCGATTTGGCTGTTGCGCCCAGGATGGCCTCGAGTAGCTGTCCCGCCCAGCCTTTGGCACGTCGTTGATCCGGGGGCACGGAGATGTGCTGGCGTTCTGCCAATTCGCCCAATGTACGACCTGCAATGCTTCGTGCGCGGGACAGGAGTTCCTCCACCGATTGAGGCGCGGGGACTGTGGGCCCTGAAAAGGGGTCGTAGTGCTGATTCACGCTTGCCAGCCTATGCGCTTTCTCGGCCCATTTCAATCGTCGCGCAAGTGGCGTAGAGTGGAGTTCAATATGGGTTCCAAAGACAGACCAACACCCGACGACGGATCGTTCTCGCGCCGAGCTTTCATTGCCGGGGCGGCAGCGCTTGGGGCGGCGTGCGGCGGCAGCGCCAGCAGTGATCCTCCCATCGGCGAGGACGCACAGGAGCCCGGCGATGGTGCCGATACGAAGGACGTTGGACAAGATGGGGGCAGCCCATCCACGGATACGGCCAGTGTGGGCATCGTTCATCATGAAGATCTGTTGACCGCCGTACGACGCGCGGTGTCGTTGGCGGGTGGATTGGATGCGATACAGCCGGGCCAGACGGTCTTCCTCAAGCCCAATGTCGTGCACGGCTTTGGGGGCAATGCATCGGGGATCGTCACCACGCACGACATGTTGGCAGCGGTGATCCAGTTGGTGCTCGAACGCGATCCTGGCCATGTGGTGGTCGGCGATCGATCCGCCCGTTTTTTTGAGTCTGACAGCGTGTTCGAGATGACGGGTCTGGGCGAGGCCGCCTTGGCCGCCGGGGCCGATGAAGTGTTTGCCGCGCCGAAGCCGTCGACGGATCCAGACGCTTGGACTTTGGTGAGCGTTCCTGCTTTTGAGGAAACCTGGGCAGCGGATGGTGGCGTGTGGGTGATGAAGCGTCTGTTGGAGGCCGATCACATTATCAACCTACCCACGTGCAAGAATCACCGATGGGCGGGTTTTTCGCTGTCTATGAAGAATTTCATCGGAGGCGTAGGGGATGGTTCGCGGGACGTGATGCATTACACGGAAGGGGATGCGGACCGGCTTTCCCGGGACATTGCGATTCTGAACCAAGCCTTTGCGCCCACAATCAACATTTTGGATGCCCGCACTGCGCTCATTAATGGAGGGCCTGAAGGGGTTACCGACGACGCGAATTTCAGCACGCCCGGGCTGGTTCTCGCGAGCGTAGACCGTGTGGCGTTGGATGCTGTGGGGGCGGCGCTACTCCAGGAAGAGCTCGCCAACGTTAGCATCCACAAGCCGGATGCGGTCTATGAATTGATGACGGAGACACCCACGTGGTCGCTCCCACAAGTGGTTCATGGGGTGGACCGTGGCTTGGGTGCCAAAACGGCCAATGAGGTCGAATTACACTTTGATTCTGTCGCCAACGCGGACGCCCTTGAGGCTCGCTTTCGGCATGAGCGATTTTGAGGCGTGTCGATTTTTGAGAAAAGCCTATGGTGTTGCGGTTCAAGAAGAGGTAACCTCCGGCCAGAACGAAAGGCAGACGCACGTCACGAATAGAGCACTGCCAGGCGGTTGGTGCGATCAAAAGTGGCGGCGAAATGAGGAGAATGACTATGTCAGCGTTCGTCACGAATGTTATGGATCGTGTCTCCCGGCGAAACCCGGGTCAGACGGAGTTCTTGCAAGCGGTAAGTGAAGTGGTTGAGTCCCTTGAGCCTGTGTTTGAGCGGCATCCACAATACGGTCGGGCCAACATTTTGGAGCGAATGGTTGAGCCGGACCGGCAGATACTTTTCCGCGTCACGTGGATGGACGATGCTGGCCAAGTACAGGTCAATCGTGCGTTCCGGGTGGAGTTCAACAATTCGATTGGTCCCTACAAGGGCGGACTTCGTTTCCATCCGTCCGTAAACTTGAGCATCATCAAGTTTTTAGGCTTCGAGCAAGTGTTCAAGAACTCGCTCACAACGACCCCCATCGGAGGCGGTAAGGGCGGGGCTGATTTTGATCCCAAAGGCAAATCGGATGACGAGGTCATGCGTTTTTGCCAAGCGTTCATGAGCGAACTCTATCGACACATTGGCCCTAATAAAGACGTGCCGGCCGGTGACATCGGCGTGGGTGGTCGTGAAATTGGCTATCTGTTTGGCCAGTATCGAAAGTTGACCAACCGTTTTGAGGGCGTCTTGACAGGAAAGGGACTGCGCTGGGGCGGGTCTTTGATTCGACCCGAGGCAACAGGGTACGGGGAAGTCTACTTCGCCGACGAGATGCTCAAGACGCGTGGAGAGTCCTTCGAAGGTAAACGCGTAGTGGTTTCTGGCTCTGGCAACGTGGCACAGTATGCCGCCGAAAAGGTCTTGGACCTTGGTGGTCGTGTGATTGCCATGTCGGATTCCGGTGGTTTCATCGTGGATGAAGACGGCGTGAATCGCGAAAAACTGGCCTGGGTCATGGATCTCAAGAATGTGCGCCGCGGCCGCATTAATGAATACGTCGACCAGTTCCCGGGGGCGACTTACCACGCGATCGACCGATCCAGTGATCACAATCCTATTTGGAGCATTCCGTGCGAAGTTGCGCTGCCCAGCGCCACTCAAAATGAGATCAACGGCAAGGATGCACAAAACTTGGTCAAGGGCGGATGTTACTGCGTGTCGGAAGGTGCGAATATGCCGTCTACACCGGAAGCCGTTAACGTCTTCCTCGAGTCCAAGATGCTCTACGGGCCTGGAAAAGCGGCCAATGCGGGTGGTGTCGCCACCTCGGCGTTGGAGATGTCGCAAAACAGCATGCGGCTGAACTGGACCCGTGAGGAAGTCGATCGCCGACTTCACGACATCATGATCAGCATTCATGACGCCTGTTACAAGACCGCCCAGGAATATGGGACGCCCGATAACCTCGTCAATGGTGCGAACATTGCGGGATTCCTCAAGGTGGCGGATGCGATGATCGAACAAGGCTTGACCTGATTCAAGGGGCGCCGCCACTCGCGGCGCCAGCCTTTACCTTTCCCCAATGGTGAACACTCGTAAACAGGAAGCCAACCAATCCGATCTTCGGGAGCTCATGCCCCATCGAGTCGGAGACATCCTGCTCGTTGCGACTCCCTACGACTCATTTATTCTCGAAGAGGACGGTACGTTTTCCGATCGGATTTATCGGGAGTACATGGAGCTTCAGTTGACTTCACCGCCACGGTTGACCCGTGCGTCGAGTGCGGAAGAAGCCTTGGAGCGTCTGCAAGAGCGACACTTCGATATCGTGATCACGATGGCTCGGATTGCCGATATGACCCCGGAAGGGCTCGCTAAAGCGGTCAAGAAGGTGCGTCCGGACCTACCCGTGGTGATGTTGACGTATGGTTCACTCCCGAAACCTCGGGGGCTCCGTCACAAGAGTTACATTGACTACGTATTTGTCTGGAAGGGGGACAGCAGTTTGCTGCTCGCGTTGGTGAAGACCATCGAGGACAAATTCAATGTCGAGTACGATACATCGACCGGCAAAGTACGTGTCATTGTTGTGGTCGAAGATTCGCCATCCGATTACTCGTCGTATCTTACCCTGCTGTACACCGTGGTGATGAAGCAAACGCAGTCTCTCGTGGCTGACAGTTTGAATTATGCGGATCGACTGCAGCGGATCCGTGCTCGCCCCAAGATCTTACTGGCCCGCACGTATGAAGAGGCGGAATCGCTTGTGGAAAAGTACAGCGACTATCTCCTCGGTGTGGTCAGTGACATGAGCTATCCCCGTGGCGGGAAGTCCGATCCCCAGGCGGGGCTTCGACTGTTGTCTAAGCTGCAAAAGCAACGACCCAACTTGCCGATGCTCTTGCAATCTGCAGACGCAGAGATGGTTGAGCAGGTGCAGCAACAAGGGATCGCGTTCGTCGACAAGAACTCTCCTGCACAACTTCGAGAGCTCAGCGACTTCATCTCGCTCAACTTTGGATTTGGACATTTTGTGTTCTTGGGTCGCGATGGCCTTGAGATGGACCGAGCCCGTAACCTCACGGAGATGATCCAGGCCATCCAACGTGTTCCGGGGTATTCGCTGGGTTACCACGCCGATCGAAACCACTTCTCCAATTGGTTAATGGCACGGGGTGAATTCTCGCTTGCGTTTGAGTTTCAGGCGCGTGACGCGACCGAGTTTGAGACGATCGAACATTTCCGCGCTTATCTCCGCGACGCGTTCGAGACCTTCGTAGACGAAAAGCAACGCGGTCGAATCACGGAGTTTTCTCGGACAGCGGATCATTTGGGTCGGGATTTTGTGAGATTGGGTGGTGGCTCCCTGGGCGGGAAAGGGCGTGGGATCGCGTTCATGTATCGATTGTTGGCGCACAGTTCACTGTCGGAACAATTCCCGGACCTCAAAGTGCTGGTGCCTCGTACGACGGTGATCTGCACCGACGAGTTTGATCGTTTCTTGGACGAAAACGACATCCGAAAAAATTTGTCGATGGATTCGACCGACGATGAGGTGACCAAGGTCTTTCTCAAGGGCAAGCTGTCGAAAGACATCCGAAAGGATTTGGAGGCGCTGCTCGAGGAAGTTCGGTATCCGCTGGCGGTACGCTCATCGAGTTTGTTGGAGGATTCTCAGTTCCAGCCTTTTGCCGGCTTGTACGCCACATACATGTTGCCCAACAACGATGACAGCATTCGAGTCCGTGCACGGCAACTGCGTCAGGCCATCAAATTGGTATACGCGTCCACCTATTTGTCCGGGCCAAGAGCCTACATGCACGCCATTGGGCGTCGGGTCGAAGAAGAAAAAATGGGGGTCTTGATTCAGCGCCTGATCGGTCGCGAGATTGCGGGTCGTTTTTACCCTTCATTTGCGGGCACGGCACAATCGTACAACTATTACCCATTGCGGTATATGAAGCCCGACGACGGGATCGCGGTGGTGGCCTTGGGCCTGGGGCGAACTGTGGCGGAGGGCGGCCGCGCGCTACGGTTTTCGCCAAAACATCCTCGCGTGTTGCCCCAAATGGGTACGCCGGACGAAGCGCTC
>Ga0114996_10006426_pt1 | contig 13540 bp, 12 predicted proteins | sample ArcticOcean_MG_C_4_FD_87039 | JGI IMG/M metagenome (GOLD analysis project Ga0114996, IMG submission 87039) | Marine microbial communities from western Arctic Ocean - ArcticOcean_MG_CB4_134 | ecosystem: Environmental > Aquatic > Marine > Oceanic | place: Arctic Ocean: Canada Basin | collected... | reverse complement strand
CTTGCTGATGATTAGGTCCCAGACGTTTCCTCCATCGACACGATTGGTGGGTAACGCCGCACCGGTAAGCCCGCAGATGGTTGGCAGCAGATCGAGGGTGCATAATGTCGCGGTGTTGGTGGTTCCCGGTTTGATCTTGCCCGGGTACTTGATCACCGTCGCACTGCGGACGCCGCCGTCGAAGCTGGTTGCCTTTGCTTCGCGAAATGGAGTGACGCCGGCTCGCTTGCCATAGCTAACCCAGGGGCCGTTGTCGGAGGTGAAGACGACCAGCGTGTTCTCTTCGACGCCTGCCTTCTTTAGCGCCGCGTTGATCTGGCCGACCGACCAATCGATCTCCATCATCACGTCGCCATAGAGCCCCGCGCCCGACTTGCCGGCGAATTTTTCGCTGACAAACAACGGCACATGCGGCATCGAGTGCGGCACATAAACAAAGAACGGTTTCTTGTGGTGTCGATCAATGAAGTCGACGGCCGCCTCGGTATACCAGGTGGTCAAGTGCGGTTGGTGTTTCTTGGTGACCCGGGGGATCGTGACCTTGCCGTTCTTCCAGTATTTCAGCGGAAAGCGTCCCCAGTACTTGGGACTGCCTGGATGAAATTCCCACATGTCGTTCGAGTACATGAGTCCCGCCGATTCGTCGAAACCGCGAGCCGGCGGCCGCGTTGCCGGTTGATCGCCGATGTGCCACTTGCCGAACACCGCGGTGGTGTAACCGGCCTTCTTGAGGACTTGGCCCATCGTGGCGAACTTCGGATCGAGTCCCTTGGCGTTCGGGCCATGAGCCCCGAACATTTTGGTCCGACCGGGATAGCAGCCGGTCAACAGCGCGGCCCGTGAAGCGGAGCAAATCGCCTGAGGGACATAGAAGTTGTTAAACCGGCACCCTTCGCTGGCCAGTTTCTCGACGTTCGGCGTCTTGTATTTCGGCGAGCCGAACGGCCGGAAGTCACCCCAGCCGGAGTCGTCGAGAAAGATGATCACGACGTTGGGTGGTTGTTGCTCGGCGGCGCTCGCCTGCGATACCGTGCAGGCGAGGATAATCAGAAAGAAAGATAGGCAGCGGTTCACGGGATGTAATTCCTTTTCGTGCGAATGATGTAGTCGCTGCGGCCATCGGCCGTTTGGTTGTCAAGTCGTCCGATCGTCATCCGGTTTCTTGAACAGCACAAACAGCCCGACCACGATGAGCAGTCCGCCGGCGACATAGCCATTATCGCTACTATATGACTGAGCGAGTACGCCGGCGCTCACAAGAACCGACCCGGCAAGGATCACAATGGCACCTGCGACAGCCTGCATTGTTCGACCTCCTAGTGCTGGGAAACGAGCGAGACCGCATGATCGCAGATCGCAAAGGCTCTTGCAAATCGCTACGAGGTTGTTAGGGCAAGTTGGTCAAGACCCACTGCCGCGGGTTTTCCAGATTCCCGCCAGAAACACAACAACACAGGGCAGCAACACGACGTTCAACAGATTCTGGAGGAAACGTTCCGACTCGATTTGTGGCCATGAATCGGGAACGACGCCGACTAAAATCGCGGTAATGCTTACGGCGATTGCAAGGATACCGCCGAGGCAACCATGTCCCATCGACTTGGTCGCGGCCGCTTCTCTGGAGGCGTAGACGTACAGCGCACCCGAGGCCATTGCCCAAAGCGACACAGCAATCGCCTGAGGCGTGGCGACGTGAAGAAACGATAGTTGCTCCTGGCGTCCCATCGGGTGAAGGTAGACGAAGAGGACAGGCCCAAGAGAGAGAAGGCCGGCCAAGAGTTTGAGGAGACGTGTTACGTTCATCAGAAGTTGTCTGTTCTTTTTCAGTAAATTGTTTCGAGACTACGGCGCCGCCGGCTTTCTGCGGATTTCGAGGGTATCGATTTGTGTCTGGTCTCCGACGTGTGCAGTGCGAGTCTGTTTGACGTGTTGCGGACATCCGCTGGCGGCGTTCACCTGAAACAGCGCGGAGTCGGTGATGATCATCGTCGGCACGACGTCGCCGTCGGGGGCTGGCTTGCCAGCGGCAGCGGCAAGTTTCTTAAGCGAGGCTTGCATGATTCGGGTTGTTTCCTTCTTATCCATCGACTGTTTCCAGGAAATGGTTGCCAGTTTCGACTTCGCGTCATAGCTCTCTAACGCGAACACACCATGACAGGGAAACGGTTCGCCGCCGAAGGGATTGGGCAAGAGGTCGTCATACTCGATCGGCTTGGCCGCGTCGTAGGCTCTTCCCAAAGGCTGCATGAACATTTGTGCTTCGCGGGTGCAGAGCATCAAGATTTGCTGTTTGGTCGAGAACAGGGAAAGGGTCTGAGCACGGATCGCCTTGATCTGTGCCGGCGGAGAACCCGACTTCTCTAGATGGGCCGTCATGATCGTAATGGCGTCGGTGGCCCGCTTCTTGACTTCCTGCCAATTCTGCACCCCGACCAGCGCGCCCTCGGCATCGATTTCCAAAAGGATGGTGAAATCCTTAATGAGATTGCCGAGCTTTTTTGCTAGTGGATTGATCGCGACGAGTGGGTTGGCCAATTTCGTCTCGCCCATCGTCCAGCGGAGGACGTAGCCCTTGTCGGACACCTTGGCCACTTCGACCGTCAGCGAAGTGGTGGCTTTTGAATCGAGCGTCACTTTGCCGCCCTTCGTCTTGCGACGCGATTTGGTGATCTCGTAGTGGAACTTGTCGCCCTGTTTCCAGCGGACGGCGAGTTCGATCGTTTGCGATCGGGACCTCCTTTCCTGTTTCTTCGCACTTGGTTGCGCTGGCTGAGTCGGTGCTCTTGCCGCCAGTCCTTTCAGGTAGGCTTGATCGGCGCGGCTTAGCTTGGCAATCGGAACGGAGATGATCTTGCCATTGTTTTTCTTAAGTTGAACCGTTCGGCCGTCGTTTTTGGCCAACTCGGCATCGATCGAGAACTTACCGTCGCCGCTGGTCCACTTGCGCGCAACGGCTGATTCTGCCGTGATCGCAAGGAGGCAGAAGGTAATCGATGGGATCAGTAGTCGCCTCGTCATAGAATTACCCAACGGAAAAGAGGTGGATTTACAAACCGGTCATTCTCACTTGGCCGCAGACGGATTGCAAGGTGAAAAACTGGGCGTCCGATTATCAATCTCCGCGAATGATACTATCACGCCCGCAATAGCGACTCGGACTTTCGTACGGAGATTCCCTCCCCGGAGATCAACACGCTGCGAACGCGGACCCGCAAGTCACCTAACTGGCAACGTAAATCAAGACCACAAAATAATGGCACGCGCTCCCCGCGATCACAAAGAGATGCCAGACGGCGTGGAAGTGACGGACGCGGGTGTCGAAGGTCAGAAAGATCGTTCCCGCCGTATAGCAGAGCCCACCGACCAGCATCCACCACAGCGCGGTCGCGGGGACATGGCTGAGCATTGTCGGGGCGCTTGCCGCCGACATCCAGCCGAGCGCAATGTAGATCCAGGTCGCAACCGCATCGACCCGATGAGCGTGTAGGACCTTCGAGAAAAAACCGAAGATCGCGATCGACCACATCAGGGCGAAAAACAACCACCACGGTCCGCTGCGCAAGTACACCAAAGAAAACGGGGTGTACGTCCCCACGATCAGCACATAGATAAAGGCCTGGTCGAGGGTGCGAAAGAAGTGTCGTCGGGCGGGTGCCAAGCAAACGTGTGATAACGTCGACATCAGGTACACAGCGATCAGACTGCTCGCGTAAATGGTGCACCCCAGAATGCGCCAAGCGTCTCCTCCGCGCAGAACCAAAGTTAGCATCACGGCTGCGCCCACCAGACTCAGTAAGAATCCCAAGCCATGAGTCAGCGTATTGGCAGCTTCTTCCGGGTCCTTCGACCAATCGGCCAGCGGGTTGAGCCAGTTGCTTTGGTGTTTCATGCCGAGTCCTTGCGGCCGATCGTTCGTTTTTTGCAACCTCGTTTCACAATGACATGCCTGATAGTCGGGTTGAGTTGGGGATTTCCTTTCTTGGCCATTTTAGCCATATCAGATTGGACTACAACGACACGATGGCACTGCGCCCGTGGTGAAGAACGACCTTCGTGGTGGTGTTTCTGGTCGCGACTGGTGTTTGAAGTAGGTTCCCGCACCTTACGCAACCTGTCGACTGTCAGCTTTGGCGTCGCGCACCCAAAGGAGCACGAACACCGGCAGCAATACGATCGCGGTCCACTGATAGATGGTAAGATCCCACAGCATTCGTGGCTCAGGCCGGATTGTCTCGGTGGCGAATCGATAGAACAGATACGCGATGATATAGAGCTTCACCCGCTGACCGCTCAGCAAGTCTCGCCGGCCGATCTGCCATAGCACGATCGCCGCGGTGAAATGAAACGCTGTTTCGTAAAGCTGCGTCGGGTGCCGCGCCATGTGGCCGAACTGAGGAAACACAACGCCCCACGGCAACTCCGTCGGCACGCCGTGACAGCAACCGGCAACAAAGCAGGCGATTCGGCCGATCCCGATGCTGACGGCCACCGGCACGGCGAAACTGTCGCCGGTCTTGGTGTGAATTCCGAGAATCCACTTGGCCAGTTCTACCCCAAGATATCCGCCGGCCAGCCCGGTCATGATCGTCTTGCCATTTTCGAGCCAGGCAGCGCCGCTGCGCAGTCCTTCTAGATCAGTAAGCACAAACGGCAGCTTGGCCCCAATCATCGCGCCACAGAACGCTCCCAGCGCGATCCCCCAGCGCTCCGTTCGATCGAACGGCAAGTCGGACTGGCTCCGTCGGCTTAGATACGCGCCGGTGGTCACCGCCACCGCCATGATGGAAAGATAAGCGGGCGTCATGCTGTGGCGAGCTCCACAAGATCCGGTGATCGATCAAGCGACGGCAGCGGCACATGGCCGTCGCGATAGAGCACGTTGTATGCGTCGAACGGAATCACGTGGCCACTTGGCAACACGAAATGGACGCAGCTCTGCATGAGCTGTCGTACGTCAAAGTTATAGGCATCCATGAACGAGGTGATCGTGATCCGCAGCACGTCCTCTGAGCCGAGATCTTCCTGAAGTACGCGAGAAAAGAACTCCTGGCCAATCTGTTGTTGCGAGGCGTCAAGCGAGGGCGTCTCGGTCGGTGTGTCAAGCGAGATGAGTTGGTCGCCGCTGGGGCCGCAAGCACAATCTCCGCCACAACCCGACACCCGGCCGAGATAGGTTTCGATCAATTCACGCGAGCTAGTGCGATCGAACGTAATCCCGCCGGCAAGCAAATCGAGATGCTCGTCGACGTCCATTAGTCGCAGAAGCGGCACCGCGCCCATCGCGGAGCGGTAGATGTATCCGATCGTGTGCGAGTTAGGGTGAGCGCATGGCAGCGGCATGAAGTCCTGCGGCCTGAAACGGCCGGCCGTCTGCTGCTCGATCGCCTGCAGAACGTCCGGAAAGGTGATTCGATGTTCGAGTTGTTCCGGCGTGACAGTGCGGCCAACGTACGTTGCCGGCTGAAAGCTAATCCCGCCGATCGCCGGTCGGGCAAGGGCAAAGTCGAGCAGAGGGCCAATTTGATTTTCGTTCACGCCCGGCTGCAACGTCGTGACCAGTGTGGTGCGGATCCCGCGGTCGCAGAGGTGACCGATCGCCGCCATCTTCTCTGCGAGCAGCGGCTGGCCACGCAGTGCAATGTGAAGGTCGTCGTCAAAACCGTCGAACTGCAAGTAGACCTCCACGCGCGGGCCGTACGAAGCGATCTCATCGAGCAACCGCTCGTCGGCCGCTAGTCGCAGGCCATTGGTGTTGATCATGATCACGTCGATCGGACGTTCGACCGCCGCGGCGAGAATCTGCGAGAACTCTGGATGCACCGTCGGTTCTCCGCCAGAGAGTTGCAGCACCTCAGGGCGGCCTTCGACCTCGACCAACCGATCAATCGCGCGGACGCAATCGTCCATCGAACGATGCGCGCGACCGGGGGCACTGCCGGCGTAGCACATCGGACAGGTCAGGTTGCACGAGTCGGTCAGTTCGACGAGGCCGATGCAGGTATGCTGTTCGTGTTCGGTGCAGAGCCCACAGTCGTACGGGCAGCCGCGACTTGGCTCGACGCCAAACACGGGCGGGATCTTTCCGGGACCGCTGTAATGGAGTCGATCCCACCAACTCGCATCGCTACAGACGAAGTCTTCGCGCGGGCCATGTTCACGACAGCGTTTGCGAAAGTAGATCCGCCCCCGCCGCTCGATGATTTTTGTCGGCAACAGTTCCAAGCACTCGGGACAGAGGCTCTGCGTGAGGCCCAAGGGGGTATAGTCGCGTCGGTTCATCAATGGAATCCTCCGCCCGAATTCGCGATGGCGATCGAGCAGTAAATAGCAAGGGCAAGAAAAACAGCCATAGCGAGAATCGCGGCCACGGCCACCAACGCCATGTAGGAGACGATCGCCGAGACAATAAAAGCCACGATTCGGCCGAACCATCCGAGTGGTTTTCCCTTGGCCGCGTACTTGCGTTTGGTAATCACGGTACCGATCCACGCCGGCACCGAAACCATGACTAGGATGACCGCATATCCCGGCTCGACCGTCGCCGCGCCCGCACAGACGCAGGCGAGTGTCACAGCCAGCAACAAGGTGCTTAGCGAGAACTGACCAGCGCCGTGCTCAGGAATCAACTCGGCCTCGACCACCTGCGCAGAATCCACCGCGCCATCGAATGCATGGCCGCAGAGCCAGCAGCGACTTTGCATTAGGTCGCCTGCGGCGTCGCACTCGGGACAGACCCGTAATCGAATGGGTGGCAGCTTGGGCATCGTTTATTCGTCCGTGTGTTGATTCAGGTCGTCGGCGAGATCGCGAATCATCGCTTCCTCTTACTCACGGCGCGGCCATAGGATTCGTCCCACTTTGATGAGCACCCAGATACCAGGCACCAGACCGAACAGCACCGCGAGCGGCACGAAATTCACGCCATTCGTCGCGGCGAACATTCCCAATCCGCTGGCAAAACAGATCGTACAAAACGTGATTCCCGAAGCAAGACCAATCACGAATACCACCAGTAGCGAGGAAGCGAACAAGTAGACTCGCTCCGCCATTGATGGTGCTTGGCCTTGCTGGCGTTTCCGCTCCATGCTCCACGCGGTCCTCAACATCGCCGGACAACAAAGCAGGGCAAGTGCGATTCCGACACCGAGTTCAAGTCTTGCTACTCCCAACAGCACCACACCAAGCGTCAACAGCATCAGGAGAGATGCCATGCTAAACCTCACAACATGTGGGCCAGCTTCCCTTTTGCCATGGGTGACGTTGGTCGCTGTCGACAACGCTTCCGGTTCTTCTCCCGTCCGGCCACAGCTGCACATCCAGCAGCGTGCCGCAGCGACCACGAGCGATGCTCCGCACTCGGGACATTTTGGCACAACTGGCTCGGGTGCGTTGCTCACACGTTAACCCTTTTCAGTTGCGGCCATGCGCTGTGCGTAACTTTCGGCCAGCGAGCGCACACGACGAATCACCTGCCCCAACATGACCCCGCTCAGCGCCAGTCCCGCCAGCAGTGTTGCCTGTGCATAGCGGGGCACGACAAAGTTGCGGACGTCACTGCCGAACCAGTCGGGATGCGTTGCCCCAAGCACGCAGACGTAGCCAATCATCGAACCTAGTGTCGCTAGCCAGACGAGTCGCAGGCTGAACCTGAGCGTCGCCAGGACAATGATCAAGAAGTAGCCAATCACCATCGGGCTTTGGGGTCCGTCGGCGATAATGAGGACACCGGAAAGAAACAGAAGATCGCAAATGGTGCTGACGAATTTAAGTCCGGCGGGAAAGATCTGTCTTCGCAAACAGAGCAACGTCGCTAGCGCCACCATCGTCCAGGCGACCGCCAGCGCTGTGACCGCGCGGTGAAACTCTTCGGTCACGTTACCATTGCGAAAGTTAACCAGCTCGATCGCGTAGAACACGCCGATGGCGATGATCCGCAGCAGGTTGGCTCGCCCTTCGCCTTCGTACTCTTGCCAGCGACCGACGATAAACCATTGTCGATCTTCCACTGCGGTTCGAATTTCTTGACCGGCACTCATCGCAGGCGCTCCCTCACTAAGTGGTTTGATTGCTCCGTCGGCAGTATTGTGACCCATTTGTCCGCAACGGAGCAACGTCGATTTGTACCCCGACGACCGACCGGCAATGAGGCGGGTCGGTCCACCTAGGAGGTAACTCGGTGATGAGCTATAATCGGCGCTCGCGCCCGGAATTGGCGATGAGCGCATACGCCTCGTCTCGCCGTTCGGCAGTGCGACCTCTCGGAGGGTATGCGAATGGCTAGCGGCCGCATTGGAATTGCGGTGCCGGGTAACCGGTTGAGGGTTCGAGTCCCTTGCCCTCCGCTTTTGAATTCTCCGCCGTCGTAAATTGTGATTTCTCAACGACTTGCGACGGCGTGTTATTTTGTCACAGTTGGACTGTGACAAAACTGTGGCAAACCGAGTCGTCATTCGGTTCACGCATCTCAGTAGATGACGGCTCGACATCCTCCTCGTTTGGTTTTTTCTTGGTGCCATTGTCGGACCGTCCGCCAGCGCCACCGAGGAAGTCTCAGTTGTTTATTCATCGTTGTGATGCTTCGTCGTGGCCAAGACACTTCGCGACAAACGCGAGCTGATGCCGAACTGGTTTCGCACCAATGGCACGTTATCGTTGGGCACGCGAGAAGGTTTCAACAGCAGGCCAAAACTGATCGCCAGAAAATCATGCGGTTGACGCACGCAAACGGCCTACGAATTGACTCTCTATCTCAACCTCGGCACCCTGAGCGAACCAGACTTCGCCCACAGATTCTGGTGAGGAGGCGAAAAGTTTACCATCGGGTGTTCAGCCGCCGCGTCGTAAATTCGCATCAGAACTCCTCCTTGGTTCTGATATGACGATAACCATCGACCTGCCGAAGTTATTGTTCCCGCGGTCTTTTGTGTTAATTTGCCGCGACATGATTACAAGGGCAAGTTGGTTACGCGAGAATCTTTTTGATGACCTTGCCGCCGACGTCGGTCAATCGGTATTGGCGTCCCTGGAATTTGAAGGTCGATCGCTCGTGATCGACGCCTAACAGGTGCAGCAGCGTGGCGTGAAAATCGTTGACGTGCACCGGATCCTCGACCGGGTAGTAACCCAACTCGTCGGTCTTGCCGATCGTCGCGCCGCCACGGACACCGCCGCCGGCCATCCAGGCGCAGAAGGCGTCCTTGTGGTGATCGCGGCCCGCCTTGGATTGTTTCTTGCCAGAGTTGCTGACCCCTTGCGCCATCGGGGTGCGGCCGAACTCGCTTCCCCAGACGACGAGCGTATCGTCCAACAGGCCGCGCTGCTTGAGGTCCTGGACCAGCGCCGCGATCGGTCGATCGATCTGTCGACATTTGCCGGGCAGCGAGCCGAAAACGTTGCCATGATGATCCCAGCCAGAGTCGAACAACTGCACGTAACGCACGCCTTTCTCGACGAGCCGCCGCGCGAGAAGACAGTTGTTGGCGAACGACGGTTTGCCGACTTTGGCGCCGTACATGTCGAGCACATGACGCGGCTCGCGCGAGATGTCCATCAGATCGGGTACGCTCGACTGCATGCGAAACGCCATTTCATACTGACTGATCCGCGTGGCGATTTCCGGATCGCCCACCGCGTCGAGCTGCTGTTGGTTTAGCTGGTTCACGCTGTCGACAATCCGCCGCCGGTCGGCGCTGCTGATGCCTTTGGGATTCGACAGAAACAGAACCGGATCGCCTGAGGAACGAAACTCGATCCCCTGGTAGACACTCGGCAGAAACCCGGACCCCCAGAGCGAATTGCCGGCCCCGGCGATCGAACCGGTGTTCATCACGACATAGGCGGGCAGATCTTCGCTGACCGAACCGAGACCATACACGACCCACGCCCCCATTCCCGGCCGACCAAAGCGGGCGAACCCGGTGTTCATGAACAGTTGGGCCGGGGCGTGGTTAAACTCCTCGGTGTGGAGCGTTTTGATCATCGCGATGTCGTCCGCCACCTTCGCCAGATGCGGCAGCAGATTGGACACTTCCAGACCGCTCTGCCCGTGGCGAGCGAACTTGTACGGCGACCCGAGCAGTCGCAATTCGCCGCGCAGAAACGCGAACCGTTGGCCCTTGATGAGTCGGTCGGGTACCTTTTGGCGGTCGAGCTTCTTCAGTGTCGGTTTGTTGTCGAAGAGATCAAGATGCGACGGGGCGCCGACCATGTGCAGGTGGATGACGCTGCGAGCTCGCGGCGCGAAATGCGGCGACTTGGCGGCCAACGGGTTCGCCCGCTGTTTTGCCGCAGCGGTCTCGCCGTCGAGCAACGAGGCAAGCGCCATCGCGCCTAGCGGTGTTTGTCGCAGCAAGGCGCGTCGCGTGAGTGCGCTGGGCGATTGGTTTTCGGAACTCATCACATCAACCTTTGGTGACGGTTTCGTCAAGATTCAACAGGATATTGGCCACGATCAGCCAAGCGGCCCAGCGACTCCGATCGGTGTCGCCGGGAAGTTTCGTCCCTGCGACCAACGCCTTGGTTGTCTTGGGGTCGGCTGACAGTCTCGTAAGCTCTCGCTGATAGACCTTGAGGAGATGCCCCGACTCCGCAGCGTTTGGTTTTCGCGCGACGGTGAGTCGGAAACCATAGTCGATCCGCTGCGCGTCACTCAGATCCTTTCGTTCGGTTAGGATCCGCGTCGCAAGCGCTGCAGCCATTTCGATATAAGCCGGATCGTTGAGCAGGGTGAGCGCTTGGAGCGGCGTGTTGGTGCGCGGCCGCTTCACCACACACGACGACCGATTGGGCGCGTCGAAATTGACGAACGAAGCATACGGAGCGCTGCGTCGCCAAAAGACATAGATTCCCCGTCGGAAACGATCTTCGCCGGTCGAGGTCGCATACTTCGGCTCGTTGCGACCGATGTGTCGCCAGATGTTCGGCGGTTGGGGCGGAAACACCGGCGGGCCCGCCATTTTGTTCGACAACAGGCCACTGATCGCCAGGGCGTTGTCCCGCACCTGTTCGGCCGAGAGTCGGAAACGGGGACCGCGTGCGTAGAGCCGATTGTACGGATCACGTTCGATCAGCTTGGGAGTTACGTTGGACGACTGACGATAGGTCGCGCTCATGACGATCAGCTTGTGCAGTTTCTTCATCGACCAGCCATTCTCGACCAATTCGACCGCCAGATAGTCGAGCAGCTTGGGATGCGTCGGCGGCTCGCACTGCGTGCCGAAGTCTTCGAGCGTCGTCACGATCCCCTGGCCAAATATCTCCGCCCACCACCGATTCACCGTCACCCGGGCCGTCAGCGGATTGGCCGGATCGACCAGCCATTTGGCCAGACCGAGACGATTGCCTGGGAGGTTCTTGAGCGACGAATGAAGCACACCCGGTGTTCCGGGGCGAACCGTGGCGAGCGTGTCGAGGAAATTTCCTCGCCGCAGAATGTGTGTCTTGCGAGGCTCTGCCAATTCGACCATGACAAGTGTCGTCGGTGCCTTGATCTTGGCGAGTTGCTTTTTGACGTTTGCGATCTGCTGGCGAATCGGTTTGAGCTGTGGGTGACGATCCAGGAAATACTTCTGCACTCTGTCACGTTGTTTCGTGTTGCGTGTTGCAGGTTCGACACGAATCGCGGCGGCCACCTTGGCCGGCAACTTACCGCGTTTCGCCTGCTTCGATTCCCATGCGATCTGCTCGGTCTTTGCCTTTTCGGTCGCGGCCCGAAGTTGTTTTTCCCGAGTGGAAAGTTCTTCTTGCAACGTGCGTTGTTTTGCCGCCGCCGTTCCACTCGTCGGCAACTTCATCTTGGGCCCAACGAAGTCATACGACACGCCCTTGTTGCCGGGCCGGGCGACTTCGAGCGGTGTGTTGTTGAAGTAGGCAAACAGCCGGTAGTAGTCTCGCTGAGAAAAGGGATCGTACTTGTGCGTATGACACTGGCCGCATTCGATCGAAGTGCCCAACCAAACGGTGCCGGCCGTGTTGACGCGATCGATGACCTGTTCGACACGATTTTCTTCCGGATCGACGCCCGCTTCGACGTTGCAGGTCGTGAGCCGAAAAAACCCGGTGGCGATTTTCTGTTTGATGTTTGCGTTTGGCAAGAGGTCGCCGGCAAATTGTTCGACCGTGAATTGGTCAAACGGCATATCGGCGTTCATCGCATCGATCACCCAATCGCGATAGGGCCAGACGCTGCGAAATTGGTCTGCCTGATAGCCGTTGGTATCCGCGTAGCGAGCCAGATCAAGCCACGGACGCGCCCAGCGCTCGCCGTACCGTTTGGACTTGAGCAACGAATCGACCACGCGCTCATAGGCGCCGGGTTGTTGATCTCGCTCAAAGGCCTCGACCACTTCGACCGAAGGCGGCAGCCCGATCAGGTCGAGGTAAACACGACGCAGCAGGCGTGCCTTGCTGGCCTCGGGCGTTGGTTTGAGCCCCTCTTTTTCGAGCCTTGCCAGGACGAAACGATCGACGGCGTTACGCGGCCAAGACGCCTGTTTTACTTTGGGCGGCGACGGTCGCCTTGGTTTTTCATACGCCCAATGTTTTGGGATCTCCGTCGCGTCGGAACCGACCCCTTCGGGCCAAGTCGCCCCCTGATCGATCCAGCGGCGAATCGTGTCGATCTGCTGATCGCTCAGCGGGTCCCCGTCCAGCGGCATTCGGTCTTCGTCGCCACCGCCGGTCAAACGGGTCAAGAGCAGACTTCCCTTGGCGCTGCCCGGTTTAAATAGCGGCCCGGAGACACCTCCCTTTGAAACAAGCGAGCGGGAGTCGAGCCTTAGTCGCCCTTCCTGGTCATCATCGCCATGGCAGTCGTTGCATTGCTTGACCAGAATAGGCCAAACATCACGGACAAAGTTTACCGGCTCGTCGGCGGAATCATCCGCGGCCACAGCAGAGACGAGAGACAGGACGGTCGCCAACGAGAGCCCCAAAACGCCGAGCGCCCGAGGGAGTCCGATCAAATTGTGGAAGAAGCTGGTCAATTCCGTCTCGGCTCCGCGGAGATGGGGGTCAGCAGGGACAAGCGGTGCCATCCCAACACGCCATTACACCACATGGGAAACACGGTGTCGAGAGTTCGTGTGGGCGGGAAATCAGCGGTGTGGCACGTCGCGGTAATAGGCTAGGACGCAACGTCAGCACGAGTCAGGCTAAGATGGCCGGGTTGCTGCTGGGCGTTGGTTCTCCTGGAGTAGTTACTAGGCACGTCGATGCTGCCCGTTGCCGTTCTGTTTCCGTGTGCGGCAGGACGGTCAACCGCTTGCGCCGTGTGTTGACGGTGCCATGCGGGACGATAGAATCAGTCCGTCGAAAAACTTACAGTTTCTCCGGAGCCCAGGCGATGAACGATCTGCTGCTACTCTTGGCCGTCGCCGATTCGATTTGGTCGCGCCTTGGCATGTGCGCCGTTTTTTGTGTGGTTGGGGCGATTCTTATTTTGACAGGCATCGCTAACATTCAAAGCAAGACGGCCGAGGAGAGCGGACGGCGGCGAACCGTCAACAAGCTACTGGGCAGCAGCAATACTTACGAGGGCTCG
>Ga0114996_10006425_pt1 | contig 13543 bp, 12 predicted proteins | sample ArcticOcean_MG_C_4_FD_87039 | JGI IMG/M metagenome (GOLD analysis project Ga0114996, IMG submission 87039) | Marine microbial communities from western Arctic Ocean - ArcticOcean_MG_CB4_134 | ecosystem: Environmental > Aquatic > Marine > Oceanic | place: Arctic Ocean: Canada Basin | collected... | reverse complement strand
ATTTCTAGTTTTAAAATAGAATTTTTACCTATTATCATCATCCTTGTTACGTGTAGTTGGTTTGTGCTGTTTACTAGATGGCATTTGTTATTAATGAATTCAAAAATTTTCATACCAAAAAAAAATAGTTTTATAATTTATCTATCTGGAATAGCATTAACTATTATTCCTGGAAAAGTAGGTGAACTCGTTAAATCTCAACTATTAAAAACAAAATTTGGAATTCCAAGAAGTAAAACTGTGCCTATAGTAATTCTAGAACAATTTTACACTCTAATTGGTCTAATAGTTATATCATTTTTTGGTATTTGGTATTTTGAATTAGGTACGTATGTAATTGGATTTTTTACTGCAGTGTTAGTTTTTTCTTTCATTTTGATTTCATCAAAAAGAATTTTCTTAAAAATTATATCAATATTAGAAAAAATAAAGTTTACATCAAAATTTGTAGAACCGTTATCATTATCATATGACACTATTAGAAAGTCAATCCGAGGACCAATTGTTTTTTATGCTACTGCATTAACATCTATTTTTTGGCTGTTAGAAGCTGTAATTGTTTACTTTGTGCTATTATCATTTGGGGTTGATGGCATAGAATTACTCATGGTTATACCGACTTATGCAACTTCGATAATGCTAGGATTTTTATCATTTCTTCCTATGGGACTTGGTGTAGTTGAAGGTAGTTTAGCCAGTTTCTTTTCATTACAAGGCGTTGAAGTCTCATTATCATTAACTCTAGTGATAATTATTCGTATATTTACACGGTGGTACGGTGTTGCTGTTGGTTTTATTGCATTAAGATTAATTGGTGGTCTTACATTTGCGGATGAGCAAACTAAAACTTAAGCCTCTATTATGATTTATTCCCAAACCATATTAGGAAGAAAAAATTATTCTGATTTTTTTATCACTATGGTCATAAATGAACCCGATATATTTTGAAATAATTTATCAATTTTTGTAAAAAACCCAAATGATGTAGATGGAACTAACTGTCTATAAGAAAGACCCCCACTAAGGAACCAGCGAAACGGTGTATGTTTATTAATTTGAATGATTTCCAAGTCTGGATATTTTTTTAGAAATTTTTCTCTGTCTCTAATAAAAATTATCCAAGGCATGGCAATATTAGCATCAGCAAGTCGTCCTTCTCCATCAACTACCCATTCGTCTTTTGTTGAATCAAATTCTTCTTGGTGAACATATTTAAAAAATAAACGTGAAAATGGTGTATTAGTTGGTTCAATCATTACTATTTTACCTCCAGGTTTTAAACATCTATTGACTTCAGAAAAAAATTTGTTTGGTTCTTTGATATGATGTAATGTGTCCAGAAGAAAAAATGCTGTCACTGACCCATCTGGATAAGGTATTTTTTCTGCAAAAAATACTTTGTCTACACCTGGAAGCTTAAGAACATCAGATGTAATAACATCATTAATCACTTCTTTTAAAAATCCACCGCCAGAACCAATTTCGATCTTCAAACCATTAGGAATATCTTTTGTATTTTCTTTGAACATCCCGTAATAATCAAGATATAATTTGTAAAGAAAGCCTTTTTTGTTAATAATTTTTCTATGCAGAATTGTACTCTCAACCTCATCAATGTCTTCAATATTTTTTACGTGCTTAGTTTCTGGCATTTTTAAGAGTTCAAGTAGCCAAGTAAACATACCATTTTGGAAATTATACTTGTATTTGAAAGTTTTTTAGCTTTGAATATAATAGTTATTTTTTATACATTATCTGATTATTCATTCATGGAAAGTTTTTGTAGTCAATTTCAAAAACTTTTATTTTAAATTCTTTGTAACCCATTTCGTTTGAATCAAAAACTTTTTTCATATAAGGATAATTTTCTTCATTGAAATAAATATCATTTAGAAATGGGAAAAAGTAACTTCCATCTTCTAGAATACCTATGTATTTTAGTCCTTTAGTTTCACCATTAATAATTAATTCTTCGATTGTTTTTCCATACACACTTATCCTTACAACTTTTCCTGGCTCATACAGATCAGGATATGGATCTTTCCCTCTTGGGGATTTGAATGTTTTAAAATCATTATCGCCTGATGTAATATTCACATAAGCCAGATAATCATCAACAGTTTGATCTCTCAATATTCTCCCATCAAAATTTTCAATTAAATTTTCAGTAAATTTAATTTTTTCATGTTCAAGAGCTGAGTTTGGTGAACCATAACCAATTCCTCCTATGCCCATTGTAAACGTACAAGCAAGAATAAGTACAGTACAAATAACTCCTACTAAGAATATTGATTTCTGTTTCTCAGAAAATTGGAATGTGTTAAGACCATAATTCGTTATTCTTTGAATAGGAATGGTTGATAGTATAATTAAAAATGGGAATATTGGGAATAGCCATCTTCTTTCATCTATTATTGCAAATGGTATCATTATTACAGAAATTATAGTGATGATTATGATCCAATTTGCTTTAATATTCTTCAATTTTTGATCTACAGGTCTTAAAGAAAACAAAATTCCAAACGGTATTAGAATAAACAAGTATGGAAATGATATTCTAATTAGAATATTGAAAACATTTACCAGCCCAGTTGATAGCCTATCCATCAACCCAAGAATGCCATGTTTTTCTACAAAATCTCCTATTCCTTTATTTTCTGTAGTAAGTAACTCAGCATAACCATCTGATAGTATGGTTCCACTATACCATACGTAAAATGGATCATCAAACTGTAAATATCGCTGAACAAAAAGTGGTGAGATAATTATCAAGAATAAAATCATGCACAAGAAAAAGTTTCTCAGAGAGTTAGATTTGGCGCGATGGACAATAAAATATATAAAAATAATAGCGGCTATGGGATAGATCGCTTCTAATCTTACCCACCAACAAAACCCAACAAAAATAAATGCGATATAGTGATATTTTGTTTTATCATTTAGTATAAAATTCATAGATAAAATTAAAACCAAAATCAATAATGGTTCAGATAATGCCCCACCTGCATTATAGTTGAGATGAGGTTCAAACGCAAAAAGAGAGGCAGCTGCTAGTGAGTATTTTTCATCAAAAAATCTTCTAGCAAGTATGTACATTGGTACTATAGTAATCGTGGAAATTGTTATGCTTAGAATTTTAGCAGTACTTCCATAATCAAGAAAGTTGTCCGAATTTACAATAGCCGTAAATGGTGCTAAAACAAGAGACCATCCAGGATGTTTTTTTTGGCTAAGAAAAAAATCTCCTTGATTATATTGCATTGAATTGACAATGTATCCAAAATCATCCGAATGTGGTGGGATGAAAAAATCTACCGTATACAATTTTAAACCCAGTGAGATAATAATTATTAAAATAAGAAAAAATATTATCCTAGATCCTGACAATTGAGTGGTTATTTGCATCTATTTCACTGCTTTTTACAATACCCAATCAAAGAAAAAAATAATGATGATCGTAATCTTTTAACAGTTATGTTCTTACAGCCAGCCTTTTCCATCATATTAAATAATTCATGCTTATGTAGAAAGTCTTGGTCTTCATAGGGCCAATATTTTTCAACCAAGTTGAACATCTTCAAAAATTCATAAATAAAAAAAGGAATAGAAAAATAAGCCGGAACAAAAATAACCAATGTACCATTTTTTTTTAAAACGCGCATCATTTCTTTTACTCCATTGGACGGATCTAAATTATCTAGTCGAAAATGCTCCATTACTCCTTGATTAAAGACCACATTAAACTGTTCATCCTTGATGGGTATTTGAAACAATGTTGCTTGTGTGAATTCGCCATCTAAAGATAGATGTTTAAAAAGAGATTGACTTTTTATTAATGCATTTTTAGATAGATCTAAACACATAACATCAAAACTATGTTTTGCAAACGTAACACCAGACATTCCTCCTCCAGAGCCTGGTTCAAGAATTTTTCCTTGTTTTATATTTGACACAGATAGTATCGCTTTGGTAAATACATCAGAAAAATATGTGTTAATTATAAATTCCTCAAATCTAGCAAATAATGATCTTTTTTCTGATGCATAAAGTATATCCCATTTGGTCCTCTTCAATTTTCTCATCACTTCCAAAAAATAAATTCTTTAATTATTTGATAACTTAAATGAGAACCTACAATATGTGGAATCATCTTTCTTTCTCCTCCAACTCTGGATGGTTCATTTCCATCTATTTCTACAATCTTCAAACCTAATTTACTAGATTTAATACATATTTGTTGTTCTAGTGTTAGAAATTCTGCATCTAAATTTAGATCTTGAAAGGTTTTTTTCCTAATTATTTTGTATCCATATAATACATCAGTAAGATGTCCTCCAAAGAATATATTTACTAAAAATGTAAACATTCGATTCCCAAATGCTGTTAGGAAATCATCATCATCACTAGAACCAAATTTACCAAAACGTGATATTTGAACCACATCATAATTTCCTTCCTCAAGTTTTTTGATTAATTTTGGTATGTATTCTGGCTTACAGTTTCCATCTGGATGGAAAAATAATACATTCTCTGAATGTGCATGCTTAACTCCTTCTCTACATGCATTAGCTAATCCATTACCTTTTTGTTGAATTATGTTGAAGTTTAGTTTTTTTGCTGCATCAACCGTGCCATCTTTTGAATTTCCGTCCATAACAATCCATTCGTCCGCCCATTCTTTTTTGACTTGAGGCAGAATTTTTCCAACTCCTATTACTTCGTTTTTTGTAGGTATTATTACTGTAGTAGACATATTGATTCGTATATTAAAGAGTGCTTTTATATTTTGAGAATCAATAATACTAGTTATTTATTATAATAGTGATTAATGGTAAACTCAATAAAGATGAATTTTGGAGCAATAACAGATGAATTGGTCTAAGAAAAAAGTATTGGTGACTGGGGCTAGTGGGTTTTTAGGCTCTCATGTTGTTAATCAATTACAAAAAGTAGGAGCTAAGAATCTTGTAATTCCTTCTTCCAAAGAATATGATTTGCTTAAAAATGAGAATTGTAGAGAAGTTGTTCGTGATATTGACATAGTCTTTAACATAGCTGCTCATGTTGGTGGTATTGGACTTAACAGAGATAAACCAGGAGAACTTTTTTACGATAATTTAATGATAGGTACTCAATTATTACATGAAGCAAAAAATGCATCAGTTGAAAAATTTGTTGGTCTAGGTACAGTATGTAGTTATCCTAAATTTTCTCAAATTCCTTTTACTGAGGATTCGATTTGGGATGGTTATCCAGACGAAACTAATGCGCCATATGGGCTTGCAAAAAAAATGGTGATAGTTCAGTCACAAGCATACAGAAAACAATATAATTTCAAATCAATAGTAGTTGTTCCAACAAACATGTATGGACCTAGTGATCATTTTAATGATACATCATCACATGTAATTGCTGCATTAATACTAAAAATCTATAATGCCAAAAAAAATAATGGTGATAAGGTTGTTTTGTGGGGTGATGGTAGCCCTACCCGAGATTTCATGTATGTTGAAGATGGTGCCAAAGGAATAATTTTGGCTGCTGAAAAATATGATGACGAATTACCACTTAATCTTGGCTCGTCTAAAGAAATATCAATAATGGAACTAACAAAATTAATTTGTGAATTATTAGATTATAATGGAAACATTGTCTGGGATAAAACCAAACCAAACGGTCAGCCTAGAAGATGTTTAAGTTATCAAAGGGCTAAAGAAGAGATTGAATTTGAGCCAACAACTAAACTAAAAGATGGTCTTAAGAAAACAATTGAATGGTTTATTGAAAACCAAGATGAAAATGTTAAATGATTGAATTGGCAAATTTGGAAGATAATAGAATATTGGTAACTGATGGAGCTGGATTTATTGAATAAAAAAGAAATTGAATTTATCAAAAAATTAATTCAAAAACACTTTTCTGCTAAAAAAATTTCTCACAATAATATTAAAAAAATTAGTGTTTCAATGGCAGATCCGCCATATGGTTGGGAAGAAGTTTATGAAGCATTAGACTCAATGCTGAAAATTCAAACAACAATGGGCCACAAAGTTCAATCTTTTGAAAAATTATTTGCAAAATATATAGGTGTAAAATATGCAGTTATGGTAAATTCTGGTTCTTCAGCTAATTTGTTAGCACTTTCTATACTCAATAATCCACAACTAGGAAAAAAACAAATTAAAACTAATGAAGAAGTGATCACACCTGCTGTCACATGGTCTACTACAATTTTTCCTATAGTTAATGTTAAAGCAAAACCAGTTTTTGTTGATGTAGAATCTGAAACATTTAACATCGATCCACAAAAAATTGAAAAGGCAATTACTAAAAAGACTAGAGCGATAATGACAGTTCATCTACTTGGAAATCCATGTAACATGAAAATTATTAAAAAAATTGCTAGAAAACATGATTTATTTCTAATTGAGGACTGTTGTGAAGCTTTAGGCGCAAAATTTGAAGATAAAAAAGTTGGTACATTTGGGGATTTGGCTACATTCAGTTTCTTTGCATCACATCATATTACCACTATGGAGGGTGGTATGCTAGTAACAAATAATCAAAAACTGTTTGACATAGCAAAATCGCTTAGATCGCATGGATGGAGTAGAGATTCAAAAAATAAAAAAACTTTAGAAAAAAAATATTCTAAAATTGATTCTAGATTTCTTTTTTCAAACTTAGGATACAATTTACGTCCTACTGAAGTACAGGGTGCATTTGGAATACATCAAATCAAAAAAATAGATAAATTTCTGAAAATTAGAGCTACAAATGCAAAATTCTGGAAAAAAAATTTAGCAGAGTATTCTGATTATCTTAAATTTATAGATGAAAAACCTGGTTACTATAATGCAAATATGCTTTTTCCAATAAAAATAATAAAAAACAATTTTTTTACAAAATATGAATTGGTAAATTATTTAGAAAAAAATGGAATTGAGACTAGACCAGTAGTAGCAGGGAATTTTGTAAAACAACCTGTAATTAATTTAATTCCACATAAAATTAGTGGAAGTTTGAAAAATTCAACAGAAATAATGGAAAATGCGTTTTTGATTGGAATTCATCAGAACGTAGATGAATCTAAGAGAAAATACGTATCTGAAATAATAATTAAATTCTTAAAATCTAAAATAAAACTATAAAATAATTATAAATGAAATTTTACTGCTTCCAGAAAATAAAATTTTTTATAATTTCTGCGCTTAACGTTAGACCTACAGGGAACGGATTCATTTTTCTTACACCGCCTATTCTAGCACGTTCATTTCCGTCAATATTACAAATCATATGACCTCTTTTAATACTGCGTACCGTCATTTGAATACAGTCAGCAAAAGTTGTTCCTTCATCATGAAAATTTATTTCAGACATTGCTTTTCTTGAAATAATTCTACTTCCATTTAATGAATCTGTTAAATGACTACCAAACAAAACATTTGTAATAAAAGTAAACATCTTGTTCCCGAATGTATCAAAGTATCCAGCATCTTCATTTACAGAAGTTTTGGCAAATCTAGAAACAATTACCTGATCAAACCCTTCTTCAGCTTTTTTAACTAATTTCGGAATTTCTTCTGGCTCAAAATTTCCGTCAGGAGCCCACATTATGAAATGATCTGCATCTGATGCATTAACACCAGTTAAGAATGCATTTCCGTGGCCTTTGCCTTTCTGAGAAAGTACTTCAAGACCCATTTTTTTTGCTTCTTCTACCGTTCCATCAGTTGAACCACCATCAATAACAATTATTCTATTTACCCATTCCTTTTTTACACGAGGCATAATTTTTTTAAGTCCATCAACTTCGTTTAATGTTAAAACAAACAAATCTGAAACCATGATTATTCAAAAATAGTCTAAACATTAAAAAATATCGATCAAATCACCATCAAAATCTTAGAAAAACATAATAACTTAGTCAAGAGAAAAACTGAATTGATCTCAAAAATAAAAGTTCCAATGAGTCAGCCAGCAGTTGATAGTGAAACTGAAAATTATATGTTCGATGTTATTAAAAGTGGGTGGTGGAGTCAAGGTAAAATAACTAAACAATTTGAAAAAAATCTTTCAGAGTATTTTCCTTCAAATGCTGTGGTTGTAAATAATGGTACATCTGCTATTACTGCAGCGCTACTTGCCCATGGAATTAAACCTGGCGATAAAGTAGTTGTTCCAGATTATACTTTTATCGCTACTTGTTCAGCAGCAAAAATAATTGGCGCTGAGATTTTAGTTGCTGATGTTGATCCTAACACACTAAATGTAAAACCACAGTCTATTGAAAAATTAGTCAAGGAGAATGATGTGAAAGCAGTAATGGTAGTTGATATGGCAGGATTACCAGTGGATTTAGAGCCAATAATTGAATTATCAAAGCGTTACAAATTTGTTCTGATTGAAGATGCTGCGCAAGCAATTGGTTCAGAATATAAAAATAAAAAAATTGGTTCTTTTGAACACACAGCTACTTTTAGTTTTACAGTAGCAAAAATAATAACAACTATTGAAGGTGGATGTATTACTACCGGAAATAAAGAAATTCTTGAAAAATTATTTCAGCTCAGAAATTTTGGGCGTTCAGGAGATGGACAGTATGTTCATATCTTAAACAGCGTAAATTTTCGCTTCAATGATATACAGGCAGCTTTAGGAATAAAACAACTAGAAAAAATTGATAATTTCATAACAAGAAGAATTGAAATTGCAAAAATGTATGAAGAAAATATTGAAAATGTAACTTTTCAACATATCCCAGATTACACTACAATTCATTCACATATGCTTTTTTTTGTATTTGCAAAAAATAATGAAATGAAAGAGAAATATCTTAATTTTCTACAACAAAATGGCGTTGATGCTAGACTCCCATATCTTCCAATACATAGACAACCATGTAACACTGAACTTGCAAGTTCTAAATGTCCTGGCGCAGATGAAATTTTTGAAAAGGCATTCACACTTCCAATTTATAACAATATGACTATAGATGAGTGTAAGTTAGTGATAGACACTTGTAATAAGGTAGAAAATTGTTGCTGAAATACATATGAATGAATACACAACCATTACTAAATGTAGAATCTGTTCTTCAGATATAATCGAAGTTCTAAAACTAGAACCTCAGTTTGTTGCTACTACTTTTGTAAAAAGTAATGCCAATAACCCAATGTCACAGATCAAAATCCCATTAACCTTGATGTTATGTAAAAACAAAAACTGTGGATTAATTCAATTGAAAGAGACCGTAAAACCTGATTTGTTATACAAAAATTATTTCTATCGAACTGCAGTTAATGATACAATGCGAAGAGATCTGCGTGATGTAGTAAATTATGCAGTAAATAATGTAAAAACTGAGAAAGATGACATTGCCATAGATATAGGCGCCAATGATTGCACGATGGTAAGCATGTATCCTGAACATATGAAAAGAATTGGAATAGAGCCAGCCACAAATATAGATTGGAGTGATGTTTCTAAATCAATTACAATTGTAAATGATTATTTTTCTAAAGATGTAGTTATGAAAATCACCAATGGAAAAAAAGCAAAAATTATTAGTGCGACAGCAGTGTTTTATGATTTTGTTGATCCTAATATAGGTACAAAAGACATTAAAGAAATTTTACATGAGGAGGGAGTATGTGTACTACAAGTAAGTTATCTGCTAGACACTATAAGAGATATGAATTTCTACGATGTGGTACATGAACATTTGGAATATTATTCATTAAAATCAATAAATTATTTGATGGAAAGAAATGGATTAACAGTAATTGATGCTTCAACCAATTTTGTAAATGGTGGTAGTTTACGAGTTTTAATTACTCATAAAGAAAACAATAAATCAAAATCTAAGCGATATGAAGAAATTTTAGCTGAAGAGGAAAAATGTAATTTAGAACAGGTTGACACCTATGTTGACTATAGACAAAAAATCAATGGGATTATTGAAAAAACTAAAAAATTTATCATGAATGAATTGGAAAATAGTCAACTAGTTATCGGATTGGGTGCTTCAACAAAAGGTAATGTTTTACTTCAGATTTGTGGAATAGATAAAAATCTTCTGCCATTCATCAGTGACAGAAATAAAGATAAAGTTGGACTACGTACTTTGGGAACAGATATAGAAATTATTTCGGAAGAAAAGGCACGGAAAATTAATCCAAGTGCTATGTTAGTAATACCATGGAACTTCAAAAAAGAAATTTTATCAAGAGAGGACAATTATATTCAAAATGGTGGTAAAATGTTGTTTTTGATGCCTTACCCATATTATGTAGATAAATTTGGTGAACATGAAATTCAATAATAATTTCTTAACAAACCGTATATATGGGAATAATCCGGATTTATTAGGTATAATTATTTGTCAAAGTTACAAGATACACGAATCCTAGTTACTGGTGGGGCTGGATTTATCGGTTCAGAAGTAGTTAAGCAGCTGATTAAGAAAAATTCATTTGTAACAGTTCTCGATAATTTTTCTTCGGGAAAAAAACAATACTTACCAAAAAATACTAAAAAATTAAAAATTATCAAGGGTGATATCACAGATGAAAAAATAGTTGGGAAAGTTGTAAAGAATCAAGACTACGTCATACATTTAGCGGCACTACCTTTCATTCCTGACTCATTTTATTATCCAGCTAATTTTTTTAATGTTAACACAATTGGAAGTGTTAATCTACTTTGGAAATCTATCCAATCAAATTCAGTTAAAAGGTTCATTCAGATTTCTACAAGTGAGGTCTATGGCTCTGCACAACATATTCCGATGGATGAGAATCATCCAACTGCACCACATTCAACGTATGCAGTAAGTAAACTTGCAGGAGATCGAGCTGCATTTACATTGTATAAAGAAAATGGTTTTCCAGTAGTGATAATCAGACCATTTAATTCCTATGGACCTAATTATACACAACCATACATCATACCTGAAATCATGAATCAGTTGTTAAATGGAAACAAAGAACTTATGCTAGGAAATATTGGTGCCAGTCGTGATTTCACATTTGTTTCAGATACAGCTGATGCCATGATACGCTCACTCAATTCAAAAAAAGCGATTGGTGAAATTATTAATGTTGGTTCTGGTCACGAAATTAGTATTAGAGAATTAGCCTTCAAGATTGCCAAGATTGCAAAAATAAAAATCAAAATTAGGCATGATGAAGGTAGAGAACGTCCATATGATGTTAATAGACTAATTTGTAATAATAAAAAGGCAAAAAAATTACTTAATTGGAAAACCAGAACAACTATGGATGAAGGTTTAAAGAAAATATTCCGATGGGCAACAGAAAATCGAATCATCTTTCAAGCACCTTTCAAAAGATTCTACTACTCTCAAACCAGTACAATCACATACAAGAAAGGCGTTAAAATTTTGGAATTATAGGTTTTGAAATTTTAGGGTTCAAATATGACACAGCATAAATCAGATGATACCAGAGTAATTCAGCAAAGAAAACCTGGACGAACAAATGCGCTTATAGAAGCTGTTGAATGTGCTACTGGAGATATTATAGTAAATCTTAGTAGTAATGGAAATTAAAAAATGGTTAAAATGAATTTATTATCATTAAAGAAATCTCGTATAACAACGATTATAATTTGTCTAATAATTATTTCATCAATTTCGATTGGATTCAAACTTTCACATGTTGATTTTACTAATCCGTTGATCAATGAAGATGTGTATGTCTATATTCTTGGTGCGTTTTCTATAGTAAATGGTGATTTCAGTCAACCAGATAGAAAAACATTGGGATGGTCAATTTTTATTTCACCGTTTTATCTATTAACTGACTCAACAGATCTGCTTGACTATCTGAATATTACTAGAATTCTGAGTATAGCAATCTCAACAGTTACCATAATACCAATGTATATACTCGCTAGACGATTTTTTGATGAAAAATATTCGCTAATGGCTTCCTGTCTTTTTGCATTTGAACCACACTTGAATTATAACTCAGTGTTAGGACTTTCTGAACCACTTTTTATTCTTGGAGTTATACTGACGTCTATTTTTATTTTGCAAAAAAATCATAATTGGTATTTCTATCTATCATTTTTGCTAGCAGGAATAGTTTGGTGGGTTAGATTCAATGGGCTCATAATGGTTATGATACTATCGATTGTATTTTTTGTAGTTTACAAACCTTCATCAAAAAATTTTTTAAAATATCTAGTCTGCATTGGACTGTTTTTGATTATAGTATCTCCAATCTTAATCCAAAGATATGATCAATTTGGTGATCCATTGTACTTCTATGAAGTTAGTAATAATCATTTCATGGGTGATTCTTATGTAGACTATGCTGTAAATACTAAGGATATTGAATATTCTGCTAGTGATTACATACAAGATAATGGTGTGATTAGTTTCGTAGAAAGATTTGGTTTGACAGGACTTTATACTATGGCATCAGATTTATTCAAAATGTTATTTCCATATCTAATTTTTCTACTGCCATTTGGAGTTTTATTTTCGTTAAGACCATTTGCGCAAGATAAGGATTACATGAAAAGTATTTGGATTTTATTGCTAATTAATCTAGGATCTTTAATAATAGTTTTTTCCGTTTGGGCTGATATGAGATTGATTTATCACGTATTTCCATTCCTAATAATCATCTCTACAATAGCAATTCAAAGAATAGTAAAACATGGTTTAAGCACATTCCAATTTTCTGAGAAACAAAAAAACTTTTTTTTAGTAGGCATAATTGGTGTTGTAATAATTTTATCTGGAACACTTACACTTAGAATGGGTGAATCAGATAAATTACTAGATCAGGAAAGAATAGAGTTTTCTAAAATTATAACTCAAAAACTTGATGGAAGAATATCTGCTGGTGGTGATGTTCTTAGACTTTTAACATATACTCAACTACAGGATTCACCACATTTATTCAAGGAATTTAAAACTAGCACATATGATTTTACCATAGGTAGAGAATCAAATATTTTCGCTTCTGAAAATATGTTGGAACGTATTATATTATACGCAAAGTCTTTGGATGAATTAATTGAAATTGGAAAGGAGTACGATTTAAAATACATCGCAATAAATAAAGAACAATCAAATAATGATTGGTATGGTTACTTAACCAATCTCTACGATGAGGAAGAAGATTACCCATTTTTAACTAAGGTTCTAGACACTAAGGAAATTGGATTTAAAAAATTCAAAGTAAAAGTTTTTGAAATTAATTATGACAAATTTATTACAAATGAGACTTAGGAATCAAGTGGTATTTCTCTTTTTTTGATATGCTCATTTAGTGATTTTTGTAAGTTCGAAACCTCCTCTAATTCTTTATCTGTTAATTTTTTATTTTCTGATAACTTTATCATTAATTCGGTAATTTTCAGATTTGATGTCAAAAGAACTTCAGTGTTTTGAAGTATTCGCCTAAAATGTGGACTGGCTTCTACCAGTATATCCTGTTCTGCTCTGAAAGATTTAGATCTTTTGTAATGTATGTATCCTATAAGAATAAGCAGTGGTACACCAATT
>Ga0114996_10006424_pt1 | contig 13544 bp, 16 predicted proteins | sample ArcticOcean_MG_C_4_FD_87039 | JGI IMG/M metagenome (GOLD analysis project Ga0114996, IMG submission 87039) | Marine microbial communities from western Arctic Ocean - ArcticOcean_MG_CB4_134 | ecosystem: Environmental > Aquatic > Marine > Oceanic | place: Arctic Ocean: Canada Basin | collected... | reverse complement strand
TCAGACGAGCGCGTATCGCAGCGCATCAACGAGGCGTTTTAACTGGGCGCGTCTGAGGTGCTAGTAAGCGTTCTGACCGCCGGCCCGGAACCTGAGAAGGTCTGGGATCGTACCGTCGGACTGCTTGGCGAACTGTCGGCTAGCGACTAATCGTCCGGTACGGGGCTGGACTCTGACGCATTCTCGATGGCACCCGGGACCTTGTCCTGCGATGGCCCGGTCTCACGCCCCGGCAAGATCGGAGCCTTCAGCCTCAGGAACACAACAGCCGCCATGAGCATTAATACTCCGCCAGCTATTAGCACCGGCGTGTAGGTACCCGTCCAGTCGAATATGAAACCCGCCGCAACCGGGCCGACCATGAGGACGCTGTTGTAGAGCGGGGCCATCATCCCCCTGATGGTTGCGAAACTCTTCCGACCAAACAGGTCTCCAACAAGGGCCCAGTTGAGCGAGCTTCCCGCCTCGGACCCCGTGAAGAGCAACAGCGCGAGGAAGAGCGGAATTGTCCCTTCCGTAAACACCACCAGGAACAGGCTGGCAGCAGACATGGCGTACCCGAGCGACAGGATTTTGATACGGCCGATGCGGTCTCCGTAGTAACCGGCCAGGAGGATGAGCGGCACGGCGACGAGAGCGAGTCCTCCGACCATATTTGCGGCGACCTGCCTGTCGATGTCCTTCCAGTCCAGGATGGCGATCAGGTGGATGAAGATGGTTCCGTGGGCAGCTATCCGAAGCATGGTGCCGATGGAGAGCACCCAGAAGGCTTTCGTCCTCAGCGCTTCTTTCGTTGTCCAACTGTCGTATGTGGCGATCGCCGACGAACGAATACCGGTCGGGCTACCGCTGATCGGCCTCGGGTCAGGGTCGCCGTCCGGGTTCATGCCATACGCCTCGGGGGACCTGCGAAACGCGAGGGCCATTGGCGTCACAAAGAACAGCATCATCAGACCGATGCCGACCGAAGCGCTCTGCCAGCCGTATTTCAGGACGAACACCGAGAGGATCGGCACCATCGCGGCTCCGCCAAGCCTGAAGGCGGCGGCGTTGATCGACATCGCAAGACCGCGTTTACGGATGAACCACGAGTTGATGCCGGCGGTAGTCGCCTGCATGAAACTCGTCGATGCTCCCAGCGAGATCACAAAGATGTAGATCAGGAGGAAGGCGATGTAGTTATCGGCCCGGGACAATAGCAGGTAGCCGATGCCGACAATCAGTGTGCCGATGAACATCAAAGGCCGGACGCCGTACTTGTCTATCGCCCACCCGGAAATTGGACCGATGACGCCGTTCTCGGCGCGGGCGAGTCCGAAGGCCAGAGCGGTTGCGCCGAGGCCGAGTCCAAGGCTTTCGCTTACTGGCAGGAACAGGACCGTGAAGCCCTGCCACTGAAGCGCTCCTCCGGTGCCGTTCGTGAGCGCCGAAGCTCCGACAATCCACCAGCCGTAGAAGATTTTGCCGCGTTTAGGTGAACCCGGCTCGGTATCGGGTCGGTTTCTACGGAAGGGGTTGATCGTCAGATTCCTGACATGTGGACGGAGTTAATGCGGCGATATGGAGCGGGCCGCCGCCATAGTGGCACAGTCGATAGGCGCTTGCACGGTGCTTTCGTGCTGACGCGAGAAAAGGCGACGCATAAAGTGCCGCCTTTTCAAGATTTCTGTCTGAGCTTCCGGCCGGAAATTAATCTCCGGCCGGGGCTGCCTTCGAGGACTACTTCCTCTGCTATTTCCGGAAGGAAGGGGATCTCGGTCCTCTTTAGGCTGGTTGGCGGGCCAGGACGGTATCCCGAAAGGGGTACGCGACGGGGTGAGTATTCCCTGTGCGGGTTATTCTGTCGCCGACCGGTGCATCGACCAGATACAACAATCCGAGGGGCAATAACTTGGAAGCCAACGAGATACTTATCGACGCGTACACGCGAATTCAGGAACTGGTGCACCGCTGCGCGGAAGGGCTCACGCAGGAACAGCTTGTGTATCGCCCGGAGGAAGGGTCCAACTCCATCGCGTGGTTGATCTGGCATTTGACTCGCATCCAGGACGGCCATCTGGCCGGGGCGACCGGGAACGAAGAAGCGTGGGTGAGTGGAGGTTGGGCGGAGAAGTTCGTGATGGACGCCGATACGTCGATAAATGGGCAGGGCGATGGTCCGGAAGAGGTGGCCGCGTTAACCGCAGATGGCGCGCTGCTGCTCGGCTATCACGATGCGGTGGTGGACCGGACGCGCGGGTATCTGGCTAACGTAGATGCGGCGGAACTGGACCGAGTTTTCGACCGGTCATACGACCCGCCGGTGACCGTCGGCGTGCGGTTGGTGAGCGTCATAAGCGACAACACGCAGCACGCTGGACAGGCGCTCTATCTAAACGGGATGATCGAGCGGTTGGACAGGTAACAGGGACGGTTTCGTCCTGAGGTGAAATCCCCGGTCTGTGGTGAACCCCATTTCATCCTGAGTTGGAAATCCGCCCTGAGGCGAACCAGAATCCACCCTGAGGCTCTCGAAGGGTCAGTCGTTCGTCAACGCGCGTCAGCGACACTCGGCCTACGGCCTCGACCCCCTCACCCCGGGCCCTCTCCCGCGCAGGGGAGAGGGGGCCCTCGAGGTGATAACAACCCACCGTGAGGCTCTCGAAAAGCCGTGTAGCGTATTGACGCTTGATTCAGGAATCGTCCTTACCCGGCGAACTTCCAGACTTCTGCCGGGGTGCCGCCCTGTGGGAGGCCGAGCGGGAGTTTGACGTCGATGATGTATGGGCGCTTTTCGTTCATGACGATGTCCAACCCCCGGGCGATGGCCTCCGTGACCTTTGATTCGTCGTCGACGGTGATCCCGTCCATTCCGAAGCCTTTGGCGATCATGACCGGGTCGATTCCTTCAAGCGCAACGCTGGCGTACTCGCCTGTGTCCGTCATCACCTCGCCCGCCTCGCCGAATGCGCCCGCCACGATGCCGTAAGCACCGTTGTTCGGGATCACATAGAGGACCGGAATGCGGTGGTGTACGGAAGTCCACAGACCGGAATCGCAGTAGAAGGTGGAGCCATCCCCGACAAGTCCCACAACGGGTGTATCGGGAGCTGCAAGTTTTGCGCCGACGGCTGCTCCGATGCCGTAGCCCTCAGATCCGCCGGCTGGCCGGATGTAGATATTGTTCCCGCCGCCATCCTTTGCAGGAATGCAGTCAAACGGCACGGCGAACTGCTCGGTGGTGATGATGCCGCCACCGATCCGCTCAAGCTCAGAGTCCAGCGCATCAAGCAACACCAGCGGCCTCACCTGGCCTGCCTTCTGCGGCGCCCAGCCAGTGGTGGCGCGTCGTTGTTCACGCAGCGCTGCTGAATGCGCGTGTGCGGCGGAGCGTCGTGCGTCGTATTTGGAAGATGGCCCGCTCGTGGATGCGACCTCTTGCAAGCGTTCAAGCGTTCGTGATTCGTCCGCAAGTATCTCCAGTTCCAGGCCCGGGAGATTCTGGAAATAGGCAACGCCGGATCCGACGGCCATGATGCGGTCGACGGTTTTGAAGGCGTCGAAGTCCTCGATCTTGCCGTTGCCTCCGTGCCTGATGCCGAAGCAGAAGATCGCATCGGGTTTTGTCGTTGCCGCCGCGGTATCGATCCGGCCGCAGTGCAGCGGGTGGGTAACCGGTACCCCACGAGAGTCGTCAAATCCGGTCGTGACGGTCGCTCCGTAATGCTCCGCCAGGGCGATGATCTGGCTCTCGGCGCCGCTCTTCCAGATGCCGTCACCGACATAGAACATCGGTCGCTCCGCCTCATCTATGGCGGCGGCCAACGTTTCAACATCTGCTTCCGACGGGTAGCCGGCTCTCAGGTTCGGGATCTCGCCCTCGATGATGTTTGTTGTCACCATGTCGTCTTCAAGCAGCCGGTCGTAGATGGCGAGATGCACCGGCCCGTACGGCGGCGTTTTCGCCACCCGTAACGCCCGCTCGAACGCCTGTGGCAAACCTTCTGACTCGTACACTGCCCAGCTAGCTTTCACGAACGGGGCAGCGATGGACGTCGGGCCGAAGGTGTGACTGAGGTCGAGCGAGACGCGATCGGCGAAGCTGCCGGTGTCGCCGGCGAAGGTGATGACCACGACGGGAAGCTGGGCCGCCCAGACGTTGATCAGCTGGCCGAGGCACTGCGCCAGTCCTGCGCCGAGGTGGACGACCATGACGGCGGGATCACCCTTGACCTGGCTGTAGCCGCCGGCCGCTGCGGTGACGATGCCCTCGTGTAGCGAGAGCACGCCCTCGATGTTGGGGTTGGCGTGGAGCGAGTCAAAGAACCGGGCTTCCCGGGATCCGGAGTTGTAGAAGACGTACTTCACACCGGATGCGACAAGTTGCTCGACCATCACGCGGGAGGCGTTGGCGGTCATCGGATGAGTGGTCATCTTTCATGGCTCCTAGCGTGTGCGTCGGTTTTTATTTATACGGGTGGGGCTTGGTTGTTGGCGTCCCGGCCCGTGTGAGAGTCGATGTGAATGTGGACTCGGCGGGATGATACAGCGCTTGCCACGAGCGCGGAGCATTCGCGTGCTGGCTCGCGGCCGGGCGCTCCTTCGGGCATAATCCCCGGGCTACGCAATATCAGGAGGGCGATATGACACGGATTGCTGAACTGGCTGAGTCGATCAGCACGATTCTCAAGGAACGCGGTGAGACGGTTGGCGTCTCTGAATCGTCCTCCGGGGGGCTCGTGTCCGCTGCATTGCTGGCGGTGCCGGGCGCATCGGCATACTTCATGGGCGGCATGGTGATCTACACCGGAGCGGCGCGCGACGCGTTCGCCGAGATCAACCTCGACGATCACCCGGGCGTACGATCAAGCAGCGAGCCGTTCGCGCTGTTGTGCGCTCAGGCGGCGCGGCGTCGACTGAACACGACGTGGGGTCTGGCGGAGACCGGAGCAGCCGGTCCGACCGGGAATCGGTACGGAGATGACGCCGGTCACACCTGTATCGCCGTGACTGGCCCATCTGAACATGCCGAGACGCTGGAGACGGGATTGTCGGATCGGGCAGAGAATATGGACCTGTTCACCGAGAAAACGCTAGAGGTGTTCGAGCGGATATTGAAGAACGCTGGTTGATGGCTGACGACCGAATGTCGACCCCTACTAACCCCTCTGGGACTTCTAATCGGCCCTGGCGAACGAGTGTCTAACGTGAATAACGAAGATCGCGCGAATACAGGAACTACGATCTACGCCTCCACGGTGAATGATCGCAAGATAATGATGCAGGCGATTGGAGGCGTTGTAACTCTCCTGGCCGGAATCGCTTATGCCGTGATTATTCTTGCGATTGGCATACCGTGGATGTGGTCATTCGTTGGAGCCGCCGCCGCCGTAGTCGGTTACATCCAACTCAACGATAGTCGCTCCCAGATGAGATATGTGAAGGCCAAAACCGAGATAGTGTGCGGTGCCTTTCAGTTAGACGTCACTTACGCAGGGGATGATCCTAAGTATTGCCTTGATGTGGGTGATACGCATCTGGAGATTGACGAAGACGTCCATTTGAAACTCTCTGACGGCGGAACGGTTGTCGTTGAGTACTACCTCCGAAACGGCCAACCTAAGACCATCACGCTTTTTCGGGAAGCTACGTAGATCTCGCTACTGGACCGCCGCTGTGACCCCGCCATCGATCACCAGTTCCGTGCCCGTGATGAACGAGGCGTCGTCTGAACACAGGAACAGGATGCCGGCGGCGATCTCTTCTGGCTTGCCCCAACGGCGTAATGGCGTCCTGTTTATGCGGGTGGCGCTGGCGTCTGCGTCATTGAAGAGTTTGTCCGTGAACGGCGTGTGGGTCCAGCCGGGCAGCACCGAGTTCACTCGGATGCCCATGTCGGCAAACTGAACGGCGGCGGAACGTCCGAAGGCGATGATGGCTGAGCGGGATGCGGAGTAGGCCGCTCCGTACGACCCGCCGTATCGCGCTGCCATCGATGCGACGTTGACGATAGCGCCGCCTCCACCCACGCTCATTGCGGGCGCTACCGACTTCGCGCCTAAGAACATACCTCGGCTTGATACATCCATCACCATCTGCCAGTGGTCTGCGTCGGTGTCGAGGATCGATGCCGGATCACGTGCGCCCGGGACGTTTATCAAGATGTCCAGCCGTCCGTAGGCTGCGACCGTTGTGTGTACTGCCGCGCTCCAGTCGTCCTCGCGGGTCACGTCTAGGTGGACGTATGTCGCGTCCAACCCCGCCTCCCGCATCTGAGCGACCGCCTGCTCGCCCCGCTCATCAGCAATGTCGGCAATCATCACCCGTCCGCCCTCACGCTGGATCCGCCACGCTGCGCGTCCGCCAAAGCCCATGAGCTCGCCTTCAACTGCGGTGGCGGCCCCGGTGATCAGTGCGACTTTGCCGTCAAAACGTGACATGTGATGGGTCCTATCTGGAGGGTTTGATCTGCCGGAGCGCACGTTACCTCATCGTGCGGCTCCGCGACACGGGAGGTTGTGGTCCTGGGCACTAATGCCTACGGCTTCCTGTGCCGTTGGCCTCATGCATGTTTGCGAGAATCCGACCACTCTGTGGCAGTAATACCTGAATCGACCAGTCCGATTGACTGCGACCGCAGGCGACTGGTCACGAAACAACAATTGCGGAGGTACGTAATGCGAGATCACAACTGGGACATCGTGGGAGCCTTCACCGGCGGGCTGTTCGTCGGAATTGTGCTCATCGGGCTGGGCATTACAGGCTTTCCGAACCTCGATCCTTCTGATTCCTCCGGAACCATAGCGCGGACCTTAGTCGACCGGAGTGATCAGACAGAACTGGTGAGCCTGATCGCACTGGTTGGACTTGTGTTCTTTTTCCCGTTCCTCGCCTATCTGCGGTATCGCTTTCAGCAAGCCTAAGGCGTCGACGGATGGCTGAACACGATGGCACTTGGCGGCGGGATTGTGACCGGAGCGATGTTCCTGTTGTTCCTGGGAATTCATCTGGCGACGACGGCCGTGGAAGCGGATGCTGACCAGGTAGTTGGCAAGGTGTTCGTTGTTTTCTTGTGGAATTTGATCTGGGTTTTAGCGCCGCCGATGATCGCGTTTGTACTCTGATCATCATCCGATACGGTGCAGCGCCACGTTGGACCGGCTGGCTCGGGGTCGTGGTAACCGTCACGCTGCTGATGCCATGGATGGGAGTGCCATTTGCCTTCGTCTGGATCTTCATAATCAGCGTGAAACTGGTTTTGCGGGAATTGAGGGGCAAGTCCCCTCAGTCCGAGCTTGGCGGACAGGCTTCCACTCCCGCGGCAGGATAGCTGTTGCGCCTATCCTGCCTTCACGCTGAATGATCCTGAACGGCGTGAAAGGCTCATGTCGTGAGCTGGCGTAGGATGCCAGCATCTCACCCTGGAGGAAATTATGGCGCAGCGAATGTCTTTGCTGACCTGGGGATTCCTTGTTCTGTCGGGACTGGGCGTCGTGTTACTGATCATCGGCAGCTCCGGTATAGATGTGGCCGTTCCCGTAGGCGCCCTGGTCCTGTTCGTCGTACTCATCAATCGCGGAATCGTGAAGTTGTGGGAGGCGCTGCGACCGGAGAGGACGCCATATCCCTGATCGAGGAACCGGTCCCGGATGTGGTTCTGTTGGAGATTAAGATGCCGGGAATCGACGGAATCGAAGCTACTTCCGCGATCGTGGGGAGCAACCCGCACGTGGGAGTGATCCTTCTCACGATGCTCGATGACCCGGCCACGGTATTCGCCGGGATGCGGGCGGGGGCACGTGGTTACGTACTCAAGGAGGCCGAGCCGGAAGAGTTGATGCAAGCCGTCCTGGCGGCGAGCCGCGGGGAGGTGCTTCTCTGTTCCATCATCGCCGGGAAGGTGCTCGAACACCTGGCTGACGAATTACACCGTGAGGCGGCCGGTGAGTTGCCGCTGCAGGAGATTACCCCGCGAGAGATAGAAGTACTCCAACTCGCCGCCGAGGGGCTGAGCAATAAGGAGATAGCGGCGCGCTTGAGCATCGCCGAAAAGACGGCGAAGAATCACGTGGCTAATATCTTCTCCAAATTACAGGTCAACGACAGGACTCAGGCGGTGATCTACGCCGTCCAACACGGTCTAGTGCACCTAAAGAAGCCGTAGTTTCGGGGAGTGGATTGGCGTGGTCTGTCATATCAGTGCCGGCGGACTATCCGATCAAGCCAGGTACATATTCCCACTCCCTTTAGTGCCCTGAGGCTCTCGAAGGGCCGGATTTGTGCAACAACGCGTGCGCGTACTGTCCTTCCGCCGAAGGACCCCCTCACCCCACCCCTCTCCCGAATGAGAGAGGGGGCAAATTCGACTCGACTTGACCCAGAAGACGGGGCGAATACCAACAGAACAGTGACGCGATAAGGTCCCAACAGGGCTTCCGACCAAAACACCATCCAGATGCCCGCCCGGCAGGGCCTTAGAGGCGGTGTTGGTTTGGGGTGAAGCTGGCCTCGAAGAAATCTGCTGCGTACTCGCCCGGGGCTATGGCTGCGTCCATCGCTGCGAAATCCTCCGGTCCCAGTTCCACGTCGACCGCTCCCAGATTGTCCTCGAACTGCTCCAGCGTGCGTGGCCCCACAATCGGCGCCGTCACTCCGGGCTGGGCCATCACCCACGCCAGCGAGAACTGGGCGATGGTGCAGCCCTTCGCCTCGGCGAGCGGGACGATCATCTCAACGATCTCTGCGACATCCTCCGAGAAACGCTTCTGTTTTTCCGGGTCAGTCTCGTCGCCAAACCGGGTTCCGGTGGGTAGGGGAACTCCCTTCCGGTACTTTCCGGTCAGTCCGCCACCGCCGAGGGGTGACCAGGGGATGAAGGCCAGCGAGTACGTCCGTGCCATCGGGATCTGCTCTCGTTCAGCACGACGGTCGGCCAGGCTGAATGGCGATTGCTCGGACACGAAGCGGTGGAGCCCCAACTCTTTGGAAGCCCACAGCCCTTCGACCACCTGCCAGGCCCCGAAGTTGGAGGTACCGAAGTAGCGGACCTTTCCGTCCCGTACGAGGTCGTCAAACGCCCTGAGCGTCTCGTCGATGGCGATGTGCGGGTCTGGACGGTGAAGCTGGTAGAGATCTATGTGATCGGTCTTCAGCCGACGCAGGCTTTCCTCGCACTGCTCAATGATGTGGAGCCGGGAGTTGCCGAGTCCGTTGGGGTCCAACGACATCCGCTGATGGACCTTGGTGGCAAGGAACACGCGGTCTCGCTTGCCGTCCCTGCTAAGTGCTTCGCCGGTGAACTCCTCGCTCCGGCCGGCGCCGTACACGTTGGCGGTGTCCAAAAAGTTGATCCCGGCGTCTAGCGCGCAGTCGACTATCCGTTTCGTCTCGTCCAGCTCGGTCTTCTGGCCGAACATCATGCAGCCAAGCACGAGGGAACTGACGTTGACGCCGGTGCGGCCGAAGGGCTTGTAGTCCATGCAGGCGGTTGCTCCGAAATGGTTTGTTGGCGCGAGTGTGCCGGTGATTATGGTAAATGAAGTAACACATCTCTCGGTCCCGGAGGCAGCCCTGAAAGGACGAGATCGGGTTTTGTCTCCTTGTACCACCTCCCGTTCATTGATCCGTCAGGTTATCTTGCCAGACATGCAATTCGGTTTCCGATGGGGCAAGGTTGCACGGTCGGTGGCACAAATGGGCGTCTGAGCGGAGAAAGATCTCATGGCGGTCAACAGTACACACCCTGGCGCAGCGCCAGATATGTCAGGAACAAGGGCTACGAAATGCTTCTAATTCTGGGCGCCTTATTGGTATTTCCGGGGACTATCGCTGTAATCATCGACGATCGGAAAATCGTCAAATGGCCCGCATGGATCGCGATATACCTCGGGATACTGCTGATCTTATTAGGACTGGGAGGGCCCGCTGCGGTACGCGACGCGATCGAGAGTGCTAGTGAGTCGTTCAGCTAGCTACAGAGCCGCCACCGCAGGGGCGATCTCACTCGCCAGGTACTCCGGCCACTCGTCCGAACCAAAGTTGAAATGCTCGAACTGGGCCTCTTCGACACCCATCTCCGCGAACTTCCCGAGGGTGTCGATTAGTTCACTGGTCAGGCCGACGAGGAAATTGTTGTTTTCGGCCTTGTCCTTCCGATACGCCGCCGGCGATCCCGTAGCGCCGCTCATGGACATGTGCCATCTCGTCATCCGGTCCAGCGACAGCTGATCGCCCGCAACGAGGGCCATCGACATCCTTGAGCGGTGGACCGTCGCTGGATCGCGATCCACTGCTGCGCAGGCCGCTTCGAGCACGTCCACCTTGTGCTGATACAGGCTTAGTGGGACGTTGACGGCGTTCCACTCGTCGGCGTACTTCGCGACAAGCGGTATCGTGCGTTTCTCGCCCGATCCGCCGATCAGGATTGGTGTGTCCGCCCCGTAAACAGGCTTGGGCAGACAGTCCACTTCCTCGACCTGATAATGCTGGCCTTTGTAGGACGCCGGGCCGGGTCCCCACAGCGTCTTGATGATATTGATGCCCTCTTCCAGTCGGTCGAATCGCTCACGCAGAGGGGGGAAGGGGATGCCGTACTGGATGTGCTCCGGCTCGTGCCAACCGGCACCCAGTCCGAGCAGGAATCGGCCGTTACTGAGCTGGTTGATCTGCGCCGCCATTCGCCCGACATCCTGTGGCGATCGGAAGGTGATCGGCGTGACCAGTGGCCCGAATCGGATTGAACTGGTTTCTCGGGCCGCGACGGCGAAGCTGATGTACGCGTCCAGGGAACTCTTTGGCTCCCCTGAACTGAACGAAGAGCTGGCCGCGATGACGTAGTGGTCTGAGCGGAAGATGGATGGAAAGTTGAGCCGCTCCGCCATGTGGAGGATGTGGATCCATCGTTCCCATGTAAGTCCGGCCTGGCCTTCAATCATCAGTCCGATGCGCATGTATCGATCTCAACTTTCGGGCGTGTAAGTTCGTCGCAAAAGCCTACATTAAGTCCGCAACACCGGGGCCAGGGCATGCGATCAATCGCCGTGCAAACAATTGATCGCACACTCTGCCTGCTACCCGTCTGAAAGTCGAATTGCTCGTTCTACGAGGTCGATGAACTCGCGGTCGCGTGGAGTTTCGTCCATCAAGGAAACCGCTTCCTGCGCCTCTTCGAGCACCGCCCCGAGACTGCCGTCATGCACCCACGGACTATCCCTGAGGATCTCGGCAAATTCCGTGACTGCTGCGCTGAAGAGGAACCGCGGACTGGCTTCGCTTGTGGCCCGATCGATCTCACTGGTTACGACCACCGAACTGATCTCCGTCACATCCCCGCTCTCGGGGTCGGCGTACCGCACCCGGACATCGGCGATCGCTCCTTCGGGGGATCCTTCAACCAGAACCAGTTCATACAGCGCTGTTACCGAATTACCTGCGCCGACCTCTCCCGCATCCACCGTGTCGTCCCTGAACTGTTTTGTCGTGAGGGCACGGTTCTCGTAGCCGACAAGCCGGTACTGCAGCACCGTGTCGGGGTTGAACTCAACCTGGATTTTGGCGTCTGAAGCGATCACTTCAAGCAGGCCGGTAAGACCGCTGCTGAACAGCTCGGTCGCCTCGTCATCGTTGTCCAGGTAGGTGTAGTTGCCGTCGCCGTTGTTGACGAGCTGCTCCAGCAGCACGTCGTTGTAGTTCAGGAAACCGACGCCGATTGCGCTCAAAGTGATGCCGTCGTTAGAGAACTCCTTTATCTGCGCAAGGATGGCGTCTGGCCCGGTCGCTCCTACGTTAGCTACGCCGTCCGATACGAGGACCACCCGATTGATCTTGCCCTCTTCGAACGCCGCCGTCGCCATCTCGTAGCCCTGCAACAGCCCGGTCTCGGCGTTGGTGGATCCGCCTGTCCTTAGGCTGGAGATCGCCGTCCTGGCAGAGACGCACCGCAGCGTGGTCGTCCATATGCCGGTCCCCCTTCGCCTCGTGCTCAGCTTCTGGGTGCGCCAGTTACGCTGCTCCAGCAGCACGAATTCAGGCCGTTACGGATATAGACGCCGTCAGGTCCGAAATCGTTCCCGTTCCTTTTGACCGATGTGGGATGTGCTGTGTGAATAGTCCGGTTTCCCGGGTGGTGGTGCGCTCGCTCGCAATGCGGACAAACCCCGTTCCACGACTTGTCATCCTGAGGAGCATGCAACGAAAAATCTCGCCGCTGGATGAGGTCTGCACGATCAATCCGCTTGCACTCTACTGCCCGGGAGATCCTTCGCCTCGACTCAGGATGACTTGTTGTGGGAAGAGGTGATGACTACCCAGATGTTCGATACGCGAATAAGGGGCCGCCCACAGGCGACCCCTCAAAACATGGACCGTTGCCCGAAGGCTATCCGGCCGGCTCGGCGATGAAGACCGGGATCATCCGATCGGTCTTCTCCTTGTAGTCCTGGTAAGGGGGATAAGCCGCCACCGCGAGATCCCAGACTCGGTCTCTCTCGGTCCCATCCTCCAGCTCTCGTACCCGCATAGGGGTTACGTTCGCCGCGTCGCGAATCTCGACGTTCGGGTCCGCCTTCAGGTTGTGATACCACAGCGGGTGTGCCGGCGCTCCGCCCTTTGAAGCCACGAGGACGTAGTTACTTCCGTCCGCCACCCTCATAAGTGGTGTCTTGCGGATCGCTCCGGTTTTGTGCCCCTTGTTGGTCACGATGATGACCGGCAGGCCCGTGTCCCTCAAGGTCAGGCCCTCGGTGCCGTTACTGCCCTCGTACAGTTCGACCTGGTCCGCCACCCATTCCGAAGGGCTAGGAATATATTCGCTCATGGCTTTGTCCTTGAATCGCTTCTGGGATGTGCTTTCGAAGATCGCCGTGGAGTCTGCTCAGATTAGATCGGCCAGGCGATAAACGCTACAACACCGCCGCTTCCACCGACAGTATGGGGGGCAGGGAAAGAGCGACGGTGCTCCATGATTCGCCCTCGTCCGAGGAGCCGACAGGATACCGTTCTTGGTGCCGATGTAGACGCCGAGCGGGTCTGAGCCGTCGACGGCCATGCTCTCCCGCAGCGTGCTGAAATAGGCGTTTTCCTGGGGGAGTCCGTTCGTGAGCGGTCGCCAGTTGTCGCCGCCGTTTTCGCTCTTGAACACTCTGAATGCGACGGTTGAGGAATATCGGAACTCTCCGCTGTGGTTGGGGATCACCCAGATATGGTCGGACTTGTGGGGATGGCTGACGATCGGGAACCCGAACTGCTCCGGCAGACCCTCGCTGATCTCCTCCACCGTCTCGCCGAAGTCTCGGGTCCGGAACACTCCGGTGTGGTGCTGGATGTATTGAACCGACGGATCGTTGGCGTCCACCGCCACCTTGTGGACGCATTTGTCGTTATCGGGGTCGTACTCGACGATCCCAAACTTCTCCATCATTTCCGGGCTTGGTGGGCCATCGTCCTGACCTGACCCCCTTAGACGGTACCAGTCAATAAATTAGAGACTGGACGTTTCCAGAAGGGGGATGACATGCCGAGAAGAGGGCATTCACCAGAGCAGATCCTGAACAAACTAAGACAGGTAG
>Ga0114996_10006422_pt1 | contig 13546 bp, 9 predicted proteins | sample ArcticOcean_MG_C_4_FD_87039 | JGI IMG/M metagenome (GOLD analysis project Ga0114996, IMG submission 87039) | Marine microbial communities from western Arctic Ocean - ArcticOcean_MG_CB4_134 | ecosystem: Environmental > Aquatic > Marine > Oceanic | place: Arctic Ocean: Canada Basin | collected... | reverse complement strand
CTGGGTCCTCGCCGACCAGCACGGCCGCCAGCCCCGGCGTCACGCCGGACTCCGAACGCAGCGCGGCGACGCCCTCGGCTACTTCGGCCCGCACGTCGGCCGCCATCTGCCTGCCGTCGATGATCTCCGCGGCCATCGAGCACCTCCAAGCGCTACCTGCTGAAACGGCGGCCCCGCCTGTCGGAGCCTCGGCAATGATAGCAGCGGTTTGGCGGGGCGCCTGCTCGCAATGACCCCGAGACATATACTGCCCCGGTATGGATGACCTGACCGTCGGCGTCGACATCATCGAGATCGAGCGCGTGGCCGCCACCCTCGACCGGTTCGGCGACCGCTTCCTCCATCGCATTTATACATCGAGCGAGATTGCGTACTGTCGCGGCCGAGCGCCGCAGCTCGCCGCCCGGTTTGCAGCCAAAGAGGCGGTGATGAAAGCGCTGGGCACCGGGACGCGCGGCGTCGCGTGGCGCGAGGTTGAGGTCGTGCGGGCGAAAAGCGGCGCCCCGTCCATCGCGCTCCACGGCCGGGCTGCGACGCGGGCCGAGCACATCAGCGTCAGTTCGCTGGCCATCAGCCTCTCTCACTCGCGCGCCTACGCCGTCGCCTCCGTCGTCGGGAGTCGCCGATGAAGGTCGTGACGGTCGAAGAGATGCGCGCGATGGAGCAGCGGGCCATCGACGCCGGCGTCAGCGATGACACTCTGATGGAAGCAGCTGGCCTCGCCGTGGCTCGGCGCATCGCACAGATCACGGACGGCGTGCGGGGACGTCGCGTTCTGGTGCTCGTCGGGCCCGGCAACAACGGCGGCGACGGCATGGTCGCCGCGCGATACCTGACGGACTGGGGCGCCTTGGTGACGCTCTACCTCGTCACGCGCGGGCGCCGCGAGGACAAGCTGGAAGCCTGTGAGGCCAGCCGGGTCCGCGTCGTCGAGGGCGCCGACGATACAGGCCAATGGGCCCTGGGCAACTACTTGCCCATCACCGACATCGTCGTCGACGCGGTCCTCGGCATCGGCTCACGACGCCCGCTGGACGGCACGGTCAAGCGGACGCTGGACGTCGTTGCCGCCGCCAAGCGAGACCAGCCAGGCATGCGCGTGGTTGGCGTCGACGTGCCCTCCGGCATTGACGCCAACACCGGGCATGCCGACGAATCGACACCTTTCGCTGACTTGACCCTCGCCCTCGGTGCACCCAAAGCCGGGCTGTACCGCTTCCCTGCCGCAGCACATACCGGGGCCGTGGAAGTCCTCGGCATCGGCCTGCCCGACGGAGTCGACAGCGACCTGCGGCTCGACCTGGCGGAGGATTCGACCGTTGCGAGGCTCCTGCCGAGGAGAGCTGCCGACGGGCACAAAGGCACTTTCGGCACGACGCTCATCGTCGGCGGCTCGCGCAACTTCGTCGGGGCCACCGTCCTCGCAGCATCGGGCGCCTACCGCGCCGGCGCCGGACTGGTGACGCTGGCCGCGCCGGACGCCGTCTACCGCCTAGCGGCCGCCCAGCTGCCGGAGGCGACATACGTTCCGCTGGCCGAGACCAGCGGCGGCTTCGTTGCCCCACAGGCCGTCGAGGACGTGCTGCGCGCGATGGCCTCGGCAAGCTCAGCCGTCATCGGGCCCGGGCTCGGCGGCGCGGAGTCGGTCCAACGGTTCGTGCAATCGCTGCTACTCAACGGCGAACCGGTGGCATGCCCGCTGGTCATCGACGCGGATGGGCTGAATGCCCTTGCGAAAACCTACGGGTGGCAGGACCTCCTGTCCGCGCAGGCAGTGCTGACGCCTCACCCCGGCGAAATGGGCCGGCTGCTCAGAGCCAGCGTCGGCGAGGTCCAGGCCGACCGGGTCGCCATCGCGCAGCAGGCGGCACGAGACTGGGGGCAAGTGATCGTCCTCAAAGGCCCCTACACGGTCGTAACGGCACCGGACGGCCCGACCAGCATCAGTCCGTTCGCCAACGCCGCGCTGGCCTCGGGAGGCACCGGCGACGTGCTCTCCGGCATCATCGCTGCGCTCCTCGCGCAAGGGCTGACCCCGTACTCCGCTGCCGTCGCGGGCGTCCACCTGCACGGGCTCGCGGCTGAGCGATTCAGAGCCGCGTCGGGCGACGCCGGGCTGATGGCCAGTGACCTACTGGCCCACGTACCTACGGTCATGCGAGACTTGCGGGCCATTGGGTTTCGGCCGACGACCTAGGTCGTTCGGCTCCATCGTTGTAGCGTGAAACAGGGGGAAGCGAATGGAAGCGAAGCATCTCATCTGCAGCGTCGAAGTCGAAGACCTCGCAGGGGTCCAGGCCTTCTTCGAAGCGATGGGCGCCGTGCCCCTTCGCGACTTCGAGCACGACAACGCGCCGGGGACCTGGCTCCAAATCGGCGGCGGCATCCTCGAGTTGCTCGCCAGGCCGCACGGCCAGCCGGACTACCCACCCCTCAGCGTGAAGCTGGTCGTCGACGACGTTGCCGGATGGCACACGGGCATGGCGGGCCGCGGCGTGGAGCTGGGGGAGGTAGGTGCAATGCCCTGGAACGCCGAAGGCTTCGTGGTTCGATCCCCCGCGGGGCCCGCTTTCAGCGTCACGGCGCCGAGGCCGGGCATCGATGACGCACCGCTCGCGATCGAACTTGACCCGGCAGGGCCCAATGTCCTGCACTTCCAGACGACGTGGTGGTCGAAGCGCTGGCAAGACGATTTCGCCTTCGTCTCAAAAGGACTCGGGCTGGTGACCTCCCGCGGGCGTGGTGAGCCTGCGGGTAGCCGCATCGCATTTCTACGCGCCGCGTACGAAGGCAAGGCCATCGTAGAGATCGTGGACGGCCTCCATGACAGCTACGACGGCCCTGGTCTCCACTGGTTGATCTCGTTGGTCGTAGACGACGCCGAGGGTTTCCATCAGCGCCTGATCAAAGCAGGCCAGCCGGTCGGGCGGCTGGGCTACACCAACTGGGGCGTACCGTCGTTCACTGCGAAGGCCGACGCTGGGCCGTTGCTGTTCGTCTACCAGGAGCGCGATGGCGGCACGCCCGGCATGGTCGGCGAGCCCGCCGGCCTCGCCGCGATGGGCTAGCGGCACGCGGGGTGATCCGGGTGGTTCCTCCGCGGCCTGGCCTTGAGCGTGGTCCTGTTCCATTAGGGTCTTCCTCGGGTGCTCGCCAAGCGCGAGCCTACGTCGCGAGGGCCATCTGGAAGGCGCCCGGATCCAATCGCTCCTCAAAAAAACTACACCGTAGGCTTGGACCTCGGTGGTACAATCAGGCGCAGCGGATACGGGCACGGCCCGATCCGACCGTAACCATGCTGCTCGCCGTTGACATCGGCAATACAAACGTAACGCTCGGCGTGTTCGACGCCGAGCGTATCGCTGCCAGTTGGCGCCTTTCGACGGACCCGCGCCGCCTGCCCGACGAGTACGCCCTCCAGCTCAGCGAGCTCTTGCCGATGAAGGGCGTGAAGCTGGCCGACGTGGACGCCATTTCTATGTGCAGCGTCGTCCCCCCGTTGACGCAGGTATTCGAAGAGGCCTCGCGAACGCTGTTCGGAGTCAAACCGCTCATCGTCGGCGCTGGCACCCGCACCGGCGTGCGCGTGCGCTACGATAGCCCGCACGACGTAGGCGCCGACCGTGTCGTCGACGCCGCTGCCGCCTACCACTTCCACGGCGGCCCTGCGGTGGTGGTGGACTTCGGCACTGCGACGGTGTTCGATGCCATTTCGGCCGACGGCGCCTACCTCGGCGGAGCAATCTCGCCGGGGCTAGGCATCGCAGCGGAGTCGCTCTACCAGAGCACGTCCATGCTCCGGCGCGTCGAGATGACGGCCCCCGAAACGGCCATCGGCACCAGCACGGCCCACTCCATGCAATCAGGGTTGGTATTCGGGTACGCCGGGCTGGTGGAGGCCATGGTCCGGCGCTTCAAAGACGAGCTCGGCGACTCGAGCGCCACTGTCATTGGCACGGGCGGTCTCGCCGAGCTCATGGCCCAGGAGACCAGCGTGTTCGACATCGTCGACCAGGAGCTAACACTCCGAGGCCTGGCTTACATCTACGGCCTGAACGCCCTTGACGCCGACAAGCGCGGCTCCTGATGGGTAGGCCCTTTGATGGCAAGCGCGTCCTGCTCGGCGTCAGCGGCAGCATCGCCGTGTACAAGGCCGTCGATCTCGCCAGCAAGCTCTCGCAAGAGGGCGCTCTGGTCGACGTGCTAATGACCTCGGCGGCGATGGAGTTCGTCGCGCCAATCACGTTCAGAAGCGTGACGCACCGAGCCGTGGTCACAGACCTGTTCGACACGAACTCGCACGAGGCGGTAGAGCATGTGGCGCTGGCCAAGGCTGCCGACATCCTCGTCGTGGCACCTGCAACAGCTAACACGCTCTACAAACTCGCCCATGGCCAGGCCGACGACCCCGTCAGCGTGACGGCCCTCGCGACAACGGCGCCGTTGCTCATCGCCCCGGCCATGGACGGCAACATGTGGCATCACTCAGCAGTGCAGGCCAACGTCGCTCTGCTCGAACGGCGCGGCGCAGTATTCGCCGGGCCCGCAAGCGGGCACCTGGCATCAGGACTCGAAGGCTGGGGCCGCCTGATGGAGACGCCAGAGCTGCTGGGGCGCATCGCCCAGGTACTCGGCAAGCACGGCGACCTCGCCGGCAAGACTATCGTGGTCTCGGCAGGCGGCACGGAGGAGGCCATCGATCCGGTGCGCGTAATCAGCAATCGGTCCTCCGGCAAAATGGGCTACGCCATCGCTGTCGCCGCCCGCGACCGTGGAGCCCGAGTTACGCTGGTCGCCGCACCGGGCGCATTGCCAGACCCCGTCGGGATGGACGTGATTCACGTCGCCAGCGCCGCCGAAATGGGCCGCGCTGTGCTCGCCGCCTGCGAGGTCGCCGACGCGCTCATCATGGCCGCCGCCGTCGCCGACTTCCGTCTCGCCGAGCCCAGCGCGCACAAGATCAAGCGCCGGGACATCGAGCGACTTTCGTTGGATCTCATCCCGAACGAGGACTTCTTCAACGCCGTGCCAGATGGAGTCATGCGTATCGGCTTCTCGGCGGAGAGTGACGACATGCTGGCCAACGCCCGGCAGACGCTCGATTCCAAGCACCTCGATCTGGTCGCCGCCAACGACATCACCCGCACCGACGCAGGCTTCGAGGTCGACACTAACCAGCTGACGCTGCTGGACCGCGACGGCGGCGTGGACGAGCTTGAGCTCATGTCCAAGCGCGACGCGGCGTGGGCGCTGCTTGACCGCGCCACCGCGCTGCTCGCTGAGGGCAAGCGCGGATCCTGCCGCGCGTAGAGGACGCCGGGATACGCAGCGAGTTCTTCGTACACCACACAGTGAGGCTGGGGCAAATGGTCGGGCAGTCCACGTTCCAACTCCTGAGGGATCAGGGTGGGGTATGAGGATAGAGTGGTTATCTTGTTAATCACTCATGCACCACAAGCTGCTAGCTGCTGGCTCCACTCGCATCGGCGGGCTCCGTGCTCACGGCATAGACCCGCGAGCGCGTTGAGGGAAGCAGCACCAGCGCGGTGATGGCGATGACGGCGAAGAGAACGACGTTGACGGCGAAGACGGCCCGTAGCCCTAGGGTGAAGGCCACCGTACCACCGAGCAGCGGCCCAGCCGACAGTGCCCCGGCCATCACGGTCTGCTGGGCACCGAAAACCGCACCCTCACGCCCGGCGGGTGCGGCCATGGCGAATAGGCCGTTGAGCGAGCCGATGAGCCCCCCTTGGAAAAGCCCAATGGCTGCCAGCATCAGCGCCAACTGCACCAAGCTGTCGGCGAACAGCGGTGGCACGTGCAAGACCGAAGCCACCGCGGCAAGGCCAACCAGGGTTTTCTTCAGCCCGACCCGCATGGCCAGGAACCCTGTGACGATCGCCGACGTGGCCGACGCCACTCCGAACGCCATGAAAACCATGCCGGACGCACTAGCTGGGCTATCGCCCGTGTAGACCTCTTCAACGATGACGGGCAGCGCGGGAAAGATGACGAGCATCGCCGAATGGGCCAGGAAGACCAACGCCAAGAGCGGCGCGAACTCCCGGGACCTCGCGGTCCGCAGCGCGTCGTGAAAGGGCCTCAGCGGACTTCCGAAGGGCTCGGACGGCCGCTCAAAGTTTTCATGGACGAAGAAGATGACGAGCACGGCGGGGATGGCCAGGCCGATGCCGTTGGCGAAAAACGCCCAGCGCATACCATAGGCGTCGAACAGGATGCCGCCGATGACTGGGCCTAGCGTAGATCCGACAAACATGGCCGACTGGATGGCACCGGTAGCGAACGTCACATGCGAGCGCGGCGTGCTCGCGACGACCAAGGCAAGGATCGCGGCCCCGGCCCCACCGAAAGCGCCAGCAAAGAAGCGGCTAATGATGAGTTGCTCTGGGTTTTGTGCGAAGCCTGACAGCCCCAGCACGAGTGCTGCGGCTGCCGTGGCCCGGACGACATTGATCTTCCGTCCGTAGCGGTCTCCCATAGCCCCCCATATGGGGCTGAAAAGGCCGAGGCCCATACCCAACGTCCAGCCGGAAATCCCCGTTACGAAAGCGGCCCGTCCGGGGTCATCGATACCCAGTTCTTTGAAGAAGAGAGGGAAGAAAGGGAATGTGAAGGTGAAAGAGAGAACCGTTACCGACTGCACCAGCCACATGATGACGAGGTTTCGTCGCCATGAGGGAGCGCCAGCAGCGGCCATGTTCACCTGAGGAAGCGGGGCGTGCCCGGGGTCGTGTAATTGTAGCAGCCTCGTGCAGCAATCCTGTGTAGCAGGCCATGACCGGGAGGCGGGCTCGCAACACTTCGAACCTGCCTCTCCGCCAGCAGAGTCCACGCGGCACGGAGATTCCCGTCACCGACCGGCGTTGACCCGTCCTCAACCGCGTCCTTAGAATGCGGCTAGCCCACCATTATCAGGCCCAGCCATGTCCAGCACCTCCCGAGAGCCACTCCCCAAGGCCTACGACCCATCGAGCGTCGAAGGCCGCCTCTACGCCTGGTGGGAGTCGTCCGGCTACTTCAAGCCAACCATCGACCCGGCCAGAACCCCGTTCACGGTGATGATGCCGCCGCCCAATGTGACTGGCGAGCTCCACCTCGGCCATGCGTTGACCGCGGCGGTCGAGGATGCACTGGTGCGCTACCACCGCATGCTCGGCGACCCAACGCTGTGGCTGCCCGGCGTCGACCACGCCGGCATCGCGACCCAGATGGTCGTCGAGCGCTCCCTAGCCGCCGAGGGCACCACGCGCCAGCAGCTTGGCCGCGAGGAGTTTCTGCGCCGCGTCTGGGGCTGGGTGGACCATTACGGCGACACCATCGACAACCAGCACCGGCGGCTCGGTGCCTCGTGCGACTGGTCCCGCAAGCACTTCACGCTCGACCCCGGCCCCAGCAGGGCCGTCCGGACCACATTCAAGCGCCTGTACGATAAGGGCCTGATCTATCGCGGCGAGCGCATGATCAACTGGGACCCCGCCCTGCACACTGTCGTGTCCGACCTCGAGGTTGACCACCTCGACGTCCAGGGGTCTCTCTATTACATCCGCTACCTCTACGAGGGCGGTGGTGGCCACGTCATTGTCGCCACCACGCGGCCGGAGACGCTGCTAGGCGATACGGCGGTCGCCGTGAACCCGACCGACGATCGCTATCACGGGCTGATAGGCAAGAACGTCATCCTCCCGGTCCTGGGACGCTTAATTCCGGTCATCGCCGACGAGGCCGTCGACATCGAGTTCGGGACCGGCGCGCTGAAGGTCACGCCCGGGCACGACCCAAGCGACTACGAGACGGGGCAGCGCCACGGCCTCGGCATCGTCAGCATCATGAACGGCGACGGGACGCTGAACGGCGAGGCAGGCTCGTACGCCGGTATGGACCGCTTTGAGGCTCGCGGGAAAATCGTCGAACAGCTTGACCGTGAGGGCCTGTTGGAGCGCATCGAGCCGTACCAACATTCGGTAGGTCATTCGCAGCGGTCCGGCGTCGTCATCGAGCCGCTAGTCAGCACGCAATGGTTCATCGACATCGCGCCCCTGGCCGGCCCCGCCATCGAGGCCGTCACCAGCGGCCGCATCCAGATCGTCCCTGAACGATTCTCCAAGGTCTATCTCAACTGGATGGAGAACATCCGCGACTGGTGTATCAGCCGGCAACTCTGGTGGGGGCACCGCATCCCCGTCTGGTACTGCGCGGCGTGCCAGCACGTCACCGTCTCCGTGGACGACCCGTCGTCGTGCGAAGCCTGCGGGTCCACGGAGATCACACAGGACGAGGACGTCCTCGACACTTGGTTCTCGTCTGGGTTGTGGACCCACTCGACGCTGGGATGGCCTGGCGACACCAAGGACCTGCGCTATTTCTACCCGACGGCCCTCATGGAGACGGGCTACGACATCCTGTTCTTCTGGGTCGCCCGCATGATCATGATGGGCATCGAGAACATGGGCGACGTGCCCTTCCGCACGGTCTACCTGCACGGGCTGGTGCGCGACGCCCACGGCCACAAGATGTCGAAGACTCGAGGCAACGTCGTCGACCCTCTTCTCGCGGCCGACAAGTACGGGACGGACGCGGTCCGCTTCGCGCTCGGGACGGGCAGCGCGCCCGGCAACGACATGCGCCTCAGCGAAGACCGCATGGAGTCGGCCCGCAACTTCGCCAACAAACTGTGGAACGCCGCGCGCTTCGTCCTCGGCTCGCTGCCGGAGGCAGCGGCGCTGGACGGCTGGGCCGCCGATCCGCCCCGCGTCCATCGCGAGGACCGCTGGGTGCTCGGCCGGCTTGACGAAGTGACGGCCGAGGTGCGTCAGCAATGGGATGACCTCCAGTTGGGCGAGGCGCAGCGCACGGTGCATGATTTCGTGTGGAGTGAGTTCTGCGACTGGTACCTGGAGCTAGCAAAGGTAAGACTCCGCGCAGGCGATGACGACCCCCGCCGAGTGCTCGCCCACGTCCTTGAACGCTCGCTCCGGCTGCTGCACCCGTTCATGCCCTTCGTCACTGAAGAACTGTGGCAGCACCTCACTGCCGCGCTCCCGGACGAGGCGAGCCTGCCCGCCTCCATCATGATCGCCCCTTACCCCGAGCCGTCGGCCAACGCTGTCGATGCGTCCGCGCTAGCCGAGATGGCTTTGGTGACCGAGGTGGTGCGCGCCATACGCAACATCCGCGCCGAGTTTCACATCGAGCCGAGCACCAAGATCACGCCTAGCTTCTATGCTCCTGACAGCGCACAGAATGCGGCCCTCCAGGCCGAGCACCAGGCGGTTGCCCATCTGGCTGGCGCCTCGGAGATGACCTACCCGGATGTCCTTGCCGGTGCACCGACTGGCGACTCCATTGTCTCTGTCGTAGTGCGGGGCGTGACGATCCGATTCCCGTTGGCTGGCGTCAACGTTGAGGCCGAGATGGTTAGGCTCCGGGCTGAGTCCGGCGAGGCGGAGCGCTACCTCATCGGACTCGAAGCACGGCTGGCCAACGAGCAGTTCCTTGCCAAGGCGCCCGACGAGGTGGTCGAGAAGGAGCGCCAGCGCCTGGACGACGGGCGCGCACGCCAAGCCCGGTTGCACGAACTCCTGGCCGAGTTGGCCTCCTAGTCTGATTTGCCGGGCAAAGCGCCACGGGGCCCTTTGGTTTCGCTCAGGACAGGCGCTCCGCGAGGGGCAACCTACTCTTGCATGTGCAAGAGCCTGCATAGGCTCCGTGAATCAAGTCAGCCGTACACTTCGTCAGGATGAACGAAGTGTACGCAAGGCAGAGGCCTAGGTTTCCTTGAGCTCTCGGGGGCTATTCGGCGGGGTAGCGCGCAGCGAGGGCCGCCAGGCCCGCCACATACCTCATCTTCGGCAAGCCATCGCGGCCCCCGCAGGCCGTTTGCGTGCACGCCATCCTGCGCTTGTCGAAGGCCAAATGAAGCAGCGTACACCAGCGCTAGCGGCCAACGAGGCCTGCCTGCGGCTGTGGTGTTGCCTTAGCCATATGCCATTTCGTCACTTCAGCGGCGAAATTCCGCCGCGTTTGGTGAGAGACGCGGTAGACTAGCTGCTACATGCTTCGTAAATTCGTCGACCGCCTTCGCAGCCGAGAACCGGCTACTCCTCCCAAGTCTGACCCACCGCCTTCTTCTGACCCCCCCGCGCAGGCGAACAGGTCCGGGCAACGGCAGCCGCTGGCCGCGGGCCAGCAGTCCGACGCGGCCCCAGGCACACGCCGGCGCCGACGTCGGCGCCGCAAGCCCGACGGGGCGACCTCCGAGGTGCGAAACACCGAGGCTAATCCGCAAGTCGCTCCGGCCCAGGAGCGCGCACCCCGACCGCCGGCCCCGCGCACGGAAGCCCCGAGCACACCACAACGGCAACGCCCGGTGGGGCCGCCCGCGCCCGAAGCACCAGCAGCGCAGGTATTCACCGGCACAGGATTTTTCGGCGACATCGAAGTCTCAGCAGCCGTCGCCCACGCGCTCAGTGAGATGGGTTACACACAGCCGACGCCCATTCAGGCGCTCGTTACACGGCCCATGATCGAAGGACGCGACGTCGTCGGCCAGGCCCAGACAGGCACCGGCAAGACGGCCGGGTTCGGCGTGCCCATCGTAAACATCGTGGACGGGGACAAGCTCAGTGTCCAAGCGCTCGTACTGGTACCGACCCGCGAACTCGCCCAGCAGGTCAGCGACGAGATCGCTCGCATCGCGAAGTACTCGCACATCGAGGTCGTGGCCGTCTACGGCGGCGCTCCCCTTGGGTCGCAGGTACGCGCGCTGGAGCGCGGCGCCCAGATCGTCGTCGGCACGCCGGGCAGGATCCTCGACCATCTGGGGCGCGGCACGCTCAACCTCGGCGGTGTACGCGTTCTCGTGCTAGACGAGGCGGACCAGATGCTGGACATCGGTTTCCTTCCCGACATCCGGCGCATCCTTCGCCTCACGCCCCGCGATCGGCTCACCGCCATGTTCTCGGCCACGGTGCCTGCGCCCATAAAGCGACTGGCCCATTCCTATCTCCATGACCCCGAGTGGCTGTTGGCGGGCGAAGAGACCAGGCCCGTCAATGAGGTAGAGCAGGTCTGCTACGAGGTCGCCAACCAGGACAAGCCGGAGGCGCTGGCGGAGGTAATTCAGACTCATTCCGGTGAGCAGTCTCTCATTTTCTGCCGCACCCAGATCGCCGTCGACCGCGTCGTGCGGATACTCCGGCGCAAAGGGCACTCCATCGAGGGCATCCACGGGGGCATGCCACAGGGCGAGCGCAACGCCGTGATGGGCCGGTTCCGCTCCGGCGAGGCGAAGTTGTTGGTCTCCACCAACCTCACAGCCAGAGGGATCGACGTACCGACGGTCGAGAACGTCATCAACTACGACATTCCCGAGTCCGTAGAGGAGTACGTGCATCGGATCGGGAGGACGGCCCGCATGGGCCGTCCGGGTACCGCCATTACCTTCCTCAGCGAGTGGGATATCGAGTTCTACGACGCCATCGAGTCCCACATCGGCGCGGACCAAATCGAGCGCCGCGCGCTGGCCCTGTACCGCCGCGGCTAGCGCCCGGCGTAGCTCCATCCAGCAGCATCGCGGGGGCGGATGGACGGGGACAGTAGCATGCCAACATGCCTGCCCGGGCAGGCAAATGAGCGCGAGTAGCGCTCGCGCCCTTTTCGATTTCGCTCAAGGCAGACTTCGGCAGACTCAAGCCGAGCAGGGACCGGGCTCGCGACCATCGCGCAGCACGGCCGGAACCTGCCGTCGTTCAGGCGGAGCGCTCAGACGTTTCAGCTGGTAGCCGCCGGGGGAGTCGCGGCCGGGCTCGCAGTACAACGGGTCATCCGTCTCCCGCTGGGCCCGTCGCATGGGTATCGTGCCCTATGCGGGCAGCGGCCTCGTTGCGTGATTCGTCTCGCCCATGCGACGGGCGGACACGAGCCCAAACCGGCACGACGCAGTGGCGGCCATCGTTGAAGCAGGTCCTTACGCTCTCATCCGCAACTTCAACTACCTGTGTACGCGCTGAGGCATACGGGCACGGCTATGGTGGTGAACGCGCACTGGCCCGCGCTGGCACTCCAGCCAGTGCTGCGGCTGGTCATCAAGCCTGAGGAATCGTACCTCGAAAAGCACTCTAGGCGGCGGTACCGAAGGTACTGCGGTCGCGTTCCGCGCTGGCTGTAGCCAGGCCATGCCAGCGAGCGCTTATGCGCTAGCGATCTCGCGAAGCATGGCCAGTCCTTTCTGGGTGTCGCTGGCGGTGCGTGTCCTGTCGGACGACGCCAGCCGGCGCTGGAAGCACCAATAGGTGAATGCCTTCCAGTCACTCAAGCGATGCTTGATTCTCGGCCTGCGGCCCTGGTCACGGTGGAAACCGCCCAGCAGTGTCTGGTACCGACAGCCGTAGAGTTTCTCGGCAACCATGTCGTCGACACCGTTGCTGTGGGCCAGCCCTCGTACGGTGCGTTGCTTAAGCACCTCGCACTCGATTGCATGCCACAGCGCCTCCTCGACGACGACGCCGTAGAAGAAGTTGAGGTGTGCCCGGTACTTGGCGACGCCAAGAGCCTCCTGAAAGCGCGCGTCGCTCAGCCCATCGGGCAACTGACCATGGAACAGCAGCGCCGACTGCTCTTCGCGGGGCACCGCATCGCCAGCTTCTAGCATCAACCGCTCGGCCAGCAGTAGCCAGTCGAAGGCCTCGCCAGCGATGAGGTAAGTGAACTCTCGGCCCTCATGGACTTCATCTGCCAAGGGCCAAGCACCGACTGCGCGAAGCAGTGCATTGCTCCACGGCTGGCCATCGGCGATCTCGTACTTCCAGCGGGCGATGGCCTCGGTGGCCCTGAAGCTTGCGTCGTTCAGCGCGAGGGGTTCGGAGCCGACACTGGGCGGAGCGGCGCCGGCGAGGTCCAGGACGGACGCCGTGGCGTGCGCAGCCATGCTAGGCCGCAGCCCCGTGGCAACGCTTGTACTTTTTGCCGTTGCCGCACCAGCAGGGCTCATTGCGGCCGAGCTTGGGACCGCCAGCCGGCTGGGCGTTGGCGTTGCCTGCCATGGCGGATACGACGGTCTCCGGTTTGTTGGTCCGGATGCCGATGGCCTTCCTGGGCGCGCCCCTGCCGGAAGCCTTTTCGTTGTCCGAGCCCGGCTTGGCAATCGCCGCCTCCTGCCCAGCCGGGGCAACGTGGAACATTGTGTGGACGATGTCGTGGCGAAGCCGCTCGCGCAACCCGTCGAACTGCTCGCGCCCTTCCTTCTTATACATCACCAATGGGTCGCGCTGGCCGTAGGCGTGGAGGCCGATGCCCTCGCGAAGCGAGGACATCTGTGTCAGGTGCTGGACCCACAAGCGGTCTGTCGTTTGAAGCAGCACCGCACGCTCGAGCGCCCGCATGATCTCCTCACTGAAAGTCTGCTCTCGCTCATCGTAGAGCTCCTCGACGACACCGAGCAGCTCGTCCTCAACCTCCTCGGCTCCATGGCTGAGCACGTAGTTCTCGTCCAGCCAATCCGGCATCGAGAAGATCGTACCCACCTCTG
>Ga0114996_10006419_pt1 | contig 13550 bp, 9 predicted proteins | sample ArcticOcean_MG_C_4_FD_87039 | JGI IMG/M metagenome (GOLD analysis project Ga0114996, IMG submission 87039) | Marine microbial communities from western Arctic Ocean - ArcticOcean_MG_CB4_134 | ecosystem: Environmental > Aquatic > Marine > Oceanic | place: Arctic Ocean: Canada Basin | collected... | reverse complement strand
GCCGCGAGCCAATAAGAATGGGGTTAGGGGTTAGGACTAGGGGCTACACGTTTTGGGCTACGGGGCAATGGTTAGTCCGCTCTCCGGCAGGGTGTGCAGAGGGGCGCAGCCCTTCTGCCGGGAGCCTGAGGGTGTCCCTCAGATAACAACTACTATTTTTCTTCTCTTCGCGGTAGCAAGAAGGCCCGGTCCCCCATAACACACCCCCCTTTACGCGCAGACGAACAAGTGTCATGATGCCCCGCGAGACATCTCTACAGCAACAAGGACAAGGGGAAAACAATGCTCATCGACGCTCACAATCACCCGGACTACCACGGATACACCGTCGAGAAGATCATCCGGGACATGGACGAGCAGGGTATAGACAAGACTTGGCTGCTGACATGGGACGTCCTACAGTCGGAGTACAACGTACGAACCAACCAGAACACCATGCCCCCCGGCTCCGAAAGCGGGATCCCCATCGACCGCATCCTTGCCGCTGGCGCAGCCGCCCCAGACCGCTTCGTACTCGGCTATGCGCCGCACCCGAAGCGGCCCGACTCCATCGAGCGCATTAACAGCGCCGTCAGCCTCTACGACATCCGTCTGGCAGGCGAGTATAAGAGCAGGACCATGTTCGATGACCCTGACTCGTTGAGGCTCCTGCGCAGATTCGGGGAATTGGGTCTACCTGTCACGATCCATCTGGAATACGGAACAGACTCGGGCCAGACCAATTACCCCTGGCGCGACTGGTGGTACGGCGGAACCATCGGCGCCCTTGACCGCATGCTCGCCGCGTGCCCCGAGACCATAATCGTCGCCCACGGCCCCGGCTGGTGGTCGCACATCTCCGCCGACGACCTGTTTGACAAGAAGATGTATCCCAACGAGCCCGTAAAACCCGGCGGCGCCAACCCGGCACTGCTCGAAAAGCACGCCAATCTGTACGCCGACCTGTCGGCCACCTCGGGCTACACCGCCCTCACCCGGGACCCGGAGTTCGGACGCCAGTACCTAATCGACCATTCCGACAAGCTGTTGTTCGCCCGCGACATATACGACAACAAGCTAATGGACCACCTCAAAACCCTCGACCTGCCATCAGATGCGTCGGACAAGATCATGTACGGCAACGCAGAAAAACTGGTGGGTGCTGCGCACGCTTAGTCGGGACGGGCTGGGAATGCAGGAATCTACGCACGCTGATTGAGGTGGGGCTGGACATGCCGAATGAGGGTGACGCACGGTGGTTGAAAGAGGGCTGCTGAGAAGCGTAGTACTCCCCGCCGGAGCCTGAGGGTGTGTCCCTACAGGCCGAACTCCAGCCGCATCCAAAGGTAGCGGGGCAGCCCCCTCTCCTTCATCTTGAGCTGGGTGGCTGGCCTGTCGTAGGTGACTCGGTGGAACGACACCGACATTCGGTCGCTATCGTAGATGGCGTAGGCGGCCCTCGGATCGGAATCTCGAGGCTGGCCCACTGCGCCCGGGTTGATAATCATCCCCCCATTCCCCAACTCAACAGAGCTGTCTGCGGACGGCTGTATCAGACTCACATCGTCACCGTCTTCGCTCCATCCCTGAGGGCGGTGTGAGTGGCCCACCAGACAACTTCGCGTCTCCAACAACTGGAATCTGGCCTTCGCAGCCTCAGGCGTATCGACATACTCTCGCCAGAACGGCTCCCGCGCGCTCCCGTGGATTATGGTGAATTGGCCCACCTGAAGCTTCTGAGAAAGTTCCTTCAGATAGGTGTAGTGCGAGAATTCGAGTTGGGAGATCGTCCACCATATCGCTGCGGCAGCGTCCTCGTTGAAATCCTCAGGAGTGATAACGCCACAAGCCGCCAGGTCGTGATTGCCAGCCACAGCGGTAACGTCGTGCTCTCGTAGGAGGTCGATGCAGGCGGCAGGGTCAGGCCCGTAGCCGACCACGTCCCCAAGTGACCATATCTGGTCAAATCCCTGGCCTGCCGAGGCGTCCTTTACCACACTCTGGAGAGCTTCCAGGTTGGCGTGGATATCGGCAACTAACAATGCGCGCAAAAGGTCTGCCTCCGTTGGTTCGGCGCCCGCCCAAGTCTACCATCGTGGAGAATGTTGGCGCTTCAAAGCGCACGGGCCGACGAGACTTGGTGGTACTCCAGACGAGTCTCACAACAAAGAGGCGACGTCGACCGCAGGGGCTGAAACAAGAGCGGGCGGCACCTCAGGCCAATGTGGGGCGCATATCCACAACGACCGTGAGGTGCCGCCCTCATCCATAATTTAACCCTTACGCACGCTGAGCAACATAGAGTTATCCCCATGAATTGAAGGTGAACACACCCCAACATGAGCATGCCCCGAGAATGTCCGATCTCTTGACAGCCCGTCAACACGGGTAGTAGCCTCTGCCGTACGCAAACGAACCCTCTGCTTAGGGCCTCGCGTGCCGTCCTCAATCTTCCAACGCATGCGCCAGAGATGGAGTCACATGGCCCAGGCACACCGACCCCGGGTAGCCCGTGGGGAGATTCTCGACCCAGGCTACCGAATCGACGACGACCTGACCGTCGTTGGTCACCTTGGCGGCAGCCGCAAGGTCGACATCTACATCTGCCGCAGTCGCAAGCTCAAGGACATTGTCGCCTGCAAGGTGCTACGCCCAGAGTTCTGCCTGGACTTCTCAGCCCTTGAGGCCGTGCTGGAAGAGGGAGACATCCTGGCCCACATCAGGCACCCCAACATAATCGAGGGCTACGGAGTCGAGCTTGAGGAGCATCCGCGCATTCTCATGGAGTACGTGCAGGGGCAGACACTCAAGGACGCGTTCTTCGGCGGCAACTTCGAAGCCTTTGATCTGGACGACGCCGTAGCTGTGGCTCTCCAACTCGCCGACGCGCTGACCTACATCCACACCGAAGGATTCCTGCACCTCGACGTCAAATCCTCCAATGTCATGTATTACGAAGACCACGCCACGCTGATCGATTTCAGCGTCGCGGAACGCTTTTCTCCCGACAAGCCGCTCCGGGATAACGCATGGACGACGGAGTCCATGGCCCCTGAGCAGACCTACCGGCGGGAGGTCGGGTACTCCACCGACGTGTTCGGCCTCGGCGTAGTCTTCTACCAGCTCCTGACCGGAGGCGAGTTGCCCTACGCGAAGGTCGAGGACCAGCCAAAGCAGAGTGAGTTAGGGCCCGATGTCTGGCTCGACTACGACACCCCTCCAAAAATGCCCTCTGAATACCCTCCCGGCTCGCCGGTTGCCCTCGACGCCGTGGCGCTGAAGGCCATCGAGCCCGACATTGCAGCCCGGTACCAGACCCCGGCAGAGTTCAAGTCCGCCCTGGAAGCCGCCATCTAGGCGGAGACGGGACCGTCAACCGAGTCGCTTACTTGCCCAAAGACGGACACACAGTGATTCGTCCCTACGCCTCTCACCTGCCCTTGCGCGATACTCACCACGTGATACCCTTCGTGTAATACGCCGTTAACAGGAGGTCCCGCCGTGGGGATATACGAACGACTTGGAGCCAGGGCGATAATAAATGTCGCGGGTGCATCGACCCGAATTGGGGGCGCACTAATGCCTCCCGAGGTGGTCGAAGCGATGTCAGCGGCCGCTCTGCAGTCCGTCTCGATGACGGAGCTTCAGGCAGCCGCTAGCCGCACGATTAGCGAATTGACTGGATCCGAAGCGGGCTACGTCACCGCCAGCGCGTCCTCCGCCCTCACCCTCGCCACCGCGGCCGTCCTGGCTGGCCTGGACCCAGCCAAAATCGACCGACTCCCTGACACCACGGGCATGCCCAACGAGGTGATCATCTCCAAGGAGCAACGCACCGGCTACGACCACTCCATACGACTCGCTGGCGCACGCCTCGTGGAGATCGGGATGAACGAGGCCGCGGCGGGAGGCGGTGTCAGGCGCACTGAAATATGGGAATACGAGTCTGCGATAACCTCACAGACCATCGCCATCGCATACATCGCCGACCGCAACTCAACGCCGCCGCTAAAGGACGTCGCCGAGGTGGCCCACCGCCACGGCCTCCCCGTCATCGTGGATGCCGCCGGCGAACTGCCGCCAGCTTCGAACCTTCGCGCATTCGTTGACACAGGAGCGGACCTGATCGCATTCTCTGGAGGGAAGGCGATGCTCGGGCCCCAGTCAACTGGCCTGCTCCTCGGCTCCAAGGCGCACATCGCGTCCGTGGCCCTGCAACACCTAGACCAGGACGAGCGCTTCGATGTATGGGAGCCACCGAAAGATTTCATAGATAAGTCTGAGATTGTGGGGCTGCCGCGTCACGGCATCGGGCGCGGGTTCAAGGTCGCCAAGGAGGAGGTCGCGGGCGTGCTGACGGCGCTGCGCCTCTTCGTTGAGGGCAAAATAGGCGCCGACTTTTCAGGGCAGCGCGGTCACCTGGAATACCTCGCCGACGGCCTCAGCGGCCTCCCCGCCGAGCCAAGGATATTCGAGGACCCCGTCACCGGAGCACCTGCCATGCACCTGGTCCTGGATTCGCAGGCAATCGGCAAGTCCGGCATCGAGGTGTGCAGAGAACTACGTGGGGGCGACCCGGGAGTCTTCCCGGGCGAGGGAAAGCTGGACGAGGACACCCTCGTTATCTCGGCGTTCACCCTGAACCAGTCCCGCACCGAACAACTAGCACGCCGTCTCCGAGAGGTGCTACGCGCGCAAAGCTAGGTGCTGCGCACGCTAAGTTGGGCGGGGCTAGACATGCCCTGTTCGATGGTGGTGCTGCGCACGCTAATTTGGGCGGGGCAGCGCCGCCTAACTGGTAGCCAGCTAGTTCGCTGTGGCCCTGCCTAGTCTTGAGGGGGTGTGCAGAGGGGTGCAGCCCCATTGCCGTGAGTGTGAGGGTGTCCCTCACACAACACTTATTTATTTTTTCTTTGGGCGACGCAATGCGTCGTCCGTTCGCGCCTACCGGAACCTGAATGCGTACAGGTCGGCGTCCTTCAGCACAAACCGCAGTTGTACTGCCCGTCCAGCAAGGCCGCCAACACTCGGACCAGCCTTCCAGGAGATCACGCCATCAATCTCGTCGCCGAACTTCTCGGGGCAGTCGCCAAGCCCGTACCAAGGCAGGGCATTACCTTCCGCATCCTGGATCTCCACCTGCACCGAGCCAACCGCCGACGTCGAGTAGTTCAGTTCCAGTTCGCCGCCCTCGAAGATCAGTGGTTTGGTAGTAAATTCGCCGCTCGCAAAACCTGCGTTCACCGATACGAAACCATCCGTACGGAGGGTGTAGCGCCGTATGTTGACGGATGGATACCGCATGTTCTCGACGCCGTAGATCGACATCTCGGTGGGCGACGTGTGCAGTATCCCCACGTCCATGTAGATGCCGCGCTCGTGCCAGTTACGTGAATCGAGGGCCGGGCGAACGAATGCCTCCTTGAAAGAGCGGTCGAACCGTAGCCCATCACGGCTGGACATGAACAAAATGTCGTTAACCCCGTCCCCATACTCCCACGCAGGATCCGGAATCCGCTCAACGACGTAGCGTGACGGGAACATGATGTACGTTCCAGGCGCCCTATCGTAGCGGACACAGGAATTTGTGTAGAAATGCTCAGAGGGCGTCTCGCCCGTATCGATGTCAACCAACGGCGTCCAGTTCAGAAAATCCTTCGAGGTTGAGCGCCGCACCCAGCGCACACCACCCTTAAAGGGACCACCGCTTCCGGCCGAACCGCGTGCATAGAGCACATACTCCCCTCGCCAGGCATCCCACATCGCCACGTTGTGGGAGTCGAACGGCGGGTCGGTCAGGATTGGCTCTTCGCGTAGCTTGCGCCACTTCAGCCCGTCCTCCGAGACGTACGCCTCAAGAACCTGGCGGTCCGGTCCACGGGCAACTGCCTTATATCTCTCGTCCTGTGCCGCGTCCGGATTGTCATCGATAAACGGAGCGAAGCAGTCGCTGGGCCCCTCAAATACCAGGTTGTTCTCCTTGGACCCGTTGTACTCAATTAGCCCAACGGTCGGCTTCTCCCAGACAATACCGTCTGTGCTCTCTGCGTACGCATGGCGCATCGCGTTGCCAGAGTACTGATCATCGGTCCGGTACCACATGCGGTACCGCCCTCCATCAAAAACGATGGTGTTGTACGCGGTAATGCCGGAGTCCCATGGGAACTCGGACGAGATCGCTGCCTCGCGACGGACCGGTGAGTGGAGGCGTCGCTCCACCCCGGTGGACTCGGCGATCCAGAAGTCGTCAACGAACAGCTGACGGTCGGTGCCTATCTCAACGGGAGTGTTGTTCATTCTTTGCTCACCTCTTCCCACCATGGGCTCGTTTCCTGGGCAAGAACCGTACAGCCGCCGTAGCCGCGTGTCAATCGGTTTACAATTGACACTCACGTACGAGGCAAGTATCTTAGTCCGGTCTCGAATTGGAACAGATCATAGACAGTTGAGGGAGCAAAATGACCGATAAAAAATACCGGGTTGGCATAATTGGGCTTAGAGGAATCACGTCCGGAGTGCCGGATGTACCCGGCCCACGCGCTGCATGGCAGGGGAGCAAGTTAGGATCACCCTTCGATCGGGAGATCATAATTGGCCATGCCGCATGTCTCGCGCTGATGGACAACGTGGAGCTGGTCGGGTACTGCGACATCATGCCAGACCTGCTTGATGATTTCGGTAAGAACTGGGGTGAAACCTGGCCCAATGCCAAGCGCTACACCGACTACAAGCAGATGCTTGCCGAAGCCGACCTGGATATCCTCACCGTAGGTACAGGGGACAACCGCCACGCTGATATGGTCGTGGATGCTGCGAACGCCGGTGTGAAGGCGATCATGTGCGAGAAGCCCCTTGCCACGACGATGGAAGACGCGAATCACATGCTCAAAGCGTGCGAGGACAATGGCGTCCCGCTGAGCATCGGCCACACCCGAGCTTGGGACCCGATATACCACAAGATACGGGACATGATCCGCGCCGGCGATATCGGCCCGGTCAGGAGCATCGTGGGGTCCATGGGCGGTCCCCGCGCGATGATGTTCCGCAACGGGACCCACATGCTACACGGGTTGGTTTTTTTCGCAGACTCCGAGCCGACCCATACCATCGGACTGCTTGAAGAGGGATTCGACGACTGGGACGAGTACAAGGGCGACGGCGGGAAGAAGCCAGAGAGCGAGCCGGCTGTGAGCGGCATCATCAAGTTCGCCAACGGGGCCAGGGCCTATTTCGACTGCACCAAAGAGGCGTCGGGAACGTCCCTAGTCACGATCGCAGGAACCAAGGGAAAGATCACCATCGGGCTCAACGACGGCTGGGCGAAACTGGAAGCCGAGGACGAAGGGGGCGATACGATCAGCCGCGTAATCAAGCCCATGGGCATCGTCAGCAACTACCAGTCGACGGGGTACGTCGCTGCCTACGAGGAATTGATCGCGTTGGCCGAGGGCGGCAACAAGGGCGAGAGCGTCGGCAGTGGCCGTCAGGGGCGGCACGTCGTGCAGGTCATGACAGGGTTCCTGAAGTCACACCAGGCCGGATCAGCGCTAGTAGAAGTCCCTCAGTAGTAGGAAACGCCAGGATCCTAGAAACATATATATCCAGGACAGCAGTCCGATAGGGAGATAGACAACTGTGACAGGAAAAAGGACTTTGCGGGCCGCCATGGTGGGTCTCCGCCACGGCCACATGGGAAGTATCGGAACGGATCATCCAGGCTACATCCAGACCTTCAAAGGGCTGGATGATGTCGAGGTAGTGGCCTACTTCGAAGACACCGAGACCGAGCGTCTAGCACCCGTAGCTACAGAAGATCCCGACGCGAAGACATACACCAGCCTCGATGACATGATCGCCAACGAGGACTTCGATGTGGCAATGGTCGGGCTCCCAGCGAACGAGGTCCCGGCTGCCGGAATCAAGCTCGCCGAGGCCGGCAAGCACTTCTACATGGAAAAGCAATTCGCCCGCAACGCCGATGATCTGGCGGAGTTGGCGCGCGTGATAAACCGTACAGGAGTAAAGGTGTTCGCAGGATACCCGTGGCGGTTCCACCCGGCCATGAAGGAAATCAAATCGATCATCGATCAGGGTCTACTAGGCAAGCCCCTTTCGATAGAGACCCGACTGGTCACGTCTCAGGTGCGTCCCGGCAGTCGAGACCCAGGAGCCTTCTCCTATAGAGACGCTACCCAGGGCGGCGGCATAGTCCACCACCTTGGCGGCCACCACCTGGAGGCAATGCGCTTCCTGATGGGAGAGGTCAAATCGGTCCAGGCAATGGTTGGCCGGCCAGTCGGATACATTGAGGCGCCGTTGGAGGATGTGGCGATGGTGGCGCTGGAATACGAGAACGGTGGCTACGGCTCGCTGCACGAGGGCTTCTTCTCCCCACCCGGGTTGCCGGGCGGCGGCGACGGCTACCTCGCTTACCGAGGACTCGATGGCTGGGCGGAGTGGAAGCCCTTCGCATCATATGGCCTGACGGCAGGCAGCACTTCCCAGGAGTGGCGGGGCGCACCAATTCGTGAGTTCAAGTACACTCCGAAACCCTATGTTGGCTACGGTGAGGACGACTGGTTCCGCAACTATGTCGCCAACTTCATGGAGGCCATCCGGAACGACACTGATCCGGCACTCGGCGTGATGGATGCCCTCGCCGTCGCCAGGGTCATCGACGCGATCTACGAATCGTCCCGAAGTGGTCGCCGCATCGAGGTCCAGTACGGGCTATAGAGGGCCCTCACCCAAGCGCCTCCTTTTTCTCGATTGAAAAGACGAGAGAAACCGGCCACTTGCCAATCGCGGGTGGTCGGTTTCTCTCACAACCCTGATTCCGCAGCCCCACCAGACATTTTGATGGAACGGTCGCCGGCGGGGGCGTAGCATGCGCGTTCGAACAAATCCAGATCACACGGAGTCCAGCTTGCGCCTGACAATAGTCCTGTCCCTCATGGCTCTTGTGGTGGTCGCTTGTAGTCAGGACGAGTCGCCCCCGACAAGTACCCCAGTGTCCACAGTGGCGCCAACCGCCACAGCAATACCCGCCACACCCGTGGCAGCCATCATCCCTACTCCCACCCCGGAGCCCACCACCTACCGCGTCCTGCTGCCCGACGGCAGGCCTCACACGACGGCCAATGTTCGCAGCGGCGATCTTTTGGGTGACGGGAGCCTGCAACTGTTGGTGACCGAGCCCTCGTCCGGTCGCATTACATGGTTGCAAGGCCTCGACAACTACGTGGCGTTCACGGACGGCCTCACGGAGCCGGTCCGGACCCATGTTACAGACCTCGATGGCGACGGCGATCGAGACCTGTTAGTTGCCGACATCGGGTTCCTACGACCCACAAACAAAAAGCTCGGCAGCGTCGTCCTGTTTGAAAACACCGGCGAGCAGCAATTCACACCGGTCGTCCTGCTCGATGATGTTAGACGCGTGGCCTGTGCGGAAGCGGCCGACCTGGACGGGGACGGCGACCTCGACATCGCGGTCTGCGTCTTCGGCCACCTGGACGGCAAGACCATCTGGCTTGAGCAAACCAGCAGGCTAGAGTTCGTCGAACACTTGCTGGACGATCGCCCCGGGGCGATACATGCCTTCCCTATCGACGCGGATGGCGACGGCGACATGGACCTGGCCGTGGCACTGGCCCAACAGTTCGAAGAGGTGATCCTCTACCGCAACGACGGGGGTGGTCACTTCGAGGCAGAGGTGCTCTTCAAAGCCCCAGTGGAGTATTATGGCCTCTCGGGGATCGAGCCCGTCGACCTGGACGAGGACGGCGATATCGATATTCTATTTACCAATGGAGACACTCTGGACTTCCCAGAGGAGCGCATAGACATCTCGCCCAACAACTTCTATGGGCTTGCCTGGCTCGAAAATGACGGATCTGGAAATTTCGCGCACCACCAGATCACACGGTACTGGGGAGCCTTCGCGGTCAAGGCCGCAGACCTGGACGGCGACGGCGATCTGGACCTGGTTTTGTCAGGAATGCAGATAGCGAACATCTATCCTGAGGCTGTGGTCGAGAACGTCATATGGATGGAGAACGACGGAGATCAGGGTTTCACTCGTCATACACTGGATATCGCATTGCCACCACTGATGCTCACGCTGGAGGTGGTTGATGTCGACGGTGACGGGGTACCCGATATAGTAGGCGGAAGCCACGACTACACGGGGCGAGAGGTTGGCCACCGACTGGTGGTGTTTAACATCCCCATCGATAAGTAGGTCGTAGTCCAACATAGCTAGAACGAATGGCAGCGACACTCTTCGGCGTCCCCACCGGCGATGAGAGTCCTAGTTTGAAGCAGCAGGAACAGGGGGCTGACCGACGAATGGCCACAGCACTAGGTAAGAAGAGAGTCGTGGGGTTGATTCTGCTAGTCGGAATCCTGGCCGTATTCCTTTCCTTCAACAGATTTCCTAAGCTGGATACCGTCCGGGAGGACCTCGACACCGTTTCGGGGCCCCAGACTGAGTGTTTCCAGGGCTTCTGCATCGAGCGAGACCCTGAGTCCAGCTTCCTCGAGAGGTGGTGGGACTTCTCGATAGAGTACCTGAACCTCGTAACCATTGGCATGATCTTCGCCTTCGCGGTAGCAGGCCTGGCCGAAGGCTTCCTCTTCCCGAGCAGGGGTGGTGGAGCTGCCATATCTGGTGGCCAGTTGAGTCGGACATTAAAGGGACTCGCGGCAGGCCCGGTCATGAACCTCTGCTCGGCATGCGTCGTGCCCGTGGCTGCGGCATTCCGACGGCGGGGTGGAGGCATCGAAGGTACCCTGGCGATGGTGCATGGGTCGTCTACGCTCAACCTGCCGGCGCTAGTGATGGCCACGCTGGTTTTCACGCCGGTGCTCGGGGTCAGCCGAGTGCTTCTGAGTCTTTTGGCAGCTCTGGCCATCGGACCCATCGTGGCGAAAGTCGTCTCAAGATCAGAAGACGCCTCCGACCCGGTCCAAGATGCGATTATGGCCTCCGAGGCACCCGACGAAAGGCCCTGGGGACCAGTGATGCGGGAGGCATTCGCCGATTGGGGGCGCTCCAGCCTCCGCTTCATCATCAGGATGGGCCCCATTATGATCGCCGCTGGTTTTGCCAGTGGTTTCGCAATCCAATGGGTTAGTCCGGACAGCATCGCCGAATATCTCGGAAACGACATGCGCGGGGTGGCCATCGCGGCAACCCTCGGCATTCTGATCAACGTCCCATTACTGTTCGAGATTCCACTTGTGGCGCTCCTGTTGATTCTGGGCATGGGTCCGGCCCCGGCAGCGACACTACTGTTCACCGCCGCAGCGGGAGGACCGATTACATTTTGGGGTCTTTCCAGCGTCATGCCTAAAAGGGCAATCGGGGCACTGGCAACCTCAACCTGGGTAATAGGACTGGTCGGCGGCCTCGGCATCCTGGCATACGGGGTGGTCGTATCTGAGGTGGGCGAGACCCTGCGCATAGAGACCACTGAAGCCGCTGTGGGATCGTCGATCGTGCTGACCGAACCGTGGTTCGTCGACGCGACAGAAACCTCCAATGTGGCCTTCCTACACCATGATCCGAACTCACAGCAGTTCCCGCTGGGTGCCGGAGTCGTTGTTTTTGACTTCAACGGGGACATCAGGCCTGACATCTACTTCCCTGACATGAGGGGATCCAACGCGCTGTACCGCAATGAGGGCGACGGCACCTTCACGGAAGTAGCCGCCCTCGCCGGAGTGGACAATCCTGAAGTAGAGGGGAACGGTGGCTGCGCGGCTGACTATGACAACGACGGCGACCTGGACCTCTATGCCACCAACCACGGCACAAATGCCCTCTACCGCAACAACGGCGATGAGACATTCACCGACGTGTCCCCGAGCACGATGGCAGACTACGACGCCAAGAGGCGGTTCACCGGTTGTGCCTGGGGCGATTACGACCGGGACGGCAACGTCGACCTGATCGTGGTTAGCCACATGGGCGAGGTGATCGACGACGTGCTCCAGCAAGGGGACTTCTACATCGCCCTGCGCGGCATGACTTTGTTCCACAACGAAGGCGACGGCACATTCGCCAACGCCACCGACCTGCTGGGGGATACCTCGGGGGCGAAGGTCGCGGGGGATGTGGGCGTTGTGTATGGGGCCGGCTTCCAGCCCGCCTGGGTCGACTACGACAACGACGGGGACTCGGACCTGTACGTAGTGAACGACATCGGACGTCAGATCCAACCCAACGTGTTGTGGCGCAACGACGGCGACGGACCAGACGGCCGATGGCAGTTTAAGGATGTGTCGAAGGAGACAGGGACCCGTATTAGGATGGACGGCATGGGACTGGCGATCGGGGACTACGACCTGGACGGCAGCCTGGACTTTTTCATGACCAACATCAACTCTAGTGTGATGCTCCAGAACGGCGGCGACGGCCCGTTGTTCACACGCTCAGCCTCGGAGTCCGCAACCGGAGTCGGCATGCTCGGTCTGAGACCTCGGATTGGCTGGGGAACCGTATTCTTGGACTACGACAACGACGGAGACGAAGATCTGTACGTGGTCAGCGGCTTCCTTGATATAGTTCGGCCCTCCAACGACAGAGAACAGCCCAACGCGCTGCTTCGCAACGAAAAAAACGGAGGCTTTGTCGAGGTCTCCACCGGGAGCGGCGCCGACGACACGGGCGTCGGTCGTGGCGGGGCCTACATAGACTTCAACGGCGACGGCTGTGTCGACCTGGTGTTCGCAAACTACGGTCAGACCTCAAAATTGCTGGAGAACGTGTGCGACAGCGGCAATCACTGGCTCATCGTCGATCTCGAAGGCACGACAAGTAACCGGGACGGGATAGGCGCCAGGATCACTGTCACAGCCGACGGCGCAAAACAGATTCGTGAAATCTCGGCCGGCGGTAGCTCCATGGGACAAAATATGATGGAGGCCCACTTCGGTCTCGGCAAGTTCGGGTCCGAGGTCTCGGTGTCGGTCCGCTGGCCCAGTGGAAAGATCCAAGAGCTAAGCGGGGTCTCCACTGACCGGCGAATCCAGGTAGTGGAGCCCGAGTAGAGAAAGAGTCCATGGAACCCGTTTCCAGTGGTCGTTCGTACATCACAATGACGGTAGCCCGCAGTTGTGAAATGCCAAATTTCAGGAAGTGGCGCAGGCAACCTAGCTCGTCACCAGAGTAAAACCGTGCTACCACGTAAAGGGCAGGGTGCCTATCCCTCTCCGTAGCGAGTCGAGGGTGTTGACAATTCGCTTTGCACGGGCTAACCTACCCGAGTCGTAATCTGGACGGAGATAAAGAGAACTGAAGAGGAGGAATCATGGTATTTAGTTTGAAGAGTAGCAAGACGGTTTTGATGTCTTTGCTTGCTCTGTTGCTCGTCGTGGCGCTGGCTTGTTCCAGCGACGATGAAACTGCCCCTGCGGCAGCTACGGGCCCGACGGCTTCTGAGATTGCTGCTGCTGTAGCAGCGACGATTCCGGAAGGCGTCAGCGCAACAGAGATTTCAGGCATGATTGACTCGGCCCTTTCGGCCAACCCAGGAGTCAGCGCTGCTGAACTACAGGCAGCTATT
>Ga0114996_10006416_pt1 | contig 13556 bp, 12 predicted proteins | sample ArcticOcean_MG_C_4_FD_87039 | JGI IMG/M metagenome (GOLD analysis project Ga0114996, IMG submission 87039) | Marine microbial communities from western Arctic Ocean - ArcticOcean_MG_CB4_134 | ecosystem: Environmental > Aquatic > Marine > Oceanic | place: Arctic Ocean: Canada Basin | collected... | reverse complement strand
CGCGATGATGTAGAGCTCGGGCGCCATGGCACGCGCCCGCTTGATGCTGTCCCGGAGGGCGTTGGGGTCGGTGATGGCGAAGACGGCCACACGGGCGTTATGAATTCCTGCGTGCTCGAGGATCTCGTGCCGGGTGGCATCTCCAAAGAGGATCGGCTCGCCGTCTCTCTTGGATTGCCTGACTGTGCGTCCATTCAGTTCGATGATGACATAGTCGCGCTCGTTCTCTTTGAGAGCCTGGGCCACGTAGCGTCCGTTCAATCCGAATCCGACGATGACCACGTGGCCAGAATGGGTTGTTGCAGGGGCCTCTGCTGCGGGCTCTGGTGAGCTTGCGTGCGCCGCTTCCCGGCGGCGCTTGATCAACGCAGGACCCAACGCAATCAGCCCGGGAGTTGCCAGCATGGTCAGCACGACGACGGCGATGGCCATCTGGTAGTGCCACGGGTCGAGGAGGCCGTTCGATTCTCCAACGTGAATGAGGACAAACGAGAACTCGCCAATCTGGGCGAGAGATAAGGCCACAAGCAGCCGCGTTCTCCAGGGATAGGAGAGAGCGGTAACCGCGGCTACGACGAGCAGGGCCTTTATGATGAGGACGGCCATGACGACGATGAGGATCATTCCCGCGTTCTGCAGGGCGAAGTCTAATTGGATGAGCATCCCTACGGAGATGAAGAACATGCTGTTGAACACATCTCGGAACGGTGCGGTCTCGGCCAGGACTTGGTAGCGGTAGTCGGTTTCGGCGATGAGGATGCCGGCGACGAAAGCGCCCAGAGCGAGTGAGAAGCCGAACGACTCCGTGAGCACGGCGGCCGCGAGGCAGGCGAAGAGAGAGAAGATGACGATCAGTTCACGGATGCGGGTGTGGACGATTACACGAAGGATATGGGGAAGCACGAACCGGCCACAGGCGAAGACGGCCCCGACGATGAGCATCCCACCGCCAAAGTGGAGAGCGAAGTCGGCGGCGGACGCGCTTCGGACTCCGGCAAGAACCGGAACGACCAGCAGGAGAGGGACGATGAGGAAGTCCTGGAAGAGAAGGATTCCCATCGACACTTCGCCCTGGGGTGTTTCCAGCTCGCGACGATCCGAGTAGAGCTTCAGGACAATGGCCGTACTGCTGAGGCAGACGAGGAAACTGAAGTAGACCGCCACGTTTGCGGCGTATCCGATGGCGTAGGCGGCCAGTGCAATGACGATGACGGTTGTCCCGGCCTGGATGGATCCTCCCGCAAGGATGATGCGGGCCAGCCGTTTCAGGCGGTTCGGAGAGAGTTCCAGACCGACGATGAAGAGGAGAAAGACGACGCCCAGCTCGGCGAATACTTCGACCAGATGAATGTCGTCGATCAGGGCGAAGCCGTGAGGGCCAACGGCGGTTCCGGTGATGAGGAAACCCACGATTGGGGGGATTTTGAATCGACTGCTGAAGGCGATGACCAGCAGGGCGGCCGAGAAGAGGACGACGACATCGTGGAGGAAGGGGATCTGGATCATGGAGGCAGTTGTCAGCGGTCAGTTATCAGTGGTCAGAAGGCAAACGACGGAATTCGTTTTTTACTTTTCGTGTTTCACTTTTCACGGTTTCAACGAGTGTTCGAAGAAGCTGTAGAGGGCTTCGTTCGACTCTTCGGTGGGCGTGTGGTGTGGGCGGTTGGTCATGGCGACGCGATCGGCGACACCCAGAAGCTTGTTCACGGCGATGACGTGATTGAGCGGGATCCACCGTTCGGGGGGATCCTCGGAGCCGCCGGATACAAGAAAGGGCCTGGGCGCGTGCAGGGCCATCAATTCGTGGAGGTCGCGGCTTTCGGCGATGAGCTCTCGGTAAGGGCCTGTACGCGGCTTTTCGTCGGAAGGGACACCGCTCTCGCGGGTGACGCCCATTTCGTAGCCGATGTACCATGGTTCCCAGTAGTTGACGTTGCCGCGCGTTTCGTCGAAGACGATGCCGCCGTCGGACCAGGCGGAGGCGGCGAACCGGTCGTAGAGGCACGAGGCGAACATCGCCCACTTGCCCCCGTAGGAGTGTCCGGTAACGCCGACTCGGTCCGGGTTGACGTCATCTCGCGATGCAAGGACGTGGTAGCCGTTGGCCGCGACATAGGCGAGCGCTGAGAGGGGTTGGAGTTGGGCGTTCTCCTGCGACGGATAGTAGAAGGAACTGCCCAGTCCGATGGAGAGGGTGACGAAGCCGCGTTTGGTGAGCTCGTAGGCAAAGTCGCGAAGTTCGGCGTTCAGGCCGATGGCGGATTCCGGCTCATAGTAGACGGTGAGCACAGCCGGATGCGGGCCGTCGCCCTGGGGGACGAGGATGTAGCCTTCGGTCGTATGCCCCGGGGCGATGGGGACGCGAACCTTGAGCTGCTGGAAGTCTTCCCGCTGCTCGGTGGACAGAATTTCGACGTCGGGAGTCTCGATGATCTCGGGCCATGGGCCAAAGCGCTTGTGCCAGAAGGCGAGAAGCTCTGCCCGTCTGCGCGCCCAATCCTCGGATGTCTGGACAAGAGATCCGTCGTCGAAGGTGAGGAGAGATCGGTAGTCGCCCAATTGGCCAGTATACTCAGGCGGTGGCTGGAAGTACGGAGCGATACGAGACCAGGCGGTGTCGTCGGCGTTGGAGGGCATAGCGAGTCCTATGAGTAGGAGGATGAGGGAAAGGATCAAGGGCAGTTTTCAGTGATCAGTTGTCAGGGGTCAGTAGATCTAAGGCGAAGGAAGCTGTCAGATATCAGATGTCAGAGAACAATTTGGAGTTGCCGACCGAGTCCCGCTGGGACTCCTATCCAGCGAGGGGTTTCAACCCCGAAGCGTCGCAGTCGGCATAGAGGCAGTAGGCACAGGGCCGGAACCAGGGAAGCTCAATCACTAGCTACTGGATGCCAGCATTCGCTGGCAAGACCACACGGGTGAGGGCCTTCCGCTGGTCGGCCGAAGGCGATCCTACAGGATTGGTGTCCCCTGACCCCTATCCCCCGACCCCGGTCTCTTGTCGGCTATGCCGGGCTCAACTCCTGCATGAAGCGGATGGCGGCGATCATTTCTTCGCGGGTGACGTCGTCGTGGGAGCGGGCGTCGCCGATGCCGTGAAGGAGGACGAAGCGGACGATGCCGTCGCGGGCTTTCTTATCGCCGGCCATTCGTTCGAGGATCGTGTCGACGTCCAACGAGGCCGCGCCGGGCGGGATACCGAGTCGGGCGATGAGGGCGTTATGGCGTTCGGCATCGGCGTCGGACAGGAGGCCTTTGCGGCGAGAGATTTCGGCTGCTGCCAGCATGCCGAGGCGGACGGCTTCACCGTGGCGGTACGTTTCGTAGCCGGTGACGGCTTCCAGGGCGTGGCCTACGGTGTGGCCGTAGTTGAGGATCTCGTGAAGGCCCCGCTCTGTTTCGTCGGCTTCTACGACGGCTGCCTTGATGCGGCAGTTGGTTGCGATAAGGGCGTCGAGGTCATCTGAGGAGACCGAGAGGTTGACGTAGGCCTCGATATTCAACTCCAGCGCAGCCATCAACTCCGGGTCCCGGATGAAGCCATGCTTGATGACCTCGGCCATCCCAGCGGCGACTTCCCTTTGCGGCAGTGTGCGAAGCGTATCGGTGTCGATGTAGACGAGCTTTGGCTGATGGAAGGCGCCGATGACGTTCTTGCCGAGGGGATGATCGACACCCGTCTTGCCGCCGACGCTTGCGTCGACCTGCGCTTCGAGCGTTGTGGGGACCTGGAGGAAGTCGATGCCCCGCATGTAGGTGGCGGCGACGAACCCGGCCGTGTCTCCGACGACGCCGCCACCGAGGGTGACGATGCAGGAGGAGCGATCGAGGCCAGCGGTGATGAGCGATCCATAGATGCCGCCGGCCGTTTCATAGGTCTTGTAGACTTCGCCGTCTGGAATGGTGGCAACGGTCACCTGGATTCCGGCCGCCTCCAGGCTGGCCGTGACCGGTTCCAGGTAGTGCTCGGCGACCGTGGGATTGGTGACCAGCAGCGCGCGGCGTCCGAGCCCAAGATCTGCATATGCAGCGCCGAGGTCTGGCAGGATGCCATGACCGATGGTGATGGCGTATGAGCGATTGCCGAGTTGGACGGGAACGGTTTCGGGCATGAGGACCGGGAGATGTTTCAGGTGAAGGTGTCGTAGGCGACCGGCAGATCGATCTGAAAGTCGTTTGCGGTGATGGTGAGGATTCGATAGGCGCTGCTGCCCGGCAAGTGGCCGTTGCGGCAGCCGGACGTTTCAAAGGCGTCGGCGCGATGGGCGGACGAGTGCCCGTAAAGAAAGCAATCGATTCCAAGCTCTGCAAGCCGCGGCAGGACCTGGTCGCTATAGTCGTAATGCAGCGCCAGAATACGCCACGGAACGGACGTTTCTGCTGAACGGCATTCCTGCTCGAGCCAGGCGATCTGTTCCGTCGTGAGGCTGCAGCCGGTCTGTTCACCCGTTTCGGGGTCGTAGAGGGCGAAACCGTCCATCATCACCAGGTGCACAGGACCCAGGGCGAGGCTCCGGTCCCAAGTTGAGCCATTCCCTGGTTTCCCGAAGCGGCGCTGCCATTCCTCTCTGCAGACGGGAAAGGCGACGTCGTGGTTGCCGGGAAAGAGGGCGATGGGCGACTGCAGCGCGCCCAGGAGCGTGTCGATCTGCTGGTACTGCCCGCGGATGGCGTGATCCGGAAGCGGCAGCTGGTCCACGCTGTAGCGGGTGATGAGATCGCCGCCATGGATGACAAGATCGGGCGCCTCTTCGTTCAGGCGATCGACGAGGGCCTTCAGGCGCTGCATCTGGTTTACCGGTGCGCCGCCCTTGACCTCCAGGACATGCCAATCGGCGGTGTAGGCGATGCGGAGAGCATCGGCATGGCTGTGGTCATGTGTGGAGCGGCTCTGGGACATGATCAGCGGGGAAGCGGTGGGCGAAAGATGAGGTCGGGTGGAGCGCCTTTGGATTCGAGGAAGTCGTAGATGGGCGCCGCCGTACCGATGGCCGAAAGGTCGTGGGAGTCGGAACCGATGGCGATGCGGATACGCCTGCTGATGAGCCGTTCGATGAAGGCGTTGTAGGTGGGATGGTTGAAGAGGGGGATGTTCTTGGAGTTGACTTCGCAGGCGGTGTCGCGGTCGGCCAGGGCGTCTACCCATTCCCAGAGGAAAGCTTCGGGCACCATGTCGAACCGCCATTCGCCTTCGTAGCCGAGTTTACGGAGCCGCTTCCGGTGGGTGCCCCAGGGGTGGACGACGACGTCGATCCATGGATTCTGAAGGACGGCCCCCATCTGGCAGCGGTGGTCGAACTCAATAAAGCCCTGAACGGAGTCGATGCCCGATGCCGCATCCGGGATCTCCTCAGACTCCACCAAAGTGAAGTCGAGGCCGATCCGTTCGAGCAAGGCCTGGTCGCCATTGAGATTCCCGTCGGTGTCCATCACCCGCATTTCGACACCAATGGAAGCGGGTATCGGAGGCGTAAGGGCGCGGAACTCGGCGGCCAGATCCTCAAGACATTCAACCGGATGGCGCCAGTTGCCCAGGTGTTCGATGATTCCGGCGTGCTCGATTCCGACTTCAGCGCAACGCTGCAGGCAGGCGGCGACCGTGACATCTTCCTTGGGAGTGTCGGCCCGGTAACGGGTGGCGTGTATCTGGGTATCGATCCGGGGAAGGCTCATGCGCGCGCTTTCTGTATCGCTTCGGAGTCCGGGTGCTCAGCGTTGGAGGTTACCATGTCGTCGCTCAAGTGGGCGATGTCGTTCAGACGCAGGCACTCGTACCGCGGGGAGATGCGGAAGGAGGAGAGCGCGGCGTTCCAGTTGCCGCGATTGAGATCGACGCGAGTGGGCTCGAACCGTCGGAGGAGGACGGTGAGGGTGCCGTTTACGCTGGCGCCATGGCCGACGACGGCGGCGTCCTCATCGTTCTCCAGCAGGCGAATGATGAACGGCTCAAGGCGGGTGACAACGTCCTCTGCCGTTTCGAGGGGCTCGGTCCACCAGGGGTCCGGAAGTTCTCCCGCCATCGAATGGGCGATGGCGTTCGGAAAGGCGCCCTGGATGGTGTTGAAGTCGGCGCCGTTGAAGCCGTCCATCTGGCCCTCTCGCATGACCATTTCCCGGAGGTCGCCAGTAGGGGCGATGGATGAGCCGGTAGCTCGTGCTACTCCGGCGGCCGTTTCCAGGGCGCGTCGGTAGGGGGAGGAGAAGATACAGCCGCCGAATCCGGAAGCGGTAAGCGCCCGGCCAGCCGCTTCGGCTTGTTGACGACCGAGGGAGGTAATGGAAGGGTCGCCGGGACCTGCCGCCGGGGGTGAGTCCGGGTGGGAGGAAGGCACCACCTGTCCATGTCGCAAAACGTGGAGGATCATTTCTCTCGCAGGGCCTCCCTGATGATCTCGAGCGCTTGTCCAGTGGTCTCCTCGGGCGTCTGTTCGTCGGTGGATTCTACTGCGACGTCGGCGCGGCCGTAGTAGGGCCCCCGTTCGGACAGCATTTCGGTGATTCGGGCGAGGCGTTCGTCGTCTGAAAGTCCAGAGAGGAGCGGACGCTCGTCGTTTCGTCCGATCCGGTCATTAAGCAGCTGCGGCGAGGCTGTTACACAGAGGCTGATCCCCCGGGCGCGGATGATCTCCCAGTTGGACTCAAGCTTTATGGCGCCTCCGCCCAGCGCGATCACGGACGCCGACTCCGCAGCGGCACGGGCGATAGCATCGTTCTCCAGCCGGCGAAAGGCATCCTCCCCCTGCTGTTCGAAGATCTCGGATATCGTAAGCCCGGCGGCTTCGGTGATCCATTCGTCCGTGTCGATAAAGGGGCGTTCAAGCATCTCTGCAAGAATAGGACCGATCTTACTCTTCCCCGTGGCCATGAACCCGATAATGAAGAGATGGCGTTCACCGAGTTTCATGGCGACGTTGGCTGCAACACGTTTCCGATGCTTCTTCCCGTAGCAGCTGTCGCAGTTCCAGTACGGTTTCTTCTGGAGGGCGTCGTAGTCGGCGTCCAGGACATCGCGCCGAACACGCTCGACCGCCTGGCCGCAGGTGTCGCATACGAACGTGGGAGCAGAGGAAGGAGCCATAAAAAATCGAGCCATAAAGAGAGTGGGAGAAGAAGAGGCGGTGGGAGCAAAGGCGTTACAACCGAGAGGCAGGCGAATCGAGAAGCGGTAAGGCAAGGTAGTCGTATCTACCGCTTCTTCTTGTGCCGCTTTTCCTGTCCTGTCCTTTCTTGTCGCGCTTCATCCTTTCACATTCTTTCCGGTGTTTTCATTCCGAGCAGATGAAGGCCGTTGCGCAGGACGATGGTGATGGCTTTTACCAGGGCGACGCGGGCGAGGGTGAGCGATGCGTCTTCGGAGATCACACGGTGGACGTTGTAGAATCGGTTCGACAGCGCACAGAGCTCGATGAGCATGGTGGCGATGAGAGACGGCTCATTGGCGTTGGCAGCCTGGCGGATCTTCTCCGGGAACGCGCCCAGGCATTTGAGGACTTCCACTGTTTCGGGCTCGGAGAGGAGCGAGAAGTCGATGCGGCTGACGTCGATCTCTTCGCCGTACTTCGCCAGGACACTGTGGTAGCGTGCGTGCGTGTACTGAACGTAAGGACCGGTTTCGCCGTTGAAGTTGAGTATCTCGTCCCAGTCGAAGACGATGTCTCGGGCTCGCCGGGAGTCGAGGTCGGCGAAGATCATAGCGCCGATTCCGACGTCCTCGGCGACGGCGTCGCGATTTGGCAGGTCGGGATTCTTCTCAGCGATGATGTCGCGCGTAAGTTCAACGGCCCTGTCGAGGACGTCTTCCAGGAAAATAATCTGACCGCGGCGGGTGGACATGCCGCCATCCTTGAACCGGAGGCGGCCGAAGACGATGTGCTCGCATCGTTCCACCCAGTCGTAGCCCATGAGCTCGGCGACTTTGAAGAGTTGGCGAAAATGGAGCGTCTGGGCGACGTCGACGACGTAGAGCATCTTCTCAAAGCCGTAGGTCTCCCAGCGGTATTCGATGGCTGAGAGATCCCGGGTTCCGTAGAGTGTTGCCCCATCGGTTCTCCTCGCGATGAAGGGGGGCATCTCCCATTCGGTGAGATCGACGATGGTGGCGCCCTGGCTGACCTGCAGCAGCCCCTTCTCGTCCAAGCGTTTCAGGGTTCCCGGTATCTTGTCCTGGTAGAAGCTCTCCCCGGCGTAGGATTCAAACTCGATGCCGAGGCGTTTGTAGACCCGCTCGAACTCCTTCAGGCTGACGTCGCAGCAGACCTTCCACATGCGGACCGTTTCGGGATCGCCGTCTTCGAGACGCTTGAGTGCTTCAGCCGCTTCTTGTTCTGCTTCAGGATTCCCTTCGATCTCCTCGTTGATGCGTACGTAGAGATCGAGGAGTTCACGGACGGTGATGGCGTCGGTGAGTTCTCCGTCGCCCCAGAGCTTCCACGCGTGGATGAGCTTGGCGAAGTTCGTTCCCCAGTCGCCCAAGTGGTTGATGCCGACGACCTCGTAGCCCAACGTCCGGTAGAGATTGCGAATGGCGTTTCCGATGACGGTGGACCGGAGGTGGTGGATTCCGAAAGGCTTGGCGATGTTGGGATGCGAGAAGTCGATGGTGATGGTGCGGCCTTCACCTTCGGACGAACAACCGTAGGTGTCGCCCTGCGACAGGACATTCCCGAGAATTTCGTCGGCCAGCCCGGCGCGGTTGATGAAGAAGTTGAGATAGGGCCCCTCTGCGCGCACTTCGGCAATGGGATCGCTGACTTTGATCCGCTCGGCGAGATCCTGCGCAATCTGGTTGGGGGCTTTCCTCATCTGCTTGGCGAAGGGGAAGCAGGGGAGTGCGTAGTCGCCCATTTCCGGCTTTGGGGGAGAGGTCAGAAGGTCGGCGACCTCTTCCACGGACAGCTGGGTAAGGGCGGAGACCTGGGTGGCGATGGCGGATATGAAGGGGTTCATAGAAGCAAGGAGTGAAACGTGAGAAGTGAGTAGGGCAGACGGCAAAGGGCAAAAAGCAGACGGCAAAATGGGACCGCTTAAGCTTCGGTCAGGGCTTTTGGATGCTGGTTTCGATGAGGCGTTGTACCTGATCGCGCACCGAGTCCGGAACGGTGAGGCGGGTTCGCTTTCCGGAGGGGGTGATCAGATGCAGTTTCCGGTTTTCCGTCCAGACGCAATCGCTGAATCGCTGCCACAGGGTGAATCGCATGCCGACCATCACGCCTGCTTCGCTGAGACGGACGGAGGTGTTAAGCCAGGCGACGATGAAGAATTCGGCGGACAGGAGGAACCCACAGCTCTGGGCCAGGAGCCCCAGATGGGCAGAATCGAATGCCGCCGCGGTAACGAAGCCTCCTCCAACAATAATAAGCGCCGTTTCCACTGAGGGCGGATTTCGAAAGCGAACGGGTCTAGCGCCTCTGCGGACCAGCCTTCGCAGACGGCCCGATGCCAGGAGTGAGGCGCCGACAAAGAGCGGGGCGAGTATGAGGACGACTTCTGTCACGCAGGTTCAGCTGCTGACTTTAAGCCCGTGTAGAGCGTGGCAATTCCGGCGGTGAGCCGGGTTTGGGCAACCGAGCAGAACCCGGCTGTGGTCAGCTTCTGCAGAAAGGCATCGCCTTCGGGGAATCGCATGACCGATTCGTAGAGATAGTGATAAGCTTCTGCGTCGCCGGAGACGAACCTGCCGATCCGCGGCAGCAGATAGCGGAAGTAGAATCCGTAGAGTTGACGCAGACCCAACATCGTCGGCCGGGAGAACTCCAGGACGACCACGCGTCCACCGGGCCGGAGTATGCGACCCATTTCGGACAGTCCTGCTTCCAGGTCCCCGAAGTTGCGGACGCCGAATCCGATGGTCAGACCATCGAACGATTGATCGGGGAAGGCAAGATTCTCGGCGTCGCCACACAGGAAAGTTATTCGCGGGGGTGACTCCGAGGTCACCTTTCGGAGTCCTCGACGAAGCATGGGAACGGACAGATCGGCGCCGACGATTCGAGCTCCAGTCCGGGCCGCCACCAGGCCGAGATCGCCGGTGCCGGTGGCGAGGTCCAGGATACGCTGGCCCGGTTCGGGAGCCAGCAGATCGACGGCCTGCCGCCGCCAGCGGATGTCGAAACCGGCGCTGAGTAGATGATTGAGGAGGTCGTAGGTGCCGGCGATGCCGTCGAACATGCTTCTAACAAAGCGACGCCGGGCCGCCGGACGTTCGAAGATCTCGGAGTCGATGCCTGACGCTTCGGCGTTGTCGCCCGGCATACCTTCAACCTCCGAAGTGTTCGACAACGGCCTGCTTCATAACGTCAGCGGGCGGTTCTGTTCCCGTCCATATAGCGAAAGACCGGGCCCCCTGAAAGACAAGCATGTCGAGGCCTCCGAAGGCCTTCGCCTCCCGCCCCAGCGCCTGGCGCATCAACTGCGTTTCCAAAGGGTTGAAGACGGTGTCGTAAACGACGAGGCTGGGATGGATGACTGATGGATCGGGCACGGGGGAGGCGTCGATGGCCGGATGCATTCCCAGGGAGGTGGTGTTGACGACGACGCCTGCGTCTGCAAAGCTCTTCCGCTGAGAGTCGATGTCGATGCCCTTTGCCGTGATCTCCTTGCCCGTGATCTTCCGCATGTCGTCAGCAAGGCTCTGGGCTCGTTCCACCGTTCGGTTGAGGATGGTCACCCGGGCGACTTCCGGCCGCACCCCCAACGCATAGACTGCCGCCCGCGCCGCACCGCCCGCCCCCAGTACGATACCATGTTCCGAAAAACTGGATAGCCCCGCCGTTTCCTCGAGTGCCCGCGTGATCCCGTAGACGTCGGTGTTGTAGCCGACGAGTTCGTCGTTTTTCCAGGCGATGGTATTGACGGCGCCTACAGCCAAAGCTTCTTCGGAGATGCGGTCGACGTGCTCCATCACCGCCCGCTTGTGCGGGATGGTGACGTTCATACCTGCGATCTCGAGCCCGCGCATTCCGTTGACGGCCTGCGCCACCCGGTCCGGGTGGACGTGGAGGGCGACGTAGCAGTAGTCGACCCCCAGCGACCGGATGGCGGCGTTGTGCATCAACGGCGAGAAGGAATGGGCCACCGGGTGCCCGATGACGGCGAGTACTCTGGTGGATGCGCTGATCATAGTTAGAGGAAGGGGGAGAAGTGGGCGAAGGAGTAAACCGTCTGTCACTTCCCGATCTTCCGGCATTCCTGGCCTTCCTAGCTTATTAGATCCTCAAGAAACTGATCCGCGATCTGAAAGCTCTCTTTCCAGCTGCATCCGTGTGCGTAGCGAATAAAAATGACACCGCCCAGCAGCACGATGACGCCCAGCAGCACGAATCTGAGTAACGCCTTCATGCCTTTACTCTCCTTTTCTGCGCGAGATTGTCGGCAATTTCAAGTATCGGCCCGTAGTAATCGTCTACCGACCCGGAGTTTTGGACGATGGTGGTTCCCTCGGCCGCCATGCCTGCCAGCAGGAGGGCGACGGCCACACGCTCTTCGTTTCTGGCATCCAATGTCGTCCCCTGCAGGATATACCCTCCCTGAACGACCAGCCCATCGGGCATTTCACCTACTTTGACGCCCAGATCGCGCAGGGCGGTTACCGTGACTGCCAATGTATCTCCCGCCCCGGGGTCTGGTTCGTGAGAGTCGGCTTTGCTGGATGCTTCGCCATCGGGCGAAACGTCGTTCTCAGCGCCGCTTTCGGTGTCCTGGGACGTTTCGTTCTCGTCGGTCAATTCCGGGGACCAGCCATTTCGCAGGGCGATTGCGTCCCGGATGATGGCTTCGCCGTTGGCGCATGCGCCGATGATGGAAAGGAATGGTATTTCGTTCAGAAAAAGCTGCGTGAGTTCCGCACCGAAGCGTGTGGCCCGGAGTTCCGATCCTTTCACGGTGATTCTGCGAATGGGGAACCGGGAGGTTGTTCGCGCCCGCTCCACGGCCAGTTCGGCGTTCATTCGCCGTGCGACTTCGACGATCCGCCGGGACTTCCAGTCGACACCAACGTTGGTGAGGATCATTTCCGATTTCGGCAGCAGGGCGGCTGTCAGAATGAGGTAGAGGGCGCCGTCGGGATCTCCTGGAAGATCGTGCTCCACACCGTTTGGTGCCGATGGCCCGGAGAGTTCCAGGCGGTAGCCTTCCTCGTCGGAAACCCGCTCTTTTTCAACAAGGCATCCCGCCGATTTGAAGAGTGGCTCAACGGTTTCGTCTCCTGCTCCGGGCTGGTAGCAGATGGTGGCGCCTTCCACGGCAAGACCTGCCAGGAAGATGGCCGCTTTGACCGCTTCGTCTACGGATTCGAGGCGAACCGTGCCCTTTTTTGGCCGGCGGCCCCCGATGCCTACGATGAGGGCCACACCGGGGTCGTTAGCATCGGTCTGCAGCCGTACGTCGAGAGCTTCCAGGGCGTCCAGGACAGGCCGGAGGATCTTACGGTCGATCGAACAGGTGACGGGCTGAGAAAAGGGAGCGCCGGCGAGCAGGCCCGCCAGGCAGGCGAAGTGAATGCGCGAGTCTCCGGCGTCGAGAGGTTCCTCTGAACTCTTCAGTTCAGGAGCTTCACCGTTTTCTGTTCCGACCAGAAGCGTGTCGGCCTCTCGCGAGACCTGGATACCGATGCGGGCGAGATTTTCCACAAAGGCGTTTACATCCGGGTGGGGGACCGCCCGAAGAATACGAGTAACTCCCCGGCAGCGGGCTCCCAAGGCGAGGGCGACAAGGGTGAGGTCGCGATTGGCTGGCAGCGTTGCCTCTCCCGTAAGGGCGGTGGCCTGAGGAACGGGACGTTCGGGGAAACTCTGGACGGAAGGTTGGGTCATGGGGCGGCAAGGTACTCCAAAGGAAAGGTCGGAGGTCGGAGGTCGGACGGCAGATGGCATGCAATGGGCTCTATGTATCGCTCATTGCAGCACTGTTCATTGTGCTTCGTTCTTATCTCAATCGTACTTGGTGGCCGGCTTTGGACAAGACGGCGACGGCGTTGGCAGCGGTTTCCTTTGTGTCGAAGCCCAGGAGGAAGGTGCCGCCTTCTCCTTCTCTGATTTTCAGGAGTTCGATGTCGTCGATGTTGATCGACGCCTCCCAGAGCGCAGCGGTGACACTCGCGAGAACTCCCGGTTTGTCTTCAACGACGAGAAGGACTTCCTGGAGGCTGTGCAAGAAACCTTTGGCGTCGCCGGGGATCTGTGCCCGGGTTCGGTTTGCGTGTTCAAAGTGTTTCTCGAGCTCCGGGGCGTCGAGCTGGTTGGACAGGTCGATGAGCGCGCCGATGTAAGTCTGGATGAGGTCACGAACCGGTCCCGCGTTCGTCTGGCAGATGTCTCGCCACATCGCATACGGGCTGGAAGCGATCCGGGTAAGGTTGCGGAAGCCTCCGGCCGCCATTCTCAACGCAAGGTCCGAGTCGGAGTCGAGACGGCCGACCGTGTTGACCAGCGCGGTGGCCATCAGTTGGGGGAGGTGGCTGACGGCGGCGGCGATACGATCGTGTTGTGCGGGCTCCAGAACGAGGGGGCGTCCTCCCAGAGCGGTGACCAGGGCGGCCAGCCGGTCGGTATCTCCGCTGG
>Ga0114996_10006413_pt1 | contig 13561 bp, 5 predicted proteins | sample ArcticOcean_MG_C_4_FD_87039 | JGI IMG/M metagenome (GOLD analysis project Ga0114996, IMG submission 87039) | Marine microbial communities from western Arctic Ocean - ArcticOcean_MG_CB4_134 | ecosystem: Environmental > Aquatic > Marine > Oceanic | place: Arctic Ocean: Canada Basin | collected... | reverse complement strand
CACTCATAGAATTTTTAAAATGCTCCCAACCAGTATCAGCATAAATATTAGTTCCACCACCATAAAAATTAGCTAACATAGTCTTAGGGTGAAACAACAATGACAACATTTCAAATTTACCTTCTAAGTTACTGAATGCTTTAACTTTTCTAGCAAGAGATATTCTTCTTGCCTCTTCTGATACTTTAATTTCTATTCCACCTGCTCCTGTTGCCACTTTCTTGGGACCTCTTAGTTCTTTAAAGATACTAAATTGTCCTTCTTCATACCCAAACAGTCTTCCAATTCTTTCTTCTTGAGTTCTTAAAAAGTTAACAGCAGATTCGTCTGATGTAAAGTTGTACATGGTTCCGAATCTTTTAATCTTATTAATATTTTTGGTATTACTTAACTCTATTGCTCTTTCCATTCTATGTTCCTGGATAGCATTTCTAAGTTCTCTACCTTCTAATTTATTCCCAATAGTTTGATACCAATGATAATCTGGAGCAATATAATCTTCTACTAATTGTAAGAACCTTCTATGCTTATAAGGCAGCTTATCTTTTTTCTCCAGTTTTAAGTCTATAAAGTCTTTCAATACTTTTACTTCACTCTTCTTTATACCATTAATATCTAAACTTCTAAATGTAGGAAGATTCAACATTGTTTGTAGTTGATCCCTCATCCAATTACTCCAAGCCATAGTATGGTCAATATCTTTAATTGCATTTGTTTCTATAAATTTATCAATAATCATAGTACCACGCAAACCAGCTAAGTTATCTGTATAAGCTTTAGTCATGTTCTTAGCATAAATCTCTAAAACATCCTTACTCTTTGAATATCCTGGCATGATAGATTGAGAACGAGCCATTTGAGCACCCACTCTTGTACCACCAATAGCAGGTTTATGTCCCTGAACAAAGGATGCCATAGTGTCCGACCAACCAGCACCTTCTTGTTGGAATCGTTGTAGACTTTGACCAAGACCTTTAGCATAATCTGATAATATTAATTTTCTAACTTCTCCTATTGTCCAAACTCTACCTGTATTAGGATTGGTAACCTGTCCAACCAATAATACCTTATATTGTTGTGCCATTTGTTCTTTGGACTTGTTAGATATATCTATCCATTCTGCAGCAATAGACCTTTCAATCCATGCATCAATATTTGTTTGATTTTTCTTAAAATCTAAATGTCCCTGGAAATGCCAATATGGGTCCGCTTTACCATTTTTAGTTATTAAAGACATTAAACTTGATTCCATTGGTAATGCTTTTCTAAAACTTTTAACAAAGTTTAAAATCTCTGGTGTATGTGTAGACTCTATAGCAGGGTCAAACTCTGGAAATTTATCTTTAACATAATTAAGTAGTTCATATTCATATCTATACATTAAGAGTTCATTCATTCCTATAATATTTTTTTCTGCTTTACTTCCTTTTGGTGCCATTAATGCTTCAGTAATATCAGTTATACCATGTTGTTGTTTCTTATACCTTCTATTGATTTCTTTATAATTAATAAATTGATATCTAACACCATTCGAATCAGTATAAGTGTGCATTACACTATCTAAAGTTTTCTTACTAAACTTATATTCCTTACCATCTTTATCTAATTCCATACCTTTTGTAATTAATTGATCTACAAACAATTGATATGTATCAGTAATTTTTTTATTTAACAACTGTACTAGGGCTTCAGGAGTAATAGGTTTTCTTTTACCAGCACCGCTTGCAATGTCCTTAATTTCAAAGGTAGGATGCTTTTTCATAATCTCTTGTAGTCTTTTTTGTGACCTTGAGAAAGCTTCTTCAAACATTTTTAATGATTCTGGTTTATAAAAGTTTTTTCTACCACCATATTCTCCATTATCATATACACGATAGTCTACTGCTATCTCCATCATTTCATCCATATATTCTTTTAAAGGACCTTCTACATCTAATTCTCTAAACCTTTCTTTTAAGTCTCTTTGAAAGAAATCTTGGAAGGCAGCAGAGAATTTTCTTGATTCATCAACTTGTCTTCTTACAAGTTCTATTGAGTTGGTAGGAGCTATATATGTTCTTTTTCCAATCACAACCTTACCTTCAATCTTATCTTCAATTATTTGCTCTTGAACTTGATGTTCTAACATCTCTCTAGGTTCTAAATATTTTTTACCTACGTGTTCTGTGAAGAAATAAAAGTAAGCTCTATCCAGCCAATTAGTAGGTCTTTCAATTTTCTTACCTTTTTCTAGTTTAATTTTTCTATCAGTTGTCCATTTTTTAAACTTCTGATACATATTATTAGGTTTTAAATATAGGTCTTCTAACATATTATTAAACATTCTTAGGTCATTTCCATTCATTAATGCGATTGTTTTACCAACATAAGGTTTACCAGATATACCTATATCTACACCAAACTGAGCAAACAACCCTTCAACTGTTTCTGCTATTCTAGGGTTCTTATCAATGATATCTATAAATCTTTTAAGTTGCTCAAACTGAACTTCATTAATAACAGAATTACTTAAATCAATATCTCTAGTTAAATCAACTATATTTAAAGGAGCAGAACCTTTTCTATCCAACCACTTTATCCTTTGTTCTGGAGAAAGTTGATTAATGTAAGCAACGATGGAGTCTTTTATATTTTGATTTAAACTTAAATCACTTTTTTGATTTTTTATTACTTCTGCTACAAATTCTATACTTTCTGCGTCTGTAATAAACAATTCTTTTTTATTGTCTCTTGTTTTTATTGGTATAATTTTTGGCTTACCCTTTGGGTCGTATTCTATTTTATTAATTCCTTGTTCTTTCCCTATGTTAATATCTTTGGGGATAAATAACGATTTTTCAGAGCCTCTTAGTGCTTTTTTTATAGCAGATTCAAATTCTATTGGCGATCTATCTACTTCTATAACTACTGCTTCTCTACCTTCAGGTGATTTTAGATTTTTAACCATACCGTAATCAACCATATCTCTTAAGCCTTTTATAAAGTTTTGTTTATGTATGAAAGGTATAGAATCACTTTTCATTAAATTAGGTCTTTCTAACATAGTCATTCTTGAAACATTAATTAAGGAAGAATACATCTCTAGTGCTTGATTATTAGAAGGGTCAATTCCTCCTTGCTTTAACATCTTTTCAATAGCATTTAAACGCCTTTCTATGTATTTAGGTTGAAAGCCATAATAACCTAGATGTTCGGCTAATGTTTCAAGTTTACCGTCTCTATCTTTTATTTTCCTAGTATTAACATCCAGCTTACCTAATGGAGTTTCTCCTTCTTTTCCAAAGCCAAAGTTAAGATTTTTATTCATATCCTTATAGAATGCTTCTACTTTTTGTTTTCCAGCAGATATATTAGAAAGAAGCATATGACTAAATATCTCTTCAAATATATCAATATGCTTTTTGTTTTTTAATCTTTTTTCTCCCATATAAGGAAGATAATCTTCTTTATATCTTTTTATAGCTTCATGTACATTAAAGTCGGGTTGAGCTAATTCCTTACCTGATTTTTGTTTAGCTAAGTCAGAAGCTTTTATCATCCAGGCTGTATTAATTACTTCTTGTAATTTGTCTTCTATTTGTTTTTTAGTAAACCCTTCTTTTATTAAATTTCCTTTTTTAGCTGGGTCAAGTAATCTTCCTGCCATCATTTCTAGTCTAATAGCACTTGCAGCACTTACCATTTGGTATGCAATAGATTGATTTCTTTGAGAAGGATGTAATTTATTATAAGGGCTAGGTTCGGTTAGAGCATCTAACATATTAAATATATCTACAGCTTTATCGGTACTCATTCCAGACTGCTCTATTAAGTCAGTAAGTCTAATCCACGTATCTACCTCTGGACTTAATACTCCACTATCTCTTAATCCTTTTAAAATAGGGCTATTCTTACTTTGCTTTAATCCTTTTAATAAATTAGCAAATAATGTAGGCATATTAGATTTAGGAAATACGTTAGGGTTAACATACATACTTTCCTCTGCAAACATTCCAGTACGTAAACCATTTGCAATGTCAACTAAAGAGTCATTATAATACACATCGCCTTGATTAACATCTTTTGTCATTTGTGTTAAAAACATATCAGCTGTTTCAGATATATCATTTAAATTTCCCTTTACCTTAGGATTTATTGCATTCTTAAAATCTTTCCTTATTTCAAGAGCATCAAAAAAAGTATGTTCTAAATCTAAGTGTTGAATGTCTTTTCTAGCAATATTATACTCAATACCAGTCATTATGTCAGTTCCAGTTAATTCTCCTTTACTATTCAACCCTGTAAATTCTAATTCATGGTCTTTGAAAGTACCTTCTTTTAGTCGCTTAATATGTTCTTTATCTGTAGCTGTCAATATTAAATCTTTTTCTATTAATGGGCCTTTTGTTTCTACGCCCAAATCATCTACTGTACGAAGTATCGTATCTTCCCCCATATGTTTAACAGATTTACCATCTAATATACGTTGAGCAAGTGCATCAGTCATAGTTTCTACAGTAGATTCGGAAAATGTGGCTCTTATATAGTCTAAAGGAGATAATGTCTCTCTAAAACTTATATTAACAATTTTATCTCTATATCCATCTGATCGTAACATGGTAGATAGCCTTACATCTTTTGGGTTTTTATTTGGAAAGAAGCGTTCACTTAAAAATGACGCTTGTGCTTTTTCTGGGTTTTTTTGTTTGTGAGCCCAGTCTAAACCTATTAGTTCTCCTTTAGAATTTAATCCCTTATCTACTTTTTGACCCATAAGGGCATCAAAGTCTAGTCTTGCTTTAAAGTTTATATTTTTATATGGTAATATAGCAAGGTGACCGTCTTTGCTATTTTTGTTTTCAGGGGTAGCTAATTTAAGTACTTCGCCTTTAGAATTTGTAATTTCAAAATGTTCACCAAATACTTGTTGTTTTAAATGCACTAAATCAGGATTTTTAGAGTTTTTCATTCCATCTAAAGTTAAATTCAATAACAATGGAGCAGCATAATCATTAAAGTAATCTAAATGGTCTTGAGCAGTCCATTCTTTTTTACCAGAATTGTTGTTAGTAATTCTTTCTCCTTGTTGATTAATTCTTTCATGGGTTTTTTTAGTTCTTAAAAAAGCATTACCATTTAAATCTAATCTAAATCCTTTTTCAGCGCCGCTTGTTTTTTTATCCTTAAGTCCTTTTAAGGAAGTTTCTAATAATTTTTGTATTGCAGCTTGACTTCCTGGAACACTACGCTCTCTTGGCCCTGCAAGATTAAGGACACCAGGGTGTTTTTTAGCAAACTCTTGTATTAAATCAATGTTCTTTTTAGATAACTTATAGTCGTTTAAAACTAATATCGGTTTATGCCCATTTGAATATATACCTTCTTTCTTATTTCCTTGTCCTCTCCAATCTCCTGTTTGAGCATAATTAATAGTGCCATCTGTTCCATTAGACTTTCCAGGCCTAATAGCAATAGTCATATCAGCTGCATCTACATTAGCTTTAGTTCTTACTGGGAAAGATGAAGTTGTACCTTCTTCTATATTAAATCTTTTGGCTAATTCTAAATTTTCTTTTGAAGTTTTACCCGCTTCACTTCTATGGCCTTTAGTTCCCATACCTCCTGTAGGTATTCCCAATGCTTCACCTGCTAATAATCCCGCTATGTCAGCACCTGATTGCATTCCTGATATCATTTTTGTAATTAAAGGTTTTCCCTGGTGTACACTTCCATCTCCTGATTGTGTAACAAGGTTCATAAAATCATGAATGTCTGTATTGAAGTTTGTTACTTTACCAATACTTTTTGATACCATAGCATTGCTTACAGCTTGCTCCAGTCTTTCTTGAGGATTAAACACGTCTTTAATACCTTCTTCTTTGTTTTTAACATTTTGTTCAAATCCCCAACCTACATTATGACCAGCGTCTGTTAATCCACCTTCTGCTAGTAATCCATTTAAACCTTCTGCTACTTTAGGGTCTGCAAATCCTTTTTTAAAATCTTTAGGAACGTTGTTATAAATAGCAACAGCATCTCCATCATAATCTGCACCACCTAACTTCTCTGCAGTTTTTCTAGAAACAATTATACCTCTACCTTGAGAGCCTTCAATGAATCCACCTAATGTTAGGGAATTAATGCCAGAAGGAGCTGATACTGGATTTCTTATTACAATCATATCTAAAATTTCTTCTTTAATTTGATTAATTACTTCTGTCTTATTTTTTGTTGGAGACTGTTTACTTAAAGTTTGATATAGTTCAAAAGCCTCTCCTAAAGTTTTAGGAGCTGCATCTTTACCCTTAAAATCGTTTCTAAATGTAATCTTTTTATCTCTATGTCCTTCGTATAAATAGAAATTATTATCCTTTAAATTCTTACCAAGCATTTTAGCTACACTAGGAGTTAACGCTTTCATTCTAGTGAAAGAAAAAGCACCATTACTTCTAGGTCTAGTAAGTCTGTTAACAATATGTTTTCTAAATGATTGCTCAAACAAAGCCATATTATTACCTAGTGTTAATACAAGAGGGTCATAATTAAACCCTGCTAATAACTCATTTACACCTTTAACGCTAATATCTAAAGCATCACCAGCATTATCACTTATTTCATTCCTAATATTTTTATGGTCTCTAAACATAGCTTCCATAAACTCTTTACCTAATGGAGTGTTAATTTGATTATTTACTACTTCCAAAATAGTATCTAGGCCAACCTTATTGATGTCTAAAGGTTTATTATCAACTCTTAGTCTGGCTTTAGGGTCTACTGATAAAGCTACTTGATAATCAGATAAGGCTTTAGTATAACTTTCCATATATAATTTGTCACCATCTCTAGATTCATTTATCATTTTTGTAATAGCGTCATTTAAAGGTTTACCCATCCCTATATTTCTTTTTAAAATAGATTGTGAAGCCATAAACTCAAACCCTAAGCTAGAATCCATAACATCATATTCAGAATCAAGCAATCTTATAGATTCTTGATCTATCTCAAATATAGACTTCTTTAAAGAATTTTTAGAAGAGTATATTCCATTTTTATAATCAAGTTGAACCATTGGATGTCTAGAGTTACTTTTTCTTCCAGACTCCATAATGATTACATCTATGTTTTTAGCTTCCATAAAAGCATTTAATTCTTTGTCTGGTCTTTGTGCAGCAGACTTATTTACTAAAATTCCTTTTCTATTAGCAAAGTCGGGAGCTTGAATAAGGATATCCTTAATATAATCATTAGACTTATCCCCTTTTCTACCTTGATTTTCTAATATAGCGTCATGCAATTTCCATCTGTAAAATTTTACACCATCAGGATTTATTTCACCAGAATTAAACGCATTCTTAAATAATTCAGAACTATCATTTACAATTAATGTGTTTAGCTTCCCATTCTTTCCATATTTAATTTCTAAAGCTCTAGCTTGTGGGTTGTCAAACACTTTTCTATACTGCATATATTTTGAAATACTAGAGTATGAGTTCATTCCATCTTTAACATATTTATTAAAAGCATTTCTTAATGTCTTTACACTTATATCTGCATTCGATAACGATATCAACCCTGCATCCCTAAGTTCATATATTACATTAGATAGAAGTTCGTCATAAAATCTTTCAGGGTTAGCGTTATAATCTGTTTCACGTGTTCCAAATCTTGTTTTATAATTTCGTAGATATCTTTTAAAATCTTTGTCGGCTTTTAACCAATTTTTTAAATCTTTTCTTGTTGGTTTAGCAACTTCACCACCCTCTGCTGATATGTCTTTTTGGGCTAAGCTTCTAATTTTTGCTTGTTGAGTTTTTGGATTAGTGTGATGTATATAGGGATGAACTAAAAAGACAGGAACACCACCCTCTTGTATATTAATAACTTTAGAATCGTATATAGCTCTTCCTATCTCTGCATAAGCACCAATTGCCTGCCAAGACTCTGCTTTAGGTATGAAACTATCCATTTTAATATCACCTTTTAAGGTCTGCACTCCTGTAACTTCTGCATACTCTAGGCTTATTTCAAATAATCCTTCTTTTTTGTTGTAGAACTTATTGTAGAAATCTATAGTTGTTTCATTTTTTAATGGATTACCATTTTCGTCGGTAGACCTAGTAAGTCTAATTTTCATCTCTTTAGTGTTGAAACCTTGCTTTACAATTTCTATAGTTAAAGACTCTTTGAGTATTTTTTGACTATTAGCATTCCAATCTTTAATAAGCTTTGTTCTATATGCTTTAAGTTTAGACTTGCTGTATACTTTCTCTGGGTTAAACCCTATCTCTTTGTTGATTATTTTAACTGCTTCCAAATATTCTTCAAAGTTCCTAGCATTTTTAGCAGCAGATTTATATACTTGGTATCTATCTGAAAGCCTAGCTGATAAGTCGGGAAATTCAGATTTTATACTATCCATTAAAACTTCAAATGGGTCTATACTTTCAGACCCCGCTTCCTTGTCGGAATCACGATTATTTTTAACATCCTTCTTTATACTCGATTCTTTACCTCTATTGGTTATCGCATCTAAAGCAGCTAGTTCAGAAGGGGATAATTTACCTTGTTCTTTTAGTTTATTTAGTGTTGCTATTTTCATAGCATGGTCTAAGTTTACAATATTGAATATTTCTTGAGCACTAATATCACCACCATCTTTGTCTATTCTAGCTTTTACCTTTTTATATGGTTTTAAGTGCTTCCCCATATATAACAGTTCTGGAGCTACCACAGATGATATTTCTTTTTCTAAAGCAGATAATTCTTTAGTAGAAAGTTCGTTAATAAATTTACCATGATATTTCTCTGAGATACCTTTGTTAGTAGGGATTTTATAATTAGGATTAAATACGTTTTTAGAAACAAGAGTACCCTGGTCTAGTATTGTAGATTTTGTTTCCCCTACTCTTTTTAATCGAATTTCTCCGTTCTTTCCTATAGATGAAACTTTAGCTAATACAGGGATACCTGTACCAGCATCAAAAGCCTCAATAGTGTCACCCTTAACAACAGAGTCTATATCAACATCGGGTCTAGATTTAACTCTATCTAAATCCATTTGAGAAATTTGTTCAGCAGTAATTTTTACTTTACCCTTTATTTTAGCTTGATTATCTAATGCTTGCTTGAGCATCTCTCTTTTATTTAATATTTTTTGCCCTTTTTTTCCTTTTCCTTGAAGGGCAGATGATAATGCATCGTAAAAATGACTTTCTAATTCATCAGGTCTATTGGTCATTGTTTCTAATACATAATCAGCCTGAAATGTTTCTAAATATTTTTGAGTTTGTTTGGATTCTTTATCAAATCCATCAATTTCCTTTAATTTTTTAGGGTCCCATACAAAATTATCTTTTTTATCTTTAGAATAGTTATTTAACTTGTCCATGTTTTTATTAATAAATTGAGTAGCTTTCATTTCATGTACAGGTCTTCCTGCAGCTCCAAAGAAAAATCCTAATAAATACTCATATACTTGGTCAGGAGTAGAAGCACCTTGTAAGGTTGATTGACCTCCAGTAAAAGCTGCACCCATAGTACCTCTTACGCCCATATCAATCATAGTAGCAGTATCTTTTGAAATTCCACCTTCTAGTTTTGCTATATTTATATCTTTAAAGATTTTATTTGCTGCTTCTCTAATTTTTTTATGACCAAACTTTATTGATGCTGGATTTTTAGAAGCAATTGCTGTTCCAATGTTTACATAATTAGATATACCACCAAATACTGCTCCTGCCGCAGCACCGTGTATTGCTGCTTTAGCCCATCCTTCTGGGCCTTCTTTTCTTGCAGATACAGCCATAGCCATACTTAAGTGAGCACTTTGCTCCATTATATTTAAAAACTTTGGGTCTAATCCACTAATTTTTTTACCAACAAAACTATTTCTTAATACTTCAGAACTACCTAATCTGTGCTTACCTTGTTTTATTACCCAGTCTGCAGCTTTCATAGGAACAGAACGTAACTGCATTTTACCACCACGTTCACTAGCTAATATACCAATTCTTCCATCTTTACCTTTTATAGATGCTTTTTTACCAGCCCACTCTAAACCTTTTTCTACTTTTCTAGCAGCAGCAAGTCTTGCTGCTCTAATTGCACCTCTCTTAGCAACAGAACCTGGAATAGATGTACCAAAAGTAAGTACTCCTGCAATTATATCGGGAGCAAAACCAAGAAGATGTCCAATCTTATTTAGCATTGCTTCTGTTTGAGTTTCAGGGTCGTCTGCCCATCCAACAGTAGTAAACCCTTCGACTATACCACTTGTAAGTTGATTAACAGCACCAATAATCTTATTCTCATCATCTTCTAAGTCACGATCAAACTCAGCACCGTGTGCTTTAGCAAAATTTTCCATTTTACTGACTTGTTCATCTGTAAAAGAATGTGGATTTTTTTGATATTCAGCCATAGAAAGATTCATGTATGATTGCTCATCCATTAAACCTTTTTCCCTAAGGCTAGAATAATATGCGAATTTAGTGCTCATTATTTATCTATTTATGGTGTCTAAGTATTTTTTCCAAGCTTCGATATTAGATACATAATCATTATAAGTTGAACGTGTAGTAGCATCTTTAGTACCCCATCTTTTTTGCATTCTCCTATTAAGTTTTGTACCTTTATTGAATTTACTATATAAATAGTTAACTTCTTCTTTAAGGGCTGCAATTCTTTCTGCATCCTTGCCGCTAATAACACCACCATATTTGATTTTTGAATCCTCAAATCTTTGCAACATCAGCATTTCAGTTTTTAATCCAGTAATTTTTTCAGTTAAAATGGTCATCATCTCGCCTTCCATAGTATGATGTTTCCTTTTTTTAATACCAAAGATTAGTCCTAATTCTTGCCCTGGCTCAACAGATTTATTAAAGAATCCTTTTGTTGTTGGGAAATCAGTCGCCCCTTCTATTCCTGTTGCTGACAGAGTATCAGAACTAGAGTAGGTCTCTGCAAATTCCAATTCAGCTACAAGAGCTCTTTGTTTTATTGTTTTCATGGCTGTTTCTGCGCTATAGAGAGCTTCGTCTGATGTTGTTTGTTTAAGCTCTGCTCGTCTTTTGTAATCTACAAAAGACGCTTCTCTGGCTTCATCTGGAGTTTCTTTTGTAATTTCATCTAAAAGACTTTTTCCAGAACGAGCCATTTTAGTAAAAGCTTCCATCCTAAGTGTTTGTAAATCTTTACTTGCCATAATATCTCCTATACATATTTCATGTTGTTAGTGTTTAAATTTATTTCAGGTGTATAAATACCCTCTTTAGCATATGAAGCCCTTAAATCATCTATAGAAGATTGAGCCCTATTAAGCTCAGACCCTAGTTGATTTTGAGTTTGGTCTACATATTGTCTTGTTTGTAGTGCTTGAGAACCTAATTGCATTCCTAATAATCCTTGCATTTGACTTCTAGCCCTATCTTCTCCTCCATAAGCTAAATTAGATTGACCTCCGCCATCCATTTTGGCTAAAGCACCTTCATAGATTCTTTGACCAGTAGCATTACCAGATTCTCTGTAGAAATCTGCTGTACTTCTATATTCTTGTTGAATTTCAGGTATCTCAGCACGTACTGACTCTACGTCAGAATTAAATTGTTTCATCATTCTTGCTCGTCTCTTTTTTTCAGCAGAACGAGCCTTAAAAAAACTTATACCACCTAGAATAATAGATGCTCCAGCTATATAAGGGTTAGCCATACCACCACTATCCATTAAAAATCCAGCTGCCTTCTTTTTCCATTCACCGTCGCCCATTAGTATTCTCCTTTATTTCTCTTATCATTAGAATCAGGTTCAAAATCAAACATTAATTGCAAGGTTCTTGCAAACCCCTTAAATCCAACTAATTGTTTTGCTATTTGATCTGAAGCTATTTGATTTGTTTCTATCATTACTTTTTCCATAGTTTCATCCTTTGAATTTTCTTTATCGCTAGTATCATAAACATTATTAAATATTTTTTCAGTTCTATTTATTGTTGCGTCGTCTGGTCCTTTTTCTCCAGCCATATGATGTAATTTATAATAAGCATCTATTGAACCTTGCTTATCACCTTTCATCACTTCTCTCATATAATCATCACTACCATCTTTTTCTAACATATCAGCTATAAATACTAATTGCTGTTGTTGTGGGGTCAACTGACTGGCATCAAGATGTTTATAAGCCTCTTCCATCCAAGGTTCTGAACCCTGCCTACGAGAAAGTCTATTTAAAGCAGTTTCCAATGATTGTGGTTTAAATTGAAACCCTCCCTTTGCTTGGTCATCTCCAGTATAGTTCTGGTTCTTAATACTCCAGTTTTTAGGATTACTAACTGCAGAACTTTCTAGTTCAAGTACAGAAGGCATAAAAACATTTAATAAATTATGTCTAGCTGATTCCTTGTCTTCTATATCTAATCTGTTTAAATGCCAATCGACTAATTCAGCCATTTTTGTTTTCTTTTTATCCTGCACCACCGCCGCCTCCCTTATATGTTTCTGGAACATTTATCATATTTCCTCTGTAACCACCTGGTTTAAATAAATTTGCTGGATTTAACCATCCCCACTTTTTCTTTATAGGGTCGTAAGGAGTACCATAATATTTTCGTGGATTAGCTGCAATTTCCTCTTCTGTAGGAATACCATTTAATGCAACGTTTACAATATTAGTTATAGTTTGTTCTGTTGGTTTAAAAACTAAATCTTCAGTATTTACCGTACTATGATAATCAGTTGAACCCCCTGAACCAGTTATTATATTTTCCTTAGCTGGATTAGCTCCTACTTGTTGGCTTCTTAACCATTCTTCATTGTCTGCAGGAGGGTCCCAGGGTTCTACCACATCAAGTTCTGTTTCCTCAATCGTTAAGTCATCTGCAAGATCGTCGTCTTCTGGTACAAATTCACCTTCAATTACAGGGTATTTAGGTGGATTTTTTTGTAATTCACCTGTGTAATAATCTTGTGCAGCTGATTGTAAACTCTTCCAACCACTATATATCGATTTTCCTGTATCTGCCATATGTCCAAACATTTTTCGTCTTTGTACTACAGGGTCATTAAATGCTTGTGTCTGGGAATATGCATCCTCTAATAATCCCATATTTTTTCTGTTTGCAGCTAACAAACTGTGTTTTCTTGTTGCCATTATGCTTTCTCCAATTCAATTTTATACCATTGATTATTAACTTTTGTATATTGATAGACCTTACCAAGTGTTTCTACTAACTTGGTATCTCCACTTTGTCCATCGGAAACAGTTGGTGGAGTAATGTATATCTTTTTATGTGAAGACATTTGATGCCTTACTTCTCTTTTATCTATATCCATTTCATCTTGCATAGATACTATTGCTTCTAAAAGTTCTCTACTCATTTTACGCTCTTTTCTCTAAATATTACTTGTATATCATTAATTTCAAAGTCAGTAGCTACATCAGAACCAGACATTCGCAATCCAAAACTTTTTACAGAATTAAATGATTTTTTATCAACAAATTCTGTCTTTGCTTCCCTCATATTAATACGAAGTGTTTTAAATGAAGTTTCTGCATCACCTTCTAATGTAGCTAAAATTTCTTCTTG
>Ga0114996_10006411_pt1 | contig 13563 bp, 11 predicted proteins | sample ArcticOcean_MG_C_4_FD_87039 | JGI IMG/M metagenome (GOLD analysis project Ga0114996, IMG submission 87039) | Marine microbial communities from western Arctic Ocean - ArcticOcean_MG_CB4_134 | ecosystem: Environmental > Aquatic > Marine > Oceanic | place: Arctic Ocean: Canada Basin | collected... | reverse complement strand
TTTCATCAAAAACAGCCCATAACAGGCCAACTAAAGTTACTGCTACGATCGGGAAAAGCAGTACCCGCACGGCGATATCGAGTAAGGGGGGATGATTATCTTGGATTCCGACGAGCTTTAGATCTGTGGCCAGCATACCGGGTGTCTGCCCACACAAATAGAGGAGAAAGAAGGAAGAGAAAAGAGACAGGGCTCCTGAAGCAATAGCACAGGCAATAGCGGTTTCAGTAGAGAATAGGTTGCCTGAAAGAAACGAGGTTGCTATGAGCACGAGAGACGAACCTAGTAGAGAGGCTAGTGCCAGATCGATGAGTCCTGTAAGAAGGCGGGAGAAAAGAATCTCAAAGGGAGCGTGTATTTGAGCTGCCATTGAGGTTGGTGGCAGCCTCGTTATTTCAGGAGCTTGATTAGCTCGAACTGCAGGTGTCAAATCCAGATCGAGTCTTCTTTGATTATCCCCAGTCTTGCCTTTCGGGTTTTTAAGGGTAGGGCGAGCTAGGTGCCTAGCTGCAGCAGTCGATAGATCCGGAGGATGCAGTGGAATTACTTTGCGACGTGGCGCACCTGATTTTGATCCCGTGAGGTTGTAATTCAAGGAACTGGAACTCTTATTGCCCTCAGGGACAGACTCAGAGGAGGCTAAGGTTTCTTCAGTTTTTGCACCAGACGGTTCTTCGCCTCCGTTGGCTGCGGACTGTTCCTGTAAGGAGCTTTCCATATCTGACCTGAAATTCGATTTTCTTTTTTTGTGAGCATCGATTTTCTTCCTCAGCTCTTTTTTCCAGGTCGAGTCTTGTTGGTCTTCTGTACCAAAGGAAGAGGAGAGGTCATAAGGTATTAAGCCGCGACCCGAGGAAGGCTGAGTTGAGGCCTCTTTCTCCGTCTGACTGGAAGGAGGCGATGCAGGAGAGCAATTTGGGCAGCTTCCCTTAACAAGAGGTGACGAGCATTGGCCACAAACCATCGATCCATAGTAGCACAGAGGCCGGTTCATGCTGCCTCAGAGTATCTTGGCTAAACCGGTCTTTGTAGTAGCCTCTGTGGACGCATTCTCCCCCGCGCTTCGACTAATTCGAGCCAGCATCTCTAGAAGCATCTTTTGGCAATGTTGCTATGATTGCCTCAATCTGTTGGGCAGAAAGAAGTTGCACCTTTTCCAGTCGTGCAGACAACTCCAAGAGTTTTGATAAATAATGGCTAGTATTAGACTGTTCGGAACTCCGGCTCCAGGCCTTTAGGAAGGCGTTCTCAATGCGGTCTCTGGGGTAAGAATCGGGTGCCTTCTGCAGGGTGGCATTTAGAGTGATCTTATGAACCAACTCCAGTTTATAAGAATTGAGGGCAATCAGCGCCAGGAGGATCAGGCCAAAACCGGGGATGACTATGGTTAAAAGACGCTTTTTCATTTAGGTAACACTATTCTCCCGAAGGGTAACTAGAGGAGTTTAAGCAATGCAAGGAAAGCATTATAGTCGAGATCAAGACCTCTCTCTTTCGCATGGCCAATCAAGATTCGGAGTGGAAATGATCGGACGAATGCAGGGAGCCATCGGGAACGCTTGCATCGACGATGCGCGTAAGGATTTTTGAAATAAAATTCGAGTGTGGATTTGAATTCTGGATCGTCGAGGCAAATCAGATCTCGAAGACCGAGTGTTTCTATCCGGACTGGCCTGCCTTTCACAGAGACAGAGACGGTTGCCAGTCTGCGGGCGATTTCTTCGGTGTTAGCAGTAGCAGCTTGTGCCTTTAGCGAAAGAGCCCGTATCGCATCGGAATATTGCATCTGATCCTCAGCGATGTTGTCAGTTAGAGTCCGGCACAGCGCATAATCTGGATAGATTGCGAAAAATTCACGAACGAGGCTTGTTCCGGTTGCCAATCTCCGAGCAGTCATTCTGAGGAATTCTAGCAGACCCACAAAAACCATGCGCACTCCGACTCTTTCACTTCCTTTCACTCTGGAACGGCTGATATTAATGAGGACTGTTTGGTATGGGACATTTCTTGATGTTATTCCCTGGAAGGGATACCGTTGGCCTTGATTATCGAGGGTATTCCGTAATCCTGGCCCAGCAAGTTGGTCTGTTGGGGGCCTTCTTCATGGTAGGGATGGGAGAATCCGAATTTCAAAGTTGTCCAGGTGGTGATCTCATGACGGCAGAAATGGGAATTTTGTGGGCCATTATCGCCTGCGCCATAGTGCTGTTCTCGTTCGATGTATTTCCAGTCGATAAGGTGAGCCTATTGGTTTTAGCAAGCCTTGTAGGTACTCGCCTCATAACCGGAGCAGATGCCATTGCAGGTTTTGGGAATCCAGCGACGATCACTGTCGCCTGTATGCTGGCTTTGAGTTACGGTGTTCAACGGACGGGTGCGCTCAACGCGGCGGCCAGCAAACTGATCCAGCTGGCAAAAGATAGCGATCTGAAACTGCTAGTTCTTATCATGATAGTGGTTGGTGGGTTATCAGCCTTTATCAACAACACAGCTGCCGTAGCGATTTTTCTGCCTGTGGTATTAACTATCTGCCGAAGAAGAAATCTTGATGCGAGTAAATTTTTGATGCCTATGTCCTTTGCGGCAATTTTTGCTGGGACTTGTACGCTCATCGGGACATCGACAAATCTTCTGGTCACGGAATTGTTCCGGGAGCAAAGTGGCATTGAAATCCATATGTTTGACTTCCTGCCAATGGGGCTAGTTTTTTTCGTTGCAGGATTTCTTTATTTGATTTTAGCCGGGCGACATCTCCTGACCTCGCGCAGAACTGGGGAGAATTTAACGGAGGACTATCGGTTGCGGCATTTTGTAACAGAGCTTGTGCTCCATTCGGACTCGTCGCTTGTTGGACAGACTGTCGCAGAGGCTGATTTCAGGGCCCGGTTCAGAATCGAGGTGATTGAAATCATTCGCGGAAAAGAAAGATTTCTACCAACGGATAGGTCCGCAAGACTCCAGGCCGGGGATATTATGTTGGTTCAGGGCGATTCAGACTCTTTTTTAGAAATACAAAAAAGGGAAGGGGTGAACCTGAAGTCCCTAACCGTTGACGACCGGGTTTTGGAAGATGAAAATCTGATCCTGGTCGAGGCCTTTGTTTCGCCTACTTCTCGTTTGGTTGATAGTACTCTCAAAGAAATTGACTTTCGGAGAACGTACAAGGCCAGTGCCCTTGCGATTCGGAGTCATGGCCGAACGGTCCGGCAGAAAATAGGGAAGGTACGGTTGGAACATGGGGATTCCATTTTGGTTCTTACCGATCGACAGCAACTGGAGGTCCTTTACCGGACGCAGGATTTCTTGGTTTTGGAGGAGGTGTCGGGGAGATTTGTGCGCCACGATAAAATTCCCTATGCCTTGTCAATATTTTTGGGGGTTGTTCTAGCGGCGGGGACTGGCTATTTCTCTATCCTGGATGCGGCGCTGATTGGAACAGCTTTGATGCTTTTGACCGGTTGTCTGCGATTTAATGAGATCTATAGTAATTTGCACTGGCAAACCATTGTTATGCTGGGTTGCTTAATTCCACTGGGTACAGCTATGGAGGTCACTGGTACAGCCCAGTTTTTAGCTGATCAGTTGCTGATGGGCTTCGAGAGATTCGGCCCCACAGTGATGCTTTCGGGGCTGTATCTTCTGACGTCGGTCCTAACTGCCCTGATGTCTAACAGTGCAACAGGCATTTTAATGCTCCCTGTTGCACTGAATTTGGCCGCTAGCCTTGGGACACGGCCAGAACCCTTCGTGTTCGCTGTCATGTTCGCTGCCTCTGCAAGTTTCATGACTCCTATGGGGTATCAAACCAATACCTTCGTTTTTGGTCCAGGTGGTTATAGATTCTCAGATTTCTTGAAGGTAGGAACGCCTTTGAACGTAATATTCTGGGTTCTTTCTACAATTTTCATCCCTATTTTCTGGCCCTTCTAGGCGTGTTAGAATGAAGATCCGGCTTGTCAGAGCCGTTGATTATAGAATGTATACAGGTTGCGACCGAGGAGTAGCTCACTTATGTGGAAGAAAACACACACCCAAAAACCTTCTATGGGATCTGTGGGTCATGTCCCTACTCCTGGACCTGCCAATCAGCCAGGGGAGCGTGCGGTCCTTGGAGTATCAATACTGGTAAAAGGTGATCTGTCCGGTGAGGAAGATCTGATCATTCAAGGCAGTCTCGAAGGTAAAATTCAACTCAGCGGTAATAAGCTTACTGTCGGTCAGCAAGGTCGTGTGAAAGCAGATATCTATGCAAGGGAGATCTGTATAGAAGGTCAGGTTAATGGCAACCTGTTTGGAGAGGAAAAAATTACTGTTCGGAAATCTGGCAATGTTAGAGGCAACATGATTTCTCCAAGAGTGAGCCTTGAGGATGGGGCCACCTTTAAAGGCAGTATAGACATGGGTGTGAAGCCAAGTTCAACCTCTCGGCCCCTCTCCAAAAGTGACACTAAGCAATACTCGAAGCCGACGATCACAGTGCCTAGTAGCGAGAAGAAGTCCACCCCTTCTTCCTCGAAGACTGCTGCAATACCGCGGGGTAGGAAGCGATGAAGTGGCGATGGCCAACCCGACCAGTTGGAAATTTATCCCACAGCCAGTCGCAAGAACCGAGAACAGAGCGTCAGAAATCTCTCGCCCTGCAAGCGCTGACGAGCAGACTCCGTACCGGCGAGCGCTACAACATCCTAGACCTTGGTAGCTCTGTGGGTCAGAACGTGGATTTTTTTTCCGAATTTTGCGGGAAGCTGTACGTCCAGGACCTGTATGATGATCTCATCTCGTTTGACTACTTCTCGCCAAGCGGGGAAGTCGAATTAGATAAGATCTACCGTTATCTTCTCCCCTTCAACCCCGGAACGCGGTTCGATATTGTATTTTCCTGGGACCTTTTCAATTATCTGGAGGAAAACGAATGTCGGGGCCTGATGAAGCATTTGGCAACCTTCTGCAGGCCAGACACGTTGGTTTTATCCATGATTTCTACGCGCAAGTCCATTGCGGAACGGCCTGCCAAATATCGTATTTTGGATTCCCAGACCATCACCTGTGAGAATCGTACCGGCATAATGAAGTCCTGTCCATGCTACCGCGAACCGCAACTGGCGAGGATGATGCCGGCCTTCAAGGTTCTAAATTCATTTCTTCTTCGGCGCGGGTTTAAAGAGTATCTATTCTCTTTTGCTCCTCAGATAAATCACTAGCCCTCGAGGCGGCTTTCTGGGGTAAAGTCCGCCAGCCACTCATTTCTCAGCTGGCGAGCCTTCCCCGGGCGCATAGTAACCTTTACGATGCCTGACTTTCACTCCCCGTCTCTTAACCTTCACCCGAATACTCCGGAAGGTGCCATCTCTCTCGACGTTAGTGGATACATATCCAAGGCTCACCTGATTTTTGATCTCCTGATTAATTTTTGCAAATGCTTCTCGAATTCTAGATAAGCTAGCCTTCGACTTAAAGAATGTGCCCCCGGTAGCCTCCGCAAATTTCCGGAGTTGACCGAAATCTGAAGAGCCCGCTCGATCTCGGACACCGATTCCAAAAATGATAACATCTCGGTCCTGTGCAGACTTAATGGCGTCCTTGGAAGAATAGAAGCTTTGAGTGTCGGCCCCGTCGGAAAGTACTATGATGACCTTACGACCGACTTCGTGCCTAAGCATGTCTTCAGTTGCGATTACTATGGCGTCGTAAAGTTTGGTCGCCCCCCCGGGTGGAATCATGGTATGGATTCTGGATTCGAGTTGTTCGAGATCAAAGGTGAAACCCTGGACGAGGTTAACATCACTGTCAAACTGTACAACGGCTGCAAGATCCTTTTTCTCGCGTAAAGTAGAACGCAGGAACTCGATAGCAGCTTTTTGCTCAAAGGCCAATTCCTGCTTGACGCTACCACTGGTGTCAATCAGTACAACAATGGTTAGCGATCTACCCTCTTGGCCAGTCTCATAGTTGAAAAATTCGAGGCGCTGCCGGATCTGATCCTCGAAAATTTCGAAATCATAAATATTGAGATCCTGCACATAATGTCCCCGCCGGTTTTTGACTGTTGCCAAAACATTAACGACATCAACATGGGCTCGGATCAAAGGCGCCTCTGGGATATCCTGGCCATTTACCGGATCAGGTATAAGAAACACCCAGAGAAACAGGGAAAAACTAGAGATGAGGGGTAACAGTTTTAGGGACATCTCGTTATTTGGCCAATCCTAGTCTATTAGATTCCTTCAATCATAATCGGTTCGAAAAGGCAGCTAACTTGATTCTGAGGAAACGCAGCTTTGTGTTGCAAAATAGGTGTAAACGGCTGATACGCCAAGGTATATGAAATCGAATAGCGTTCCTCCTTGTCCTGCCATAGTTACAAAGAGATGTAGAATTAAACCTGGGGTAAGGCTGTAAACAGCGATCGTGAAATAATTCCGGTAGGGTAGTCTTACCCCGACTCTGGCCGCAGAGGAGGCAGAGCACATCGTTAAAAGGAGAGCCTGCATCAGGCCGAGGATTTGAAGAAATATCCAATGGCTTGTTAAGGCCAGAGGAAAAAAGACCCAGGCAACTCGGTGTGTCCAGTCGGGCCATTCGTAGGGTCGACTGAGAACTCCAACAAAAGGCGCGAACTCCTGTTCGAGCTCTGCCCAGGACCAGTTACCCTCGTAACTGTCCGTTACGATGGACAGTTGGTTTTTTTGGAGAACGACTGCAGGAGATTCCGTCTGTGATAAGTCGAAGTCGTCTTCTGGAGCGTAAACGAAAGTGACGATTTCTTCGCCAAAATATTTCCTGAATATAGGCTCGCCTTGGTTGATGATTCGTTTTCCATTCTGAATCGTAATAGGAAGCAGGTTTTCTGAGCCCCACTCCACGAAAATTCGAATAGCTCTTACACCACTCCATGTCTGAAACCCAGCCATACTTACTGAAATGACAAAATTGAGGAATAGGAAATAGGCAATAGACCGAAGCAACGATTGTTGGAAGATCGATCGATAGAATCCGAAGTCCGTGGTGGAATTGTATACCTGACGAAAAAAACGGGACACACTAGCTAGGAGGACGTTCATAGAATTACTCCTGGCCGGGGAAACATGTCCGCCGCCCCGGGAACATAGAGGGAGCAAGAAGCCGGATCAAGTCTCCAAAGTTTCGAAGTAAAGAAATCTCTGGCATTTCTCGCAAACCCCAATTCTGATAGCGGCTCTAATCTCTGCAACCAGCTGGGGTCGCAACCTTACGTTACAGCCCTGACAGGATCCATCCATGATTTTTGCCAGTCCAAGGCCGCCTCTGGCCTTTGATATTCGTTCGTAATGAGAGAGTGATTCAGGTGAGACTGTGGTGACCAATTCCAGCCTACTTTCCTTGGATTTTTCTAAGAGTTTTTCTGCATCATCGGCACTATTCTGAGCCGCCTGGATTCTCCCTTGGACCTCACGATTCTTCTCATGAAATTCCATCTCAAATTGTTTAGATTCTTGGAGGATGTCATCAGCATCGAGCATCAACTCCAAAATGTTATCTTCTGTGGTAGAGATTCCCTGTTCGGTCAAGGAGATCTCCTTCAGAACGGCTTGATACTCCTTGTTGGTTTTGACCTCCATTAGTTGCACCTTGTACTTTACAAGCTGTTCTCGCAGGGTCGCCAGAGCCTCCTCCGACTCGCGTTGGTCCTTTTGGGATTTTTCAACAAGGGCTTGTGCTTTCTGCAGTAGCACTTTGTTTGCATCCAGATCGGTCTCTAATTCTACGAGCTGGGAAGGGAGGGCTTCTAATTCTCCAGTCAATTTTTGGAGTTTGGTGTCGAGTTCCTGCAGTTCTTCTAAGCCCTGAAGTTCTTCTCGAACGCTCAATTCAGATTCCATACCATTCGTCCATAGTGTCAAACAGTTTGAGTGGGCCCAGTAGGACTCGAACCTACGACCGCCTGATTATGAGTCAGATGCTCTAACCAACTGAGCTATGGGCCCACGAATTGAATATCTCGGCTCCAGGATACCAACAAAAAAACTGCTCCTTGGAGTTGGACCCATAAAAAGGCGTCCCCGGGGACGCCTCGTATTTTTCTAAGGTCCTTCCTTTCCTGTACTTTCGAGGAAGGATTTCAGCTTTCGGCTGCGCGAAGGGTGACGTAGCTTCCGCAACGCCTTTGCCTCGATCTGTCGGATGCGCTCTCTTGTAACCGAGAAGCGCTGGCCTACCTCCTCTAGTGTGTGTTCACTCCCATCTCCGATCCCAAAACGCATTCGAATGACCTGTTCCTCCCGTGGTGTTAGGGTGTGGAGAACGGATGACGTTTGTTCCTTGAGATTGACATTAATCACGGCTTCCGCAGGTGATATGATTCCACGGTCCTCGATGAAATCTCCCAGATGACTGTCTTCTTCCTCTCCGATTGGTGTTTCGAGAGAGATCGGTTCCTGTGCAATCTTCAGAATCTTACGAACCTTGCCAACAGATATATCCATTTTTTCGGCAATCTCTTCGGAAGTGGGTTCCCGGCCGTACTCTTGGACCAGGGCTCTAGAAGTGCGTATTAACTTGTTGATCGTTTCGATCATATGTACAGGAATACGAATGGTGCGAGCCTGATCAGCTATTGCGCGGGTGATTGCCTGACGAATCCACCAGGTAGCATAGGTAGAAAACTTGTAACCTCTTTGATATTCGAACTTATCGACAGCTTTCATCAATCCGATGTTGCCCTCTTGAATGAGGTCTAGAAATTGCAGCCCTCGGTTTGTGTACTTCTTGGCGATCGAAACTACCAGTCTCAAATTCGCTTCGACCAGCTCTTTTTTTGCTATGTCCGCTTCGAGCTCACCTTGCTTGACTGTTGCCAAGGTCCTTTTGAGCTCGCTCGGCGTGGCCATAAGCTCGTCTTCGACCTCCTTGAAGTCCTTCTGGATCTCGCGAGTTCGAAGTTTGATCTTCTTGACTTCTTCTAGGTTCAGTGAAGCGTCCTGCAACCTTTTGAGACGTTTCGATTCACGTTCTAACGCAACGATGCGATCCACAGTCGTTTTGACTGAATTAACCAACCTCCTGTGTGTCACCGGCGTGAGATCCAGGTTTTGAATATATTTAGCGATAGGAATTCGGTATCGGGCTAACTTCGATAGTAGACGCTTGGAGTTAGCGGTATCTTTCTTCGCCCTTCTGAGTCGCACCCGAATACGCGTAGCCTCCACATCTAATTTTGTGATCTCGTTGACCCGGCGTATCAAGGACCTGTACCGTTTCTGTAGCAACTCCTCTGTGACCTCTTTGTCGGTGACATCAGATTTTTCCTGAATGACTACAAGGTTCTTGATCTGAAGATGGCCATTCTTCAAAAGGACAACATAATTCTGAAGTTCTGAGACCACAAGAGGAGAACGGGACAAAGCCTTGAGGACCATCTCTTGCCCCTTTTCAATCCGTTTCGCAATCTCGACCTCTCCCTCTCTTGTGAGCAAGGGGACAGTTCCCATTTCCCGGAGATACATTCGTACAGGATCGTTAGTTTTGTCCAGCGCCTCCACAACTGTCCCGCTTGGCTGTTGATTTTTGACCGGGATTTTTTTCTGAACTGGTTCAAGATGTTGATCAGAGTCAATGATATCGATATCTGCCTTGGCAATTAGTGCAAATAGCTTATCCATCTCTTGTGGGGATTGGAGGGCTCCATTCGGTAGGGCATCGCCGACTTCATCGTAGAGGATATATCCCCTGTCCTTTCCCACGGCCAGGAGCTTTTTCAGCGTTTCAGTTTTATCTCCCTTAGACAAGCGGCTATCTCCTTTGAGAAAACAGTAATTTTAGAATGCGCGGCGGATTTAGATCAAGAAAGTTATCGCTGGTCCAGTTCAATCCGGTAAAGCGCTATTTTTTCTAGTTCCTTGAGCAACTCTGGAATTCGATCCGAACAAGGATCCATTTTCTCTTTATCCTTTAAATCTGTCTGAATGCGCCTCTTTTTTTTATCCAGGTGCAATTTTTGCAAGCTTCGAATACTTTCGAGCAGCGATTCCAGCGTTATTCCACCAGGGGGACTCTGCAAACTGATCGTCTCGAGCAGATCGATGTCCTTAGCGTCTTCCAACTGGTCACGGAGAGTAAGGATGCTGAGTTCAGCATTTAGTTCCCATATTTTTCTAATTTTTCGCAACAATTGCTCACTGACCAATCCCTCAATTAGATTCGCATTCAGCCGGGGTAGCGCTTCTGGCTGCAACTCAGAGTCTAGAAGAGCTTGCACCAGAACGATTTCTGCTGGTAGAGGATGTAACCGAGGAGCTGCGGGAGAGCCAATCTCCTTTTGCCTGTGAGGACGGACTCGCCGGACCTGTTGCAGTATGAGTCCTGGTTCAATTTGCAGTCGAGCGGCTACTCTCGAGATGTACTCTGAACGCTCTATTCTATTATCCACTGCCAATAACAGAGGTGCGATCAGATCGGTGATTTCCTGTTTACCTTTAGGGCCAAATGGGTCTCGATGCTGGGTCAGAAAATGTTCAAGAGCGAATTCAATTCCCGGTTGAGAATTGAGCAGTTTCTGACGATAGGCCTCGGCCCCGTTGCCCTGAATGAATGTGTCGGGGTCAGATTTTTCTGGAAGGCTAACGATGTTAACCCTAAAGCCTGAGGACAAAAATAACTGTAGAGACCGAATTGTGGCCTTTATACCGGCCGAGTCGGTGTCGTAATTGAGTAGGATCTGACGCGTGAAGCGGCGCAGCAGCTGAACTTGGTCCATGGTCAGACTGGTCCCGAGTTGCGCGACGACGTTTTTAAAGCCTGCTTGATGAGGGGCGATGCAGTCAAAATACCCTTCGACTAAGATAGCGCAGTCGCGTTTACGGATCTCATTCTTGGCGAGGTCGAAGGCAAAAAGATTCTGACTTTTTTTGTATAGAGGGGTATCGGGCGAGTTCAGATACTTAGGAACTACCGAGCCCAAGCCCCTTCCACCAAAGGCTATTATGCGGCCAGCCGAGTTGCGAATAGGAAACATGATCCGACCTCGGAAGTTGTCGTAGATATTTCCTTGCGCATTTTTTCTAATCAATCCACATTTTCTTGCGGTTGACTCCGAGAGCCCTTCTAGCTGCAGGATTCCTAGAAGTGTATTTCCTGGCGGAGCATAGCCCAGGCCGAAGGACCGGATGGCTTCTTCCTCAATCTGACGTTTTTCCAGGTAACTTTGTGCGGAGCTATCAGTTTCGAAGCAGCCTTGAAAGTGTTCCTGGGCGCGTTCCATGAGCCGGAAAAAGTCCGTGAAGTCGCTACTTTTTGAGGATTTTCCCGTTTTTTTTCCGCTATCTGGAAGAGGGATCGCCTGCCGACGGGCTAGTAGGGTGACGGATTCAACAAAACTCATGTTTTCGATCAAGCGAATGAACTCAATCGTGTCTCCTCCCACATGGCAGCCAAAACACTTAAAGATTTGCTTGCTCTCGTTAACATTGAAGGAGGGAGTTTTTTCATTGTGGAAAGGGCAAAGGCCGATGTGGTTTTGACCACTCTTTCTGAGCTGAATATAGCCCAGTACGACCTCAAGAATATTGGTGCTCGAGCGAACCTGACTGATGAATCCACTATCGAACTTCATCAATTTTCCCTCGTAATCAAGTGGTAGACAATTTTTTCCAGCCGGTCAGATTTGGTTCTTTTGATTCCCGAAAGTTTCTCCAGAACCTATTCCAAAGTGAGTTTTCTTAGGCCATAACCGAGTCCATTGTTAACCTGGTTGAGCACTTAAGCAACTCAAGGAAACAACGGAAGCTTATGAGATCAAGTATGGCTATGTCCATCCGACTCTCGCTTGCGATTTATTAAGCTAGCAACGTATCCTGCTCCAAAGCCGTTGTCGATGTTGACGGTAGTCACGTTGGATGAACAACTTGTCAACATCCCTAGTAGGGCCGTAATCCCCCCCAATGCCGCACCGTAACCGACACTGGTCGGCACAGCGATGACTGGGCAGGGCACCAGACCTCCAATAACACTTGGAAGCGCCCCTTCCATCCCAGCTACGGCGATGACCACGGAACAAGAAGACAGTTTTTTTTGTACGCTTAACACGCGATGCAGTCCCGCGACCCCGCAGTCGTAGGTCGTGAAAACTCGGTTTCCCATGGCTGAGGCCGTGACGCTAGCCGCTTCGGCAACCGGCATGTCTGCCGTTCCTGCAGACACAACACCTATCAGTCCAAATCCTTTTTCTTGGTCATTTCTTACTAGAGAAAGCACTCGAGAACGGGGATAGAATTTGCATTCCGGGTGGAGATTCTTAAGTTTTTCGGATACTTGCTGAGTAGCCTCTGTGATAAGGAGGTTATCCTGACGCTCCAAAAGATTTTTTGCAATGGATAGAATCTCTTCTTCTGTTTTTTTTAAGCCAAAAATGACTTCTGGGAATCCGTGACGGAGAGTTCGGTGGTGATCCACTTTCGCGAATCCTAAGTCCGTAAAAGGGAGAGCCTGAAGATAGGCTAGAACCTCTTTCTCGGAAAGGTCCCCTCTCTTGAAACGTTTCAGAACTTCCGGCAGTGTATCAGTCGCCATCTCCCCTATATTACTCCCAGGTTTTCTTAGGAGATGTTCGAGTCGGGATCCCGCCGCCAATTTGACAGCGGTATCTCGTTATCCCTCCTCAAGAACAGCTCGGCGACTCAGGCGGATCTTTTTCTGGCCGTCGATATCCAGTACTTTAACCATCATTTTATCACCTCTCTTAACCTCGGCATGAATGTCGTTGATCCGGTGTTCGGCGATTTGGGAAATATGCAGAAGGCCTTCCGTGCCAGGTAGGATCTCTACGAAAGCTCCGAAATCGACCACTTTGACCACCGTGCCCATATAATTTTTGCCAATTTCGGGGCTGGCAGTCAGGCCCTTGATGTGGTCGGCGGCCTTTTGTGCAGAGGTGCCCTCTGCTGAGTAGATTTGAACCGTGCCGTCATCATTAATGTCTATTTTCACGCCGTATTCTTCGATCATGCCACGGATCACCTTGCCGCCTGGCCCAATAACAGCGCCAATCTTGTCTGTCGGAATCTGGAGCGTTGTAATCCTGGGAGCGTAGCCTGAGATATCCTCGCGGGGCTCAGCTAGAGTTGCCGCCATTCTATCCAAGATACCTAATCTACCCTTTTTTGCCTGCTGTAGTGCTTCAGACATGATCTGACGAGTGACACCGCTTGTTTTGATGTCCATTTGGAGAGCCGTGATACCTTCTCGTGTCCCGGCCACTTTGAAGTCCATATCGCCATAGTGATCTTCGGCGCCAGCTATGTCTGACAAAATGGCGTAGTTGTCACCTTCTTTCACTAGCCCCATGGCAATTCCTGCAACTGGTGAGCGCACCGGCACGCCAGCATCCTGTAGAGCCATTATGCCACCGCAAACTGTGGCCATCGAGGAAGAGCCGTTGGACTCCAAAATATCTGAAACGATCCGAATCGTATAAGGAAAGTCTTCATGTTTGGGCAGTATCGGAGAAATGGACCGCTCAGCTAGAGCGCCGTGCCCAATTTCCCGTCGGCCAGGGCCTCGTAAAAAGCGAACTTCACCGACACTAAAAGG
>Ga0114996_10006410_pt1 | contig 13563 bp, 8 predicted proteins | sample ArcticOcean_MG_C_4_FD_87039 | JGI IMG/M metagenome (GOLD analysis project Ga0114996, IMG submission 87039) | Marine microbial communities from western Arctic Ocean - ArcticOcean_MG_CB4_134 | ecosystem: Environmental > Aquatic > Marine > Oceanic | place: Arctic Ocean: Canada Basin | collected... | reverse complement strand
TGCACGCCGAGTCCCTTGATCCCGACTAAGTTTTTGGGCAGAGGCCGGCTGAGCCGGTACTCCATAAAGTAACGCGTGAACTCGGCGCCCTCTCCGCCCTGGTTGCCGTGGATATCGGTAAATCCCCAGAACTGCAAGCCGAGCGGGAGTCCGGAGGCGCTGGTCATGATGTTCGCCGTTCCGTAATTGCGGCCGTCGCGGTAGTAGGTGAGCTTCCCTGCTGTCTTCACCCTGGAGCGCTGCCTCGATGCGTCCGGGCCGGCGAAAACGGGCGGGACCAGCAATACAGTTACGATGAACGCACCAAGGGCGGAGGCAAGCCAGGCCCTATGCGGCGCGGTCCGGGACATAGTCGCCGCCGTCGCGGGAATCGAGCAGTCTAACCTGGGCGATCTGTAATTGGACCTACGAGACGAAGTTCTCATCAGTACCCCTCTGGATACTCATCGGCATTTTTTTCGGCAGGTTGATAGTTTCATCGCGCACCGAGCCCGCCGTAATCGCTGACTGTTGTTGTATCCTTAAGACGAGTCAAAAAGACGACTCAAATCTCACACTGGGAGATGTGTATCCATGCTGCGTCTTGATGCTGATCGTTCGGTTAAGTTTTGCGACGGATTGCGCCGCCGCGACTTCCTTCATGCCGGCTCGCTCGGGCTGATGGGACTGGGGCTGACCGACCTGCTGAATCTCAAGGCGCAAGGCGCGGTCGACAACTCCAAGAAGGACATCAACGTCATCTTGCTGATGCTCGTCGGAGGACCCTCCCAGCTCGATACCTGGGACATGAAACCCGATGCGCCCGCTGAGATTCGCGGGCCCTTCAAGCCGATCAAGACCAACGTCAGCGGGATTGAAATATCCGAGATCTTCCCGCGCATGGCAAAGCACGCCGACAAGTACGCTCTCGTGCGCGGCTGCCATCACAACTCCGCCGCTGTCCACGCCATGGGGCATCAACTGTTTCAAACCGGGCGGCTCTCGCTCGGCGGCATGGAGCATCCTCATATTGGGTCCGTTCTCGGTTACTTGAAAGGTCCCAAGGGTGATGTGCCGCCGCATGTGCTGCTTCCCAAGACGATCGGCCCCACCGGCGGAAATTTCAAGCCGGGGCAAACCGGCGGCTACTTGGGGAAACGCTACGATCCATTCGTTCTCAACGCCGACCCATCGACGCCTGGCTTCAAGGTGCCCGACATGCTGCCGCCCGACTATATGTCGGCCCTGCGCGTCGATCGCCGCAAGAACTGGCGCACGGTTGTGGATCAAAGCGTCAGCAGATTTGAAACTTCGCAGGACGCCCGCTTGCTCGACTCGACCTTCCATCAGGCTTACACCCTGATGACGTCACAAAAGGCTCGGGAGGCGTTCGAGCTGCACCGTGAGCCGGAAGATTTGAGGCGCGACTACGGCAATAACCGTTTCGGACAAAGTTGTCTGCTGGCGCGGCGCTTGCTTGAGGCCGGTGTGCGTTTCGTCACCGTGAATATGTTTGAAACCGTGTTCGACGAAATCACCTGGGACATTCACGGTTCGCCGCCATTTAGCCCGATCAGCGGATACCGGGACCTGGTGGGTCCGATGTTTGACAACGCCTATTCCTCGTTACTCGAAGATCTCAGCAAACGCGGCATGCTCGACAACACGATGATCCTGGCGCTCGGTGAGTTCGGACGGACACCGAAGATGAACCCGGCCGGCGGCCGCGATCACTGGCCGCAAGCCTGGTCGATCGTGGCGGCGGGCGGCGGCGTCCAAGGCGGCCAAGTCATCGGCTCGACCGACAAAGTCGGCGGCGCGCCGAAGGATCGTCCCGTCAGGCCGGCCGAGATCGTGGCGACCGTCTACCACCAATTGGGGATTAACTTGGAGACCGAATTGCCTTCGGCCAACGGACGGCCATTGCCAGTAGTCGACCGCGGCGTCGAGCCGGTCTACGAATTGCTGTCATAACTGTTCTGACTCGCCACCGAAAAGGGTGGCCGGGTATGTAACTCGGAGCCGCGGCCGTAAGGGAGCGGTAGGCCGCAAGCGACTCGGAGCCGCGACCGTGAGGGAGCGGTAGGCCGCAAGCGATTCGGAGCCGCGACCGTGAGGGAGCGGTAGACCGCAAGCGATTCGGAGCCGCGACCGTAAGGGAGCGGTAGGCCGCAAGCGATTGTTGAGCCAGCCATAGCGATGGTTCAGCCAGCCACAAATAGGAGACAGCCTCGCACATGAAAAGCCTCTCTTCACTTGCCACTCTCCTAGCCCTAGTAGCCGCGGTCGGCTCGCTAGCATCAGCCGCGACACTAGAAATCCTTCCCTCCAGCATCGAACTGAGCGGCCCAAAGGCCACCCAGCAATTGCTAGCCGAAGCCACCGTCGATGGCCTGCGGCAAGATTGGAACCGCCAAGTCGCGTGGGCCTCCTCCAACCCATCGGTAGCCAAAGTCAACGCCGACGGTCTGATCCAACCCGTCTCGGATGGCAGCGCCGTGATCAAGGCGACAGCCAACGGACTCACAGCCCAAACCTCGGTCCAAGTCAAGGGCACGCACGACCCCTTTGTCTGGAGTTTCCGCAACCACGTTATCCCTGTACTCACCAAGAAGGGTTGTAACTCCGGCCCCTGTCACGGCGCCTCGGCCGGCAAAAATGGATTCAAGTTGTCCTTCAGGGGATATGCACCAGAGGCGGATTATGAAGCGTTAACAAGGGAGTCGACAGCGCGGCGAGTCTCCCTGGCCGACCCGTCGTCGAGCTTGTTCCTCCTCAAGCCGACGATGACCATCCCGCACGGTGGAGGCAAGCGCTTCGCGGTCGATTCGTCCGAGTTCCAAATTCTCTCCGAGTGGATTGCCGGGGGCGCGCCGAGTCCCACGGATGAAGACGCCAGCGTGATCGGCCTGGATGTTTACCCGCTGACCGCGACGCTGGCGCCCGGAGCCGAGCAGCAGCTTGTCGTCCAAGCAAAGTTTTCCAACGGAGTTGTCACCGACGTTACGCCGTGGGTTAGATACAGCTCGACCGACGCGGCGGTCGCTGAAGTCAGCGAGTCCGGATTGGTCAAAATGGTCGGGCGCGGCGAGGTGGCGATTACGGCCTTGTACTCGAATCGGGTGCTCTATTCCAGGCTGACGGTTCCGCACGACAACGAGATTTCAGAAGGCGATTTCGAGCGCTTGCCGCGTAACAATTTCATCGACGGCCTGGTGGCCGAGAAGCTAAGGAAACTGAATATCGCGCCTTCGCGGCTGGCAATTGATTCCGAATTTATTCGCCGGGCATACCTCGATGCAATCGGCGTCTTGCCGAGCGCCGAGGAGGTCGAAGAGTTTCTAGCGGATGACTCTGGCGACTCGGGCAATAAGAATGCCAAACGGGTTCGCCTCATCGATCACCTTTTGGAACGGGAAGAGTACGTCGATTACTGGGCCTACAAATGGTCGGACCTCCTGCTGCTTTCGAGCAACCGCGATAAGCTCAACCGCACGGCGCTTTGGGATTTCTACAACTGGATTCGCGACAGCGTAGCGGAGAACAAGCCCTGGACCGAGTTTGCCAACGATATTTTTACGTCCAGCGGCAGCACTCGGGTCAACGGTGCTCTCAACTATTTCGTCCTGCACAAGGACACCATCGAACTAGCGGAAAATACCACGCAAGCCTTCATGGGGCAGACGCTGATGTGCGCCCGCTGCCACAACCATCCGCTTGAAAAGTGGACGCAGAAGCAGTACTACCAATTCGCCAACCTGTTCACGCGTATCGGCATCAAGAGCGGCGACGTGGCGGGTGACTCAGTAATCTTCAAGAAGGCTTTTGGCGACATCAACCACCCCCGCCTGGGGCGTCCTCTGGAGCCGACTCCGCTCGATGGCGAACCGATGGCGCTGGATTCGCCCGAAGACCGCAAAATGCGGATGGCGCGCTGGCTGGTTGGCAATCCTTACTTCGCGCGGAATATCGTCAGCCGCGTCTGGGCCAACTTCTTTGGGCGCGGTCTGGTAGACCCCGAAGATGATTTGCGCGCCACGAACCCGGCCTCGAATGAAAAACTTTTCAGCGCACTCGTCGATGATTTCGTCGCAAACGGACACGACGTCAAGCACCTGATTCGAACAATCATGAACTCGGGCGTCTATCAGCTTTCCTCGACGCCCAACGCGACCAATCAGCACGACGACAAGTACTACTCGAAATACATCGTCAAGCGCTTGCCGGCCGAGGTGATTCTCGACGCCATGTCGCAACTCACCGGAGTGCCGTCGAGTTTCAAAAACTACCCGGCGGGGACGCGCGCGATCCAGTTGCCCGACGTGCAAGTTGAGTCGCAATTTTTGGAATCGTTCGGACGGCCGCCGCGGCTCGTTTGTGATACCGCCGAGCGTTCGTCGGATCCCAGCATTGCCCAAGCCCTGCACGTGATCAACGGCACCACGCTCAACGACAAGTTGCGGTCCAGCCGAAGCAACATTGGCGCGTTTCTCAAGCTGGGTCTGTCGGACACACGCATTCTCGACCACGTTTTTCTCTCCGCGTTCAGTCGTCATCCGACCGATTCCGAAAGGGAGAACATCCTTGGAAGAATGCATGCCGCGCGCCTGGAGACAGGCCCCGAAGAGGCCAAGCTCACGGCGCGCCGTGAAGTGGTCGAAGATCTAATGTGGGCTCTGTTGACAAAGAAGGAGTTTCTGTTCAACCACTAGTCTGTTCAACCCCTAGATCGATGCGAAACAGAAACCTCACTGATGGAGCACCGGCCCGCGAAGTGGGGCAGGCATCCTTGCCTGCCAATGTCCGAAAGGTGGGGCAGGCATCCCTGCCTGCCTTCTCGCTAGCATTACTCGCCGTCCTCTCAATTTCTTCCGCTGCCATCGCCCAGCAGCCCCCCTCCTACTCCACCGACATTGCACCTCTGCTATCCAAAAGTTGTGTAGGCTGTCACTCCCAGAAAACAAAAATGGGCGGGCTGGTGCTCGACACCTACGACAACCTCCGCAAGGGCGGAACTCACGGTCACTCATTCATTTCAGGCAAAAGCGCCGAGAGTCGTCTCTATCAAATGGTCGCGGGCGACATCGAGCCGCGCATGCCTTTTTCCGCCGACCCGTTGAAGCTGAGTGAAATCGAGCTCATCAAGCGCTGGATCGACGCCGGTGCTCCGGGACCAAAGCTCGGCGAGACAGTCGCCATGGTCGAGTCGGCTGAACTGCCCAAGATCGAACCCGCCGTGCCGGTCAAGGCGCAAATCTTTTCGCTCGACTATCATCCCGGCGGCCAGATGATTGCCTTGGGACAGCATCGCCGGGTGATTCTAGCCAGTGCCGAAACCGGAAAAGAAGTCTCCCGATTGGAAGGACTCAGCGATGTCGCGCGGGGAGTGACGTTCTCGCCTGACGGGAAACTCCTCGCTGCCGGCAGCGGGTTGCCGGGCCGCGGCGGGGAGGTCGTCATCTGGGACGTCGCCAGTCGGCGCCGAACGCAAACCATCGAGGGACACGGCGACACCGTCTACGAGGTTGCCTTTTCGCCAGATGGGAAGATGCTCGCTTCGTCGAGCTATGACAAGACCGTCAAGTTGTGGGATGTCGATTCAGGCGCTGAGCTGCGGACACTCGAAGATCACATCGACGCGGTCTACGCACTGGAGTTCACCGCCGACGGCCGCTGGCTGATTTCGGGCTCGGCCGACCGCTCGCTGAAGATCTGGGTGCCTTCGACCGGCGAGCGCCTCTACACCTTGAACGATCCGATCGAGGGTGTCAACTCAATCGCCATTCACCCCTCGGGCCGGCGCGTTGTCGCCGGGGGACACGATCGCACGATTCGCATTTGGGAACTCGACCAAGGCGGCGGCCAAATGGTGAATTCTCTCATCGCCCACCATTCCGCTATCTTGCGCGTAGCGTTTTCTCCAGACGGGAAAACACTCGTCACTGCCTCGGCTGACAATTCGATCAAGGTTTTCGACGCAGGGAGCCTGGATGAGATCGCCACCATCGACAATCAACCCGACTGGGTGATGTCGCTCGAGTTTTCACCTGATGGGACGCAGTTCGCGGCGGGTCGTTTCGACGGTTCGCTCAGTATTTACAACGCGGACAATTTTCGAGATCAATTGGAAGTCTTACAAGCTGGAAGGTCCACGCCATGAAAACATTCACCGCTGTTTCCGTTGTCGCCGCAATCTTAGCCGCGACCCTCGCCTGGGCCAGCCCGCTGCCAGCCCAACTAACGGGGATTCGCACGACGCCGCCGACCATCGAATCGATCGAGCCGCTCGGTATCGCCCGGGGCGTGACCGAAGAGCTGACGATCGAGGGTTACAACCTGCGCGGCGCCTCCGCGATCTTCTTTAGCGAGTCAACGGTGAAAGGGCGCATCTTGGGGATCAAAGAGATGCCGGACGTTCCCGAACCCGAGCGGCTTGGCGCCGGCGGCCTTGTCTCCAGGCTGGAGTTGGGGCCGCAACCGCCGCGCTATCAAGTCAGTGTTGAAGTGGATATCGATGCGGAAGCGGATCCAGGGCCGGTTCGGTTCCGCTTCCAAACTCCGCTGGGCACCAGTCCCGCCGGCAAGTTTCTGATCGAACCCTACTACGGCGAGAGGCCCGACGCCGAGCCGAACGATACGCTCAGCCGCGCCACCAAGACGTTTTTGCCGGCGGTCTTGGCGGGCACGATTTCCAGACCAGGCGATGAAGATCACTTTGAAATTAGCGTTGACCCAGGACAGCAGCTGGTCTTCGAAGAGGCGGGAATACAGATCGGCTCCAAACTGAAAGCCGTTGTGACGATCCTTTCGCCCGACCACACCGTGCTTCACGAGTTTGGACGAAATTATGAAGACACCAGAGCGGTCTTTTCGCATCGTTTTGAGCAAGGCGGGACCTATTATGTCCGCGTCTCTGACTACGAGAAGTCCGGCGGGAAAGGCCATTTCTACCGCCTGAAAATCGGCGCCTTCCCGATCGTCACGTCGGCCTATCCGTTGGGGATTCGGCGGGGAGAATCGGCCGAGATATCTCTGAATGGATTCAACCTGGGGGCGGGGAAGTTTGCCGTGGAAGGCAAGCCGTCGTGGCAGGACGAAAGCCGCGTCATGTTCCGGCCCGAGACCGATCTTGGCGGCAGTTTTAGTGAAGTCAAACTAGCCCTGGGCGACGATCCTGAAGTCGAATCGCAAGGGGACAACACGAGCGCCGGCGAGGCGCAACCAGTGACTCTGCCCGTGACGGTCAACGGCAGGATCACAAGGGCCGTGAAGAATCAAGGTCACCATTTTCGCTTCACGGCAAGGAAGGATCAAGTCGTGCTTGTGGACGTCAACGCGGCACGACTAGGATCAAAGCTCGATTCGGTGGTCGACGTTCTCGACGCATCAGGCAAACCGATCGAGCAGGCCTCGGTCCGCGCCGTGGCGGTCGCGAAGACGGACCTGTTTGACCACACCTCCAAACAATCGCAGATTCGCTTCGAGGCGTCGAAGGACATTGATGCCGGGGATTATCTGATGCTCGGAAGCGAGATCGTGCTCCTGACTCGCATGCCGCGGCAGCCCGATGAAGGTCTCGCGCTGGAGTCGTTCCCGCCCGAGATTTCCGGCCGCCGCACCCAAGGCGCCGTGCGCATGGCTTCGCTCGGAACCAGCACGCAAGCCCACGCCAAGGGAACGCCGATGTACAAGGTGCAAATTCACCCGCCGGGGAAGCGGTTCCCGACGAACGGGTTGCCCTTTGTCCGCGTGTACTACACAAATGATGACGGTCGCTTCCCCTACGGAAAGGATTCGTTTCTGAAATTCAAAGCGCCCGCCGATGGGGAGTATGTCGTCCGTATCCGGGACAGCGCCGGGCGTGGAGGCGAGCGGTTTTCCTATCGTTTAGCGCTGCGAGCGCCGCGCGAAGACTTCCGTCTTTTTGCCGACCCCAAGACGCCCAACGTCCCGCGAGGCGAGCGTGTCCCGTTGACGGTGACGGCCTATCGTTTTGACGGCTTCGACGGCGATATCAAAGTTTCCCTTGTCGGCCTGCCGCCGGGTATTCACGCAGAAGACTCCGTGATTCCAAGCGGACAGTTGCTGACCACGATACTGTTGCGGGCCGGCGCCGATGCCGAGATCGGCAAGTCCACGCCGCTCAAGGTGAAGGGCGTCGCGAGCATCGGGGGGAAACCGACAACGAAATGGGCCAACCCGGGAGACAATCTGAAATTCATCTCCGTCATCCCTTCCGCCGATGTGCTCATCAGCGCCGATACGAGGGAAGTGATTCTCGAACCCGGACAGGACGCTAAGATCACGGTATCCGTCGTTCGCAAGAACGGCTTCGACGGGAGAGTGCCGGTGGAGGTTCTCAATCTGCCGCCGCATACCGATACACCTGAAGTCGGCCTCAACAGCATCATGGTCACCGAAGAAAAGAGCGAGCGAACGTTCTCGGTGAGCGCGCTGCCGGATGCTCAGCCAATGGAGCAAAAGATCTATTTATCGGGTTCGGTGGAAACCCGATCTTCCTCGCGGAACACCGTCGCCAGCGAAGCGATCCTAGTCAAGATCATTCCAAAATCAAAAGGCACGGGGAGCGCCGGCTCCGGCGGCGAGTGATCCCAAGCGGGCGAACAGTCCGCGGCACAATGCCGTCTGCCAGAGCCGCGAATACCGCTAAGCAGTGCGGAGCCGACACGCTTTCAAGCCGCGAAGCGGCGCAGGAAAGTAGTCCAGGGTGCAGCGAAGCGGAACCCTGGGTGCAAACCCCTCAACGCGGAAGCCCGGTAGGGGCGCGGGAACACACCGGTCACTTCGTCTCCACCAAATGCGGGTCAAGCCCAATACTTGTCGTCTTGCCTGGGACATCGCTTAACGTCTGCCGGACATTGCTAAGAGCTGCCAAACCCGATGTGGTCACCATTGAAATCACCTCACGGCCAAGCGATCACCCCAGGCTGGGCGTTGGCCTTAGCGGGGCTGCAAGCGGGCGTTGTCGGCGGCCTGTCCGCGCTGCTCTATCTGATGTTCGACGGCCTGCTCCGTGACGAGGGTGTCTGGGTTTCCCCCAACCTGCTCGCCGGTGTCTTCTACCCCGGCAAAACCCTGAGCCTCAAATTTTCTTCAGCGACCGTGAGCGGGCTCGCCGTTCATGTGTTGATGTCTGGATTGGGCTGGCTCATTTTCTACAAACTGCTAGCGCACTTCCAATTTCGGCCGCGAATGTGCCGCCTAGTGGGATTGCTGATCGGCGTCACCTGGTATTACCTCACATTTCGATTTTTCTGGGCGCAAATGAACACGGCCGTCGTGCTGTACCAGCCTTTCCCAGGCGTCCTGTTCGGACACGTCATCTTCGGCATCTGTCTAGGCCTGTACCCGCTGCACGTTCGCACGCTGCAACAGTCGGAGCCCCCAGGGCAGGGAAGTCCTTTCTCGTAGTCGAACAGAGCCGCGCCCGCAAGGGTGCGGTCGAGGGCACTCAATGCGCCGGGGCAGCCATCGGAGTGCAGGTCGTCGGCGGTGCGGTCACTGCAAGACTCGACCGCACCCTTGCGGGCGCGGCTCTGTTCGGAAGCCTCACCCGAAGCGGCGCGCCTGAAAGGCGCTGGGTTCAGACCTGACGATCGAGACCAAAACAAATCACCGCCTCCCGCGCAGCCCCTTCTTCAACCGCAACTCTTCCACCACTTTCGCCACCGGCCGGTGCTCGCCGTCTACCTGATGATTGAGGATCCGCATTTCTTCTTCGGAAAGCAGGCCACCCAGCTCCCCGAGCACATCACGCAATGCGGGGTTCGCGGCTAGAACCTCCGCCCGCACGATCGCGGCCGCATCGTAGGGAGGAAAAAACTTCTTGTCGTCTTCCAGAACACGCAGCTCAAACGCGGCGATCAATCCGTCCGTCGAGTTTCCGACCGCAACATCAATCTGTCCGACACGAAGCGCCCGGTAGACCAAGCCCAGGTCCATGGTTTTCGGCTCTTGTGCGAATGAAAGGCCGTAGGTGCTGACCATGCCCCGGTAACCGTCTTGCCTATCGAGAAATTCGAAACCGAAGCCAATCGTCAGACCGGGTGAAACGGCGGCAAGCTCCGTGATCGTCGAAAGTTCACTCTGGGCAGCTTGCTCACCATCAACCACGATGGCAAAGGTATTGTTGAAACCGAACGGCGGCACCCACTCGATCTCGAACTGCTCACGATAGGCCTGCGACACCGTGTCGAGCACTCTCGCCGCGTCTTGAGCGACCGGGAGTTTGAGAATGGCCGTCAGCGCGGTGCCGGTGTACTCGGGATAGATGTCAATTTCACCCATCAGCATCGCTTCGTGGCACAAAAACGAGCCGCCGAGATTCAGCCGCCGAACGACTGTCAAGTCCGTTCTCGCCTCAATCTGCTGGGCAACCAGCTCAGCCAGCAAAATGTTCTCGGTGAAGTTCTTTGATCCAACCGTGATGACCGAGGGGTCTTTCGCACAGGATGCGAAAAGCGTAAGTGAAAGAACGAGAAAGAATTTCAAAATTGACATGAAGGCTATTCTTTCAACAAGGAACTCTATCTATCTAATTAAGTAAGATTTAGCATGACGCAGTCACGCCACCCTCCTACCAATCCGACACCGATCCGTCATCGGGATGGTAGGTTTCCGCATTCCGCCAATCGTGGTCGATCTTGTCGGCCATGGCGTTATCGTCCAGCTCGATTCCCAGGCCGGGTTTCATCGGCACATCCACGTATCCGTCCTTGAACTTGAGGGGCTCTTTGAAATAGCCTTCGCCCAGCGACCTGTATTCCTGGCACATGAAATTGGGAATCGAAGCGTCAAGCTGCACGCAGGCGGCTGTCGCAATTGGCCCCAGCGGATTGTGCGGGGCCATCGCCGCGTAGTAAGCCTCTGCCATGCCGGCGATCAGGCGCGTTTCCATGATGCCGCCGGCGTGGCACAGATCCGGCTGCAAAATACTGGCTGCCCCTTTTTCCAATACTTCGCGGAATCCCCACTTGGTAAACACGCGTTCGCCGGTGGCGATCGGCAGGTGGGTGCCACGCGCGATTTCAGCCATGATATCGTGATTCTGGCAATTGACCGGCTCTTCGATGAACATCGGCTGATAAGGCTCCAGCGCCTTGATGAGCAACTTGGCGGTTTGGGGACTCACCTTGCCGTGGAAGTCGATGCCGATGTCGATCTCGTCGCCGCCAGCATCTCGGAGCATCCTGAAGTTTTCAGCGATGCGGCCGACGAACGCCTTATTCTCGACGATCCGTGGCGGACGCCCTCCGCTGACGCCGATCTTGAAGGCGGTAAATCCCTGCCGGATGTGATCCTTGATGCTGTCCGGGTCGGTCCCGCCTCTGTAGAGGCGCACGCGGTCACGGGTCGGCCCGCCGAGTAAGCCGTGAACCGGGACACCGTAGGACTTGCCCGTGATGTCCCACATCGCTTGTTCGACGCCGCTCAGCGCGCTTGTCAGCAGCGGGCCGCCGCGATAAAACGCGTGGCGGTAGAGAGCCTGCCAATGGTGCATCACGCGGCGCGGATCCTTACCGATGAGATAGGGTTCCATTTCCTCGACCGCCTGCTTGCAAGTCAGCGCACGGCCTTCCATGATGGGCTCGCCCAGGCCCGTGATTCCGGCGTTGGTGTGCATTCGCAAGAACAACCAGCGCGGCTTGACCAAGAACATTTCCAGCTTGGTGATCTTGAGGTCGTCGCCGGGGGCAACCGCCGCCTGAGGGGAAGCCGCCGCGGCCTGAATCGCCGACTGCGCTCCGGCGGCGAGAGAACCGACCCCGAAGGCGGTCGCGGTTCCCTTCAAGATAGATCTGCGCTGCATGCCGTCGTCATTTGTGTTGCTCATTGAGTTCCTCCGCGGGTGGTCCCGTAGCGAGACTACTGTAGCATTGGTTATGTTGCACTCGCAGGTTCACGCAGCCCGAAGTTGAAACCAACGTTAGCCACAAGTACCGGAGGGGAAATGTCAACACACATCGCGCTCGTGGGGGATTCTATCTTCGACAACAAAGCATATACGGGTGGTGAACCTGACGTCGTGGAGCACCTGCGTGATCTGCTTCCCTCGGGCTGGTGCGCGAGCCTCGGCGCGGTGGATGGGAGTGTAAATGATGATCTGGCGGTACAGCTCGAGCGGGTACCGCGGGATGCCTCTCGATTGGTGATCTCGATCGGTGGTAACGACGTGTTGCACAACGGCGACCTTCTTGACACCCCAGTTGGTTCCAGCGCGGATGCGCTAGCTCTGTTCGGGGAGCGGCTGACGCTGTTTGAGACTGCCTACTGTTCTGCGGTAGACAATGCTTTGTCCCTTGGGAAGGAAACGACGATTTGTACCATCTATAACGGTAATTTTGCAGCCGATGAAGCACCGATTGTTCGAGTCGCCCTGACGACTTTCAATGATGTGATTCTGAGAGCGGCTTTTCAGCGGCGCCTTACGGTCATCGACCTTCGCCTGGTCTGTACGGAGTCTTCGGATTACGCAAACGCCATCGAGCCTTCCGGCAGGGGGGGCCGCAAGATCGCGGAGGCAATCGCCCGATCGTGCGGAGCTATGGAGTGTCCTGCTCTGTCAAGGGTGTATGCTGGATGACGCGCCGGTGAAGGCAGACCCGCCTCATCTAACCCCCCCCCCGGGCCCCAAGGCAAGGCGGCTCGGATCGCCGCTGCAGCCGATTGCGCCAACTCCAGCGGCCTGTTGATCCTCAACTTTCCTCGTTCCTGGCAGGTCCTTCCCGCGGTTGAAGCCGTGGGCTATGATTGTTCTTCCCCTGTAGGGATCTTGACCCATGGCGCGCCGAACCCGAAAGCGTAAGGCAGGAGACAAGCTTGCCGGTACTCCCTCACTCGAGCCCACGTCCGCTGGCGGCCGGACCGGCACGGCTCCCGCCAAGGCTGCCGGCCAACAGCCCAGCATGTCAACCAAGGAATTCGCCGCCTGGGCCGCCACGCTCCTCATCCTCTACAGTTTCATCGCCACCTGGGGTCAGTTCGACTTCAGCAACCTGATGGGCTACTACAGCATGCTCGCCGACGCTCTTCTCTCTGGGCGGCTGTCGATCAGCTACACGCCCGGTGAAGTCCACCTGATCGACATGGTGCCGTTCGAAGGCCGCTACTACTTGCAATGGGGACCGGTCCCGGCGCTGTTTCATTTGATCGTGAAAATCGGGGGCGGGGAACTCACCGATCGAGTTGCCTGCATCCTGGCCGGTTGGCTAGCCTCGCTGGCATTCCTGCGCATCACCCTGACGATCCGCGGCCGATATTTCCCGCACCTGCCCCTCTGGATCTGCCGGGCGTTCTTTCTTTCATTCGCCCTCGGGAGCCCGACCGCCTTCGTCTCGCTGCGAGGAACGATCTACCACGAAAGCATTGGGATAGCCGCAATGTTCGTCGTTCTCGGCTTCCTGTCTCTTCTCAGGCATACGGCCAGGCCCTCGCTAGGAACGTCCTTGCTGTGCGGAATATTCATCGCGATGGCCGTGGGGACGCGCGTGACATCGGTGATCTATGCCGGCGTATTCTTTCTCGGCATGGCGGCGTTGGAGAGGCATTGGCACCCGGGTCTGA
>Ga0114996_10006409_pt1 | contig 13564 bp, 8 predicted proteins | sample ArcticOcean_MG_C_4_FD_87039 | JGI IMG/M metagenome (GOLD analysis project Ga0114996, IMG submission 87039) | Marine microbial communities from western Arctic Ocean - ArcticOcean_MG_CB4_134 | ecosystem: Environmental > Aquatic > Marine > Oceanic | place: Arctic Ocean: Canada Basin | collected... | reverse complement strand
GTTGATGTAGCCCTTGGACTGGATGTCCACCTTGGAGGTGACGTCCTTGAGGAATCCACCCTCCTTGAACACGGCAGTCCCGCTATCGGCTGCCGCGCTCGCGCCACCGGTGGCTGCGGCTGCGGCGATCTTCGCGGGGTCGGCAGAAGCGCTCGCGCCGCCGCTGAGATCGTATCCAGCCGAGTAGCTCTCTTCCATCTGGATGGTCTTGACGGGCTCCCATTTGTAGTTCTGGAACGGAACGCTCCAGTCCCAGCGCAGAGCGCCCTTCTCACCATTCGGGGCCATGTTGACCTCGGTGTACTGGCAGGGGTCGATGTCGTAGATGAACTCGCCGAGCCAGTTGTCTTCCTGCGTGAGCTTCCAGTCATCGACGACGTTCGGCGCCGACTTGACCTTCAGCACCATCACGTAGAAGTCCGAGCTCTTCGGGATGGAGGACTCAAACCAGTAGAACTCCGCGATCCCGTCGACCGTGTTTCCCGACTCGGGATTCTCGGCACCGAAAAACAGCGTGTCTCCCTGCCAGAAACCGTAGCGGAAGATCTCGTCGTTCTCGTTCTTGTCGCCGCCGTAGACGCCCGGGGCGACGAAGCCACCGAAGATCTCCGTACCCTGCTTCAGGATACGAGCACCCACGTACGAGGTTTCCGTCTCCGAAAGGCTCGACACGACTTCTTCCGGTGCGGTTCCTGCGTCCTTGTCCGCGAACGCCGTACCCGACCAGAGAAGAGTCGCCATCACGGCCAGGCTAGCCGCGCTTCGAATTGTCTTCATTGTGTTGTCCCAACCACCCATCTTGTCCTCCTAATTGCTCCGCTTATCGTCCCTGTTTCTTTCCAAGTGGCCGCCGGGCCGGGTGTGACTGAACCCGATCCGACGGCGAGCACTCCTTGATGCGGAGCGACTCTTCCATGTGCATGGGGCGTGCCAGTGTTGTGAACGAGCGTTCAGTTTTCCGCAACACAATGAAAACATAGGGGAATGTTGGGTTTCAGGGGGAGAGGGAGGCGCTCGTGATGACGGCTTGGGTGGGGTCTTGGTAAACGAATCGACTCCCCAGTGGGGTTTCTGGTCCCTCCCGGGGATCTGTGAACGGCGTGCTGCGATGGAGTTGAGGGGGGACGGATTCTTGACAGGCCGTTTCTTTACACGGAGGGATTCCGGGGAAGATCGTCGCCCATTTTCCCGCCGGAACCTCCTCGGGTGGCGGATTCTGGTATCGCGATGGGCAGGAGCACTGTCACGATCGCGCCGCCTTCCGAGTGGTTTGTGAGTCGAAGGGTTCCGCCGTGTCGAACCACGATCGCTTTCGAGATGTAGAGTCCGAGGCCCGTACCATCCGGTCGCGTGGTGTAGAAGGGCTCGACCAGCGAATCGATCTCGTCGTCGGGGAATCCATCGCCCGTGTCACGAATTTGAACCAGGACGTGCTCTTCCTCCGCATACGCGTTGATGAAGACCTTCCCGCCTGCTGGGGTGGCCTGGATCGCGTTGAGGAGGACATTGAGGAAGACCTGTCCCAGCATGGATGGATCGGCGGCTGGGAGCTGAAGTCCTGCGGAGACGTCCTGGTGGATCGTGACGTTCGCCGCCATGGCCTGACTCTCGCAGAGTTCGACTGCATGCCCGAGGACGGAGGGAAGATCCGTCTCGGTAAATCGGGGTCGGAGTGTCAACTCCCGCATGCGCATGACCAGCGTGTCCAGCTGGCCCAGCGCTCGTCGCATCGGGTGGATCACCCGCTTTATCGTGTCTTCGTCCACCCGGCGCTCGAGGACGCTCACGTAGTTGCCGAGACCCGCGAGGACGTTCTTCACCTCATGCACGATTCCGGCGACAAATCGGCCCACGGCCGCGAGGCGTTCGTTGCGGAGGGCGGCGTCCTGATGCGCCCGCAGATCGGTCTGCATCTGCTCGAAGGCGCTCACGAGGTCCCCCAGTTCGTCGCTGCGGATCCCGATGGGTCTGGGCTCCCGGCCCCGGGCCACGTCCCGGGCGGCTCGGGAGAGCTGCCCGATGGGATGGGAGAAGTGGCGAGCCAACCAGAGCGACGCGATCAACACGAGAAAGAGCGTCGCCGCCAGGAGGATCGCGAAGCGCAGCTGCAGGCTCGTTCGGATCGCGACGATGGACTCTCGAGGGTAGAAGACCAGGACCGTGGCGAGTGGATTGTCCTTTCCATGAGGCCCGAGGTCCGCGTCCACGGCGTGCGCTGCCACGAGCCATTCCCGGGCATCTGGCGTTCGAATGGTCGCGGTCGATGGCGATCCTGTCGACGCGGTCTGAAGGAGCGCTTTGAGCTGGTCCCCCGCCTCGTCCGGCAGGGACGTGATCTGCAGCGCCCCAGACTGGCCCCAGCCGGGGGCGGAGACCACGGATCCCGACCGGCTCCGGCCCCAGGTGTATTGTGCCTCGGGGTGGGAGAGGGCCCACCCGTCGCTGTTTACGAGCACTCCCCAGATCTCGGGGTCGTTGCCCGCCTCTTCCAGGCTCTTGAGGGCCACGGAGAGATGCAGCTCACTCAGCACGATGGTCGCGATCTCCTGGATCTTCCCGTCGGTGCTCGGCAGACCCCGGGAGACGCGGATGCCGCCGTCGAAATGGTCGCCGAGAGCTCCGTTCGCCGGGCGGTATGCGCCCAGGCTGATGTGGCAGCCGATTGGATGCACGACGAGGGATTGGGAGGCGCGCACGGCTTCGCGGATGAAGTTGCGGGTTTCACACCAGCGATTCCGGATCGGGACGAACGGCGGCGAGTCTTTCAGGATCCGATCATCCATCACCCGGGCGTGGGCGACGCCATCGACTCCGTAGAGAGCTACTTCCCGGTACTTCGGAACGGAGACCATCTCGCGGCCATGCTCGCCAACAACGTAGAGTTCACGACGCTGGTCCAGGGTGTAGTCCCGGAGGAACGTGGCGAGCGAGTCCTGGGGATCGTCGGGAGGGTACTCGGAGTCGTGATGCGTCAGGTGATTTCTTCGTGCAGCGACCACATTCAAATCGCTCTCCATGCTGACGAGCGTGTACTGAATGCGCTCTGCTGCCCGGTTGGCGAGCTGCTGCACGTTACGCTGCATCAACTCATCAGCCGTGTTTGTGGCGGTCTGCAGCGATGTGGTCACCGCGATCGAGAGCGGCACCGTGGAGGCGAACCCGGCGAAGAGGAAGATCTTCCAGAAGAGCCCGATGCGTCTACGATTGCGGCGTTCGATCTGCATGGACGCGTCTGCTTCACTCCGTTCGGGAGAGCCCGAACTTCTTGATCTTGCTGTAGAGGGTCGGGCGACTGATTTCGAGCCTGCGGGCTGATTCGTGGATGTTCCAGCCCGTGGCCGTGAGCACGCGAACGATGATGCGGCGTTCGTTGACGGACAACGAGTCGGTGGCTTCCGCCGAGTCTTGGGCCGCTGCGCTCGGCCGCGCTTCATCCCGGGAGATCTCGGGGGGAAGATCGGTGAGCGCGATGGTGTCTCCGTCTCCCACGACCATCGCCCGCTCGATCGCGTGCACGAGCTGGCGAACGTTGCCTGGCCACGGATAGCGCACGATCGCTTTCATGGCGTCGTCGTCGAGGGGGCGGGTGGGGAGCTTCAAGCGACGGCAGACCCGTCGGATGAGGTGATCGGTCAGCAGCGGGATGTCGTCCCGGCGGTCGCGCAGCGCAGGGAGCAGGATCGTCACGACGTTCAGCCGGTGCAGGAGGTCGAGGCGAAAGCCGCCTTCCTCCACCATGTTCTCCAGGTCCTGGTTGGTCGCCGCGATGATCCGGGCGTTGCTCGGCTGTTCGCGATTGCTCCCGACGGGCACATAGACCTTGTTCTCCAGGAGTCTGAGGAGCTTCGGCTGGGAGCCGATCGGGAGCTCGCCGATCTCATCGAGGCAGGCGGTTCCGTTCGCGGAGGCCTTGATCTTGCCCTCGCGATTGGTCACGGCGCCGGTGAATGCGCCCTTGACGTGTCCGAAGAGCTCGCTCTCGAGCAGCGTGTCGGGCAGCGCAGCGCAATCCACGGTGACAAAGGGCTCCTTGGCGCGTGGGCTCATCGCGTGGATCGCGGCGGCCAGGATTCCCTTGCCGGTCCCCGTCTCTCCCCGGATCAGCACGGTCGTCTCATGGGGCGCGACGGCGCGTGCGAGGCGAAACACCTCTTTCATCTCCGCGGATCGCCCGATCACCCCCGCGAGGCGCTCGTCGTCTCCGAGCTCGCCTTCGAGAGCGGCCACGTGCCGTCGAAGCGAGAGCTTCTGTCCGATGCGCTCCAGGACGAGCAGGAGTTCATTGCCGAGCGTGGGTCCCTTGACGATGTAGTCGAAGGCGCCGAGGCGCATCGCCTCGACCGCGGTCTCGATGGTTCCGAACGCGGTCACGACCACGACCTCGAGGTCCGGGTAGAGCTCGGTGGCGGCCGCGGTCAACTCGATCCCCGTCATGGACGGCATCTGCAAATCCGTCACGAGGACGTCGACGGACTCCGTCTGAAGGTATGCGAGGGCTTCTCGTGGATCCGAAAAGGAGTGGATCCGATAGCCATCGGTCTCGAGAAGAAGGCCGAGCGAATCGAGCTCGTAAGCCTTGTCGTCCACGAGCATGACGCGAAGTGACACGCAGTTCTCCTTTCCGCAGTCGTTTCCCCGGCTCCAGGTCGCGAGTCTAGCTCAGCGCCCCGTGGAGGGCAAAGGCCTCGCCGAGTCGGTCATGGACAGCTGAACCCGCATTGGTTTTTGCATTCACTGGCACAGATGCTGTCCCACGAGAGGACACAGCAGAAACTGTCCATGCTGCAGACGCATCCCATGCACGGACATCCTCCGCACCCAGCGGGCCCGGGCCAGCATCCGGCGCCGCCGGTCGCCGTGCAGTCGGTGGGGCAGGAGACGCTCGATTCATTGGAATCACAGACGCCATTGCCACAGCAGGAGCCGCAGTCTTGAGGGCAGTTGGAGCAGTTCTCGCCGCCCTGACACGCGCCGTTTCCACAGCACGATCCGCAATCCGATGGACACGTGCTGCACGTTTCCCAGGGATCGCACGCCGCGTTTCCGCAGCACGCGGGATCGCCGTTGAAGCTCTGGACGCAGGTGGTGTCCACGCATTGATCCGTCGTGCACAGGTCGTCGCCGTCGTCACAGTGCTTGTCTTGTGTACAGCAGTTGGCGAGGGGCACGCCGGGGACGCATTGGCTCGCGATGCACGCGTCCCCTTCCGTGCAGATGTTCCCGTCGTCGCAAGCGCCGAAGAGGGGCGTGTGGGAGCAGGCTCCTGTGGAGTCGCAGTTTTCGGCGGTACAGGTGTTTCCGTCGTCGCAGTCCGAGCTGCTGGAGCAGCAGCCAGGGCTGGTGGTCAGGTAGTGAACGCAGACATTGTCGATGCAGAGGTCCTGTGTGCACAGATCGTCCATGTCATTGCATTCAGCATCGGCCTTGCAGCATCCCGGGACGGGGGTCCCCGCGAGGCACTCTTCGTTGATGCAGACGTCATTCTGAGTGCAGGGGTCCAGCTCTTCGCAGCTGTCGGTGTTGGGTCCGTGTGTGCAGCCGATGCCTTCGTTGCAGGCGTCCCATGTGCACGGGTTTCCGTCGTCACACAGCGGTCCGTCGGCGGCGAGGCAGTCTCCCAAAAGGCATGTGTCGTCCATTGTACAGGGGTTTCCGTCGGAGCAGGGGTAGGCGTTGAAGCTGTACACGCATCCGTACACGGGATGACACGTGTCGGTCGTGCAGATGTCGTCGTCCGAGCAGTTGATGAGGGTCCCCGACATGCACATCCCGCCAGCGCATTGATCGCTCTCGGTGCAGGGGTCGCCGTCGTCACAGAAGAGGGCGTTTTCCAGGTACACGCATCCGTTCCCTGGGAAGCAGGTGTCGTCTGAGCAGAGGTTTCCGTCGTCGCAGTTGGTGGGGAGGCCAGGATCGCATTCTCCGTCCAGGCAGCGATCCCCTTCCGTGCATGCGTTGCCGTCTTCGCATGGGAGCTCATCGATCGTTTCGGAGGTGCATCCCAGCAGGGGGTCACATGCATCGACCGTGCAGTCATTGCCGTCGTCGCATGTCAGCGTCCCACTCCCCCAGCAGACGCCCCCGGAGCACGCGTCCACCAGGGTGCAGGGGTTCCCGTCGTCGCAGAGCGCGTCCGTGGGCGTGAACACGCATCCCAAGGCGGCCGCGCAGCTGTCATCCGTGCACACGTCGTCGTCGTTGCACAGCACGCTCACGCCCGTGCATCCACCCTCGCTGCATGCGTCGCCGGCAGTGCATGCGTCGTCGTCGTCGCAGGCCAGCCCGCTCGCCACGGTGAAGATGCACCCCGTTGTGGGGAGGCAGCTGTTGAGCGTGCATGCATCGTCGTCGTCGCAGACGATGACGTCGGATCCGAGGCATTCGCCCAGGATACAGACGCTTTGCTCGGTACAGAGGTCTTCATCGTCGCAGGCGGCGTCGACTTCTGGCGTGTTCTGGCACCCAAGAATCGGATGGCAACTGTCCTGTGTGCAGGGGTTCCAATCGTCACAGGTCTTGGGCTCACCGGAGTGGCATTCCATGTCCGTCCCACAGAAATCATTCGCGGTGCAGGGGTCTCCATCGTCGCAGGCCCCGCTTTTGGCCGGGAAGATGCACCCCACGTCCTTGTCGCAGGCATCCACTGTGCAGGGCTTGTCGTCTTCGCATGGGATGGGCGCGCCTCCTCCACACAGCCCCATGGCGTTGCAGGATTCGCCTACGATGCACGCGTTCTTGTCGTCGCAGGCGGTTCCGGCGCTCTCTTTGCTCTTGACGCAGACGCCCTCCTCGCAGCGGGAGATTTCGCAGGGAAAGAGCACGAAGGCGTCTGCGCACTCCGAATCGTCCCCGCAGACGAAGACGTCGATTTCCTCTGCATCGGGGGTCACGTCGTCGTCCACGATCTCTTCGAGGGGAGGAAGATCCGGTGCTGGGGGCACGTCTTCAGGTCCCTGCACGTCTTCGATGGCGTCGTCTACGACATCGGCCACATCCGGGTCGGCTTCGGAGGTGGGTCCGGTGGCGACTTCTGCGCAAGACGCGAGCAGGAGTCCAATGCACACGATGCTCGATATGCGTTTCAGCGCCCTGCATATCATGGACACCCTCCTGTCTGAACGAGGCACCATCCTACCCTGGCCGGTTCTTGAACGCACGGACCGTCGTCAGATGGGAGCGGATTTTCCGTGGGTCGACGGGCATCATGTCTTGATTGTAGGGCTTCTGCGCGATATGGATGCGGCTTGGAGGCGCTGCTGGGCGTGCATGTGGCATGCCGGGGCTTGAGCCAGGACACCATGGAAGACGAGATGACCATCGCCAAGCAGGTTTTTGAGCCGACTACTTTTCTCCAGACGGGTCTCCCCGTCTTCTCCGATCTGTCCTTTCGCGTGGCCACGCTGGACGACGCGTCGGTGACCTTTGGACGCAAGGAGCTGAGCCTCGCCGAGCACGAGATGCCCGGCCTGATGGCGCTCCGAAACGAGTACTCGAAATCGAAGCCTCTCGCAGGGGCGAAGATCATGGGCTCGCTTCACATGACCATTCAGACCGGCGTGTTGATCGAGACTCTTGAGCTGCTCGGCGCAGACGTCCGCTGGGCATCTTGCAACATCTTCTCCACCCAGGATCATGCGGCAGCAGCCATCGCTGCGGGGCCGACCGGCTCCGCGAATGCGCCGTCTGGAACCCCTGTGTTTGCCTGGAAGGGCGAGACCCTCGAAGAATACTGGTGGTGCACGCTTCAAGCGTTGACTTGGCCAGATGGCTCGGGTCCCAGCTTGATCGTGGACGATGGTGGAGATGCCACGCTGCTGATCCACATGGGCGCCGAGTATGAGGCGTCGGGTACCATTCCCGCGGTCGACACCGCGGACAATGAAGAGATGGGGGTGGTGCTTCAGATCCTCCACGACGTTCGGGCTGAGCGCGGAGATCAGTTCTGGACCGCGATGGCTGCGGGCTGTCGCGGCGTGAGCGAGGAGACGACGACGGGCGTGAAGCGCCTCTATCAGATGGTGGAAGAGGGCACGCTCCTCTTCCCCGCGATCAACGTCAACGACTCCGTGACCAAGAGCAAATTCGACAATATCTACGGGTGTCGTCACTCCCTCGTGGACGCGATCATGCGTGCGACGGACGTGATGCTCGCTGGAAAGCGGGCGCTCGTTTGTGGTTTTGGCGACGTCGGGAAGGGCTCCGTGCAGTCGCTGGCGGGTCAGGGAACGAAGGTCTCCATCACGGAGATCGACCCCATCTGCGCGCTTCAGGCGTCGATGCTGGGTCTGGACGTGATCACGCTCCAAGACGCGCTGCCGACCTTCGATGTCTACGTGACGACGACTGGAAACAAGGACATCATCACCGCCGCAGACATGGCGCAGATGAAGCACAACGCCATCGTCTGCAACATCGGACACTTCGACAACGAGATCGACATGGCGGGTCTCGAAGCGATGGTCAGCCGCGGAGAGGTCGAGAAGATCGAGATCAAGCCGCAGGTCCATGAGTGGAAGTTCAACACGACCACGCACGGACCCGATGGCGGCGGTCACTCCATCCTGATCCTCGCCGAGGGGCGCCTCGTGAACCTCGGCTGCGCGACGGGCCATCCGAGCTTCGTGATGAGCGCCTCGTTCACCAATCAGGTGCTCGCGCAGATGGAGCTGCAGGCCAACGCAGAGAGCTACGGCAAGAGCGTGACGGTGCTCCCGAAGCGCCTCGATGAGGAGGTCGCCAGGCTTCACCTCAACGCCTTCGGTAGCAAGCTCACGCAGCTCAGCGAAGAGCAGGCGGCCTACATCCACGTCGACGTGGACGGCCCCTACAAGCCGGACGCGTACCGCTACTAGGGTTCCACTGCTCAGGGAATGGGACTGGGTCGTTTCGGCAGCATCGCCGAAGGGAATTCAGCGGGAATGGACTTCGCGTCGGCGGAGCATCGCCCACATCACCCCCAACCACATGAAGCCGAACGCCGCGCCGCTGGGATCGCCCGCGCCGGCAGCGGAACATCCCGCTTCAGCGAACTCTTCATCGAGAAAGAGGTCCAGATCCTCCGGAGTCTCGCCGAGCGGATCCTCGTCGATGAAGAGCGCAACTGCGTTTGAAGGCTCGCTGTCTCTCTCGGGGAGTTTCGCCTCGACCCAGGCCCGCTCGGGCAGGATGGCCCCCTCCCAGTTCAACTCGGAGCTGGGTTCAGGGGTGGGGAGGTCGGTGTCGAACACGTGATTGGGGATCAGGGAGTCGCTCACGACGTTGGCCGGAATCACGGGGGGCTCGAGCTCCGCCGCGGCCCGACAGATGCGATTCTTCACCGCAAAATCCGGGGGAAGGGCCTGAATTGTCTGGTAGTCCCAGGCGCTGTCCGCGTCTTCGGCGCCGCTGTCTTGGGTGACCACGAAGGAGGGAAATCCTCCGCCGCCCTTTACCTTGTCCCATGGCATGAGGGTGGTGAACAGCGCGAATTGTCCATCCAGAGCGCCGGCCATCGCCTCCTGCATTCCTTCGAGACAGGCTGCATCGTCTGAATCGCAGGCGAGGAACACCGTTCCATATGCAGATGCCGTTACATCTTCCTGATCTCCCTGAAACGTGCAGGTGACATTGCCGAAAGCGAGCGGGCCATGAAGCGCCAGGCCTTCCTGGTTCGGCCCGACGTCCACGGATTCGAACGATTGGATGATACCGCAGAGCGTATCCGTGGGCGGTCCACACGCCCACGACGGGGTGGGGATGGCGGCGATGATCATCGCCAATCCAATGCTTGTCCATGCGGTCTTCATGCGCCCTCCTCCAAGATCAAGATGGTGGCTACCATACCACGAATCACGAGGCTCCTGGAGGCAGTTCTACCGTGAACAGGTCGCTGGAGGCCAGGGAAACCCATACGCCGCATGCCCGCTCCAGAGGTGTTCCCGGGATCTTCCCGATCCGATGCCGCATCTGGTTCGTACTGAAGAGCGAACCAGGCAGGCAGCGCGTGCACCCGGGAGTTCCGTGTGGAATAATTCCAGGAGGGTGCGGGTTTGTTGTCCTGTCGGAGCACGAAACCGGCATGAGTCCTCTCTGGAGGGCTTTTTGGCAGGGACGATGAGAGGTTTGGATGTTTGGTTGGAATCGCAGCGGAGAGGACGGGGGAAAGGGCACTGATTTCGAGCGTGAAGCGCTCGTGCACATGGACGCACTGTATCGATCAGCGCTCTACATGACGCGCAGCTCGGAGCAGGCGGAAGATCTCGTTCAGGAGACTTATCTCAAGGCATTTCGTGCCTTTGACCGTTACAAGCGGGGGACGAATTGCCGCGCATGGCTCTTTCGGATCCTCACCAATACATTTCTCAACACGAAGCGCCGGAAGATCAGGGACGTGGCCTTCCTCGATGAAGTGGACACGGATCAAGCCACAGCGAGTCCGATGCAGCCAGGAGGCGCCCATCGCTTCAATCCGGAGAAGGCTCTGGAGTTCAGTGATCTGAGCGGGACGGTGAAGGAAGCCCTCGCCTCGGTTCCCGCCGACTTTCGCACGGCGGTGGTTCTCGCGGACATGCAGGATTTTTCGTACAAGGAGATCGCCGAGATCATGGAATGTCCCGTCGGTACGGTGATGAGTCGGATCTATCGGGGGCGAAAGCTGCTCCAGGATCGGCTCCATGCGCACGCAGTCACGCAAGGGATCGTCCCGGCGGAGGCTCCGGAGGACGCGCCGACGTCGCTGGACGAATATCGGGCGCGCCGAGACGAATCGAAGGGGGGCAGTCGTTGAACTGTTCGGATATCGAGCGCTATGTCTACGTCTACCTGGACGGAGAGTTCGAGGAGCGTGAACTTCGAGAGTTCGAAGTCCACACGGCTCAGTGCGTCCTCTGCAGCCAGCGCGTGGCGAGGGAGGAGCAGTATCTGCTGAGTCTCCAGGCGCAGTGGGAACTTCCGCGGGCGCCAGATTCTCTGCGCCAACGCATTCAAGCGTCCATCGCCCAGGAAGAGAGGGCCGCCACTGGCGGATGGTTCATGGGCCGAGCGGGCGGGTTCGAAGGTTCTCTCTGGTTTTCGGGTGCGTTCGCTGCGGCGTTGGCCCTGGCGCTTTTTTGGGGAGAGCTTCCCGCGGGCCTCCTCGGGGATTCGAACTCGGATGCCTCTCGGGTGACGAGCGCTCTCGGCACGTCTCTGTTGGAGCGCGCCATGACCGACGTATCGTCGTCCGTCGTGCCCAATCGAGCGCTCTCGCTGGTCTCGAACGAGCTCGCGGACAATGCGATGGAGACCCATCGGATCGATCTGCCTCTGGATGTTCGGAGCGAGCGGGCCGGATTGCTCCGCCTCTTGTCCACGGAACAGCTCGCCTTCAAGTATCCGCCGCTGGAAGAGAGCAACGAAACCCGGCTTCTCGGAGCGCGCATTCTCCGGGGCGGGCTCGCGAAGAGCGTGTTGTTTGCCTACGACCATCGCGGCCTTCGGGTGACGGCCGTCCAGACGGTGCTTCCGAAAGGATGGGAGCGCATGGGCGGATTTTATTCCGAGAATCGCCGAGGGGATCACAAGGTGGTCACCTGGCGAGATGGGCGCGTGGTGACGACCATCGTGTCGCCGGATCCCCACTTCAATCCGATGCGAATGCGCGCTGCTCAAGCCAGTCGCTGAATCCCCCGAAGCCAAGCCCTCTCCCCCGAATTGTTGTTGCAGCTGCACAGCGTGCTACCCTGATCCACCCGGGCGCGTTCGGTGTGCTGCGATGGGGAGCAGGAGGGAAGGTGGATTGACATGATCCCGGATCGCACCAGCTATGCGGAGCGCGTCTTCACGAATCGAAACCTGCGCTTGAAAGCCATTCAGGCGGTCGGGTTCGACATGGACTATACGCTCGCGATCTACAAACCGGAGCTGCAGTTCCTCGCGGCGCGCCAGGCCATCGAGGTCATGATCGAGAGACACGGGTATCCGGACGTCATTCAATCGATCGAGTACGACCCCAGCTTTGCGCTCCGGGGGGTCGTCGTGGACAAGAAGCAGGGCAACATCTTCAAGATGGATGCGCATCGCCACGTTGGGCGCGTATTTCACGGGATGAGCCGTCTGAAGAAGACGGAGTTGAAGCGGATCTATCGTCAGGATCGGGTGCGTCTCACGACGAGTCGCTACGGTTCGCTCGACACCCTCTTCGAGGTTCCAGAGACCTATTTGTTCGCCCGGATGGTCGACATGGTCGACGCCGGAGAGCTCGTCGTCGCGGGCGCGAATCCCTATCTTCGTCTCTTCAAGGACATTCGGTCGAGCATCGATCAGATCCACAAGGACGGCACGCTCAAGGCCGAGGTGCTTCGAACTCCCGAACTCTACATCGAGCGCGATCCAGAGTTGGCGCGCACGCTCCACCAGTTTCGGTCGGTGGGCAAACAGCTCTTCCTGCTCACGAACTCAGAGTGGTTCTACACGGATGCCGTCATGAAGTTCCTGCTCGATGGTCAGCACGATGCCTATCCAAGCTGGCGGGATTATTTCGAGCACGTGGTCGGGTTCGCTCGAAAGCCGCGGTTCTTCTCGGGCACGGCCCCCTTCATACGCGTCGACGAAGCCGGGAATCCCTCGGATGAAACGATTCACTCCTTCGAGGCGGGCGAGGTCTATCTCGAGGGCAACGCTCGGGATTTTGAGCGCTTCATCGGGGTCCGGGGCGACTCGATTCTGTACGTGGGCGATCACATCTACGGGGACGTCGTTCGCTCCAAGAAGTCCGTCAATTGGCGCACTGCCATGATCATCCCGGAGATGGAGGAGGAGCTGCGCTGCGTGGAGGCGGTGCTCCCCCTCTTGCGAGAACGGGAGGGGCTCGACCGCGCACGTCGCGCCCTGGATGACGATCATTCGCATCATCAGCTCGTGCTTCGGGAGCTCGAACGGGATCCAGAGAAGCACCGATTTCTACCGGAGGCTGTGGCGCTGGCGCGGGAGAAGTCCGAGTCGCGGGTGAAGGTTCTGATGGAGCAGATTCACGAGAACGTCCGGCGTACCCGGGAAGTCGACCGATGGATTCAGGGACAATTCAATCCGTTCTGGGGCCAGCTCTTCCGCTCTCATGACGAGTACAGCGCGTTTGGAACCCAGGTCGCGCAATATGCGTGCGTCTATACGGGGAGGGTGAGCAATTTCCGCGCATACCCCCCGACGCATTACTTCCGGACTCCGCGGGATCGCATGCCGCATGAGCGCTGGGATCTTTATTCGGGGTAGTCGGGAGGCTCAGTCGCTCCGCACGCTGCCGAGGCGCCGCCATCCCATCATCATCAGGAGCAACGCGAACCATGGGGCCATCGGGGCGCTTGAGGTACTCGAGCATCCCTCGTCCTGGGGGATCGCAGCGATGGTGAGGCCGCCTGCGCCGGGTACGGTCGTCACGCCCGTCTCCTCGCCGGTCTCGTCTTCTCCGGTCTCGTCTTCTCCGGTCTCGTCTTCTCCAGTCTCGTCTTCTCCGGTCTCGTCTTCTCCGGTCTCGTCTTCTCCGGTCTCGTCTTCTCCGGTCTCGTCTTCTCCGGTCTCGTCTTCTCCGGTCTCCTCGCCCGTGTCCTCG
>Ga0114996_10006408_pt1 | contig 13567 bp, 8 predicted proteins | sample ArcticOcean_MG_C_4_FD_87039 | JGI IMG/M metagenome (GOLD analysis project Ga0114996, IMG submission 87039) | Marine microbial communities from western Arctic Ocean - ArcticOcean_MG_CB4_134 | ecosystem: Environmental > Aquatic > Marine > Oceanic | place: Arctic Ocean: Canada Basin | collected... | reverse complement strand
TGGGGAGTGCGGCCTCGCTGATACTCCGAGACGAAATAGGAAATAACGTGCTCCTCGAACTCCCGTTCAAGGTTCATCACGTAATGGGGTACGCCGATGAGCTGGCACACCCTGCGAGCGTCGTCGGCGTCGTCAAGGGTGCAGCAACCCTTCTGGCCGTCGAGGCGGTCGGTGTCGTAGTCGCCGGACAGGCGCATGGTCACACCGACGACATCGGCGCCCGCTTCGGCAAGTAGGACAGCGGCGACTGAAGAATCGACGCCGCCACTCATTGCTACCAAGACTTTACTCATATGCCTCGCAGTGCCGGAAAGGGTATAATTTGTTGGTGACTACAGTACAAAAGACATTGCCAGCGCCGATTGACTTGGCCCGAAAGCTTGTGACCGCCCTTGAGGACGTGCAGGGCATTGATTTGGTGTTGCTGGACCTCAGGCCCGCAGGCGCATTCACCGATTTCTTCGTCATCTGCTCCGGAGAGACCAAGCGTCACCTGGACGCGCTTACCGACGAGACAGAGCAGGCCATGAAGGAGTCTGGGGCCGAGCTGCTCCACCGTGAGGGGACTTCTGACTCCGGCTGGGTGCTCCTTGATTACGTTGACGTCGTTGTGCACCTATTCAGCACTGAAGAGCGTGAGCGCTACAAGCTAGAGCGCGTGTGGTCTACAGCTATTCCTCTCGTTAGGATCCTGTAATCCAGCGGTCCACGTCCCTTTCGTAGGAAAGTACTTCGTCAGCCCGAAAGTACAGGGCTATCTCTTCAACAGCCGCTTCAACGCCGTCCGACGCGTGGATTAGGTTTTGCCCCTTGTCCAGGGCGAGATCTCCGCGGATAGTGCCCGGCGCTGCTTCCACTGGATCGGTTGCCCCGGACACCTGTCGTGCAACCTCCACGGCGCGCTGACCCTCGAAAACGAGAGCCATGATGGGGCTGGAAGTAAAGAAAGCCATGAGGCCTGGGAAGAATCCCTTGTCCACGTGTGCGGCATAGTGCAGGCGAGTTAGCGCCTCATCTGGCTGCAGCATCTTGGCGGCCAGCACTCTTAAGCCCCGCCGTTCCAGCCGGGAGATGATCTCTCCGGTAAGGCCCCGCTGGACGCCGTCAGGCTTTACCAAAACCAAGGTTCGTTCGTTGCTCACGTGTGCCCTCTCGGATAGGTTTACGTTTTCCGTCAAAGTATAGCACAGGGCTTTTAAGGGCCAAGCCTTAAACAGGAAGCCCCGCGCACAGGTAGTGATCGGGACTATTGGGCGATAGTAGCAACCACAGGCAGGTGGTCTGAGGCCAGGGTCCGGGGGATTTCGACATCAAGGACGCGCAGGTCGCTGGACACCCAGATGTAGTCAATGCGGTGCTGTGGGTTCGCCGGAGGCGTGGTGAAGCCTGGCTTCAGCCCGACCATATCCATCGCGTCGGATAGCCCTGCCTGCCTGAGAATTTCGAGGGGTTCCTCGCCAAGACGCGTGTTGAGATCGCCTACAAAGACCGCCCGATCCTTGCCCTCCAAGAAGCCAAGCACTTCCCTTGTCTGCTCCACACGAATGGCGTTGTCTTCTTCGGGGTGGTGATAGTGGGTGTTGATGACCCAAATATCTTGGCCATCGCCGACGTCCAGCCGGGCCCACACGAAGCCCCGCGTGATCAACAGGTCTTGTGGTAGGAGTTCCTCAGCCCCCGATTCTAAAATGGGATAGCGGGACAGCAACGCGTTGCCCCACAAAGGCCCAGCAGTAGCGCCATAGACGTAAGGCATGTCCAGCCGCTGAGAAAGCCAGGCGAGCATATCGATGGACCCATTGACTACCCAGCCCCGCGAGACCTCTTGGAGGGCCACAACGTCCGGCCGCTGGGCCTCGATGACCCGGGCTTGGGCCTCCATGCCGAGGTGACCTTGGATGTCGACTCCGTTGTGCAAGTTGTAGGTCATAATCCGAACCGGATACCCATCGCCGGCTGTGGTCCCGGGCGTATCCCAGGCGATGGACCACACCAGAGCCACGGCCAGGAAAACGAATGCTAGCTGCAGTGGCAACCAGCTTATGCGGCCTGAAGGCCTCTCCAGCCGTAAGGAACGCACTGCAGCAAGGGCAGAGATTCCCAGGATCAGGCCCGCGAGAGGTGGCAGCAGATTATTGCTAAACCCCAGGTTGATGTCATAGACCGCGTAGAATCCGAACAATAGGATTACCAACAGGAGCATGCCCAGGCCGTGGGTGACGGTAGTCCGGGTCATGCCTTGACCAGGGGATGCTTTGGTCACTCCCTGAATGATGACTACAATGAGCACGGCGGCGGAGACCTGCCCCACCAGAAGAAGGAGGGCGCCGGAGAGTCCATCGACGCCGGGCATGGCAAGCACCGCCACTAGAACCGACCCACCAACGACAGCGAAGGGCCACAGCGGCCGCGGGCCGCGGTGAAGTATCCATAGCGCGGCTGCTATCCCTAAGGCATGGCTGAAGGCCATCCAGGCAAAGGCTAAAGGAAAAGCCCACCCTGTCAGCGTCGTCAAGCGGCCCAGGTTCTGGAAGACAAGCAATTCAAGGAGCAGAAAGGGCCCTACCGCCAACCAGGGCAGCACGATGCGCCAGTGTCCTTCTCCGGCTTCCATGGCAGGTCCGCCTTGCTGAAAGCTTTTCGCTCGGATAAGGAGGGGCGTCAGAAGCGCCCATTGGGCGGCAGCCAGGACAATGACCACCGTCAGTGCACCGGCCCCGCTGTGCCAACCCATGTCGTAGGTGCTGAAGCCTCCGTGAAGAAAAACGTCCAGGGACAGCCCCAGCAATAGTCCTAACGCAAGACTGCGCGTGGCGCTGGGTCCCTCGCTCCTTACGCGGTCAAGGTAGGTTGCAAGGAATAGGACAAAGAGAATCACGCCTGTGATAGCAAGGCTCAGTTCTCCCACCGGGTCGCCGGTCCATATCTGCATTGCGAGGCGGACGGCGCCCAAGCCACCCGCCGTGACTATGAGCGTGACGCGCGGACCCAGCAATCGGCTTAGCGGGCCTGCGAGGAAAGCAGTGGCAAAGACCGCAAGGCCCAAGACCGCCACCTCTGTGGCATGCCAGTGCATGCGGTCACGCAGCACCCAAAATGCTGAAGTTGCCAGCACTCGGACGACCTGCATGCCGAACACCAAGGTGAGCGCCGTGATTCCCATGTGGATCCAGGACAAGCGGCTCTGCGTTTGCTGGGAGATTGTTGACCTCATTGATCACCTCGGCCTCACTGTAGATGGCTACCGGGCGCCTCGGGAGGGAGTTCAATTTCGGCCATCCTAGCATCTGCCGATGCCACAGCACCGAAGCAGGTTTCTAAAGACTGGCTTTGGACGGATCGCCCCGGCGTCCCAGATGCCTGGGTAGCACAGGGCCGTTTCAGCCACGGAATGCCTTGACTTTGGTAAGGGATATTGCTCTAATGGCGCGGCTTTCAGAAAACAAGTTTTTCACAGGAGGACACCCATGTCAGGTGGACACCAGTTTGGATACGGCAGCTTGCCCAAGGCATCTTATGGGCAATTGCCCTTGCTGATTCCTGGCGTAGAGAACTGCGTCATCAACCTCATGGAAACCCAGCCCGGAGAGAAGTTCCTCATCATCGCCGAGCGCACCGTCGACCCCGTCGTGGTGTCGGCCTTTGAGATGGTGGCGAACACGGCGGGAGCGGACGTTAGCACGCTGTGGACGCGTCCCTTCTCACCAGCAGGTATTGATCCTGACAACCCGAATGACATGGTAGTGCAGGCTTTCTCGGCAGCCGACGATGTGGTCATCATGTCGTGGTTCCCGGACATTCACTCCAAGAAGCTCCCTGCCAACGCCTGCAAGATCTACAACAACAAGCCCGTCTCCATGTATCAGCTTGCCACGTTCGAGGTCCTGTCCTCGCCAGCGGCCACCTTCCCGCTTCCCTTGATGTACGAAATCATGCGGAAGATGAGGAAAGAGACGGAGAACAAGCAGATTCGCATCACTAGCGAATCCGGCACTGACCTCGTTGTGAAGGCCCCGGGGATGGACCACCTGTTCGGTGGCATTGGCGCTGGAATGGATGAGATTGGCCCATTGAAGAGGGGGGTCAGGGCTCACTTCCCGCCCAGCACCTGTGGGTTTGTGCCTGTCGAGGCGGACGGCATTTTCGTGCCGGATGCGACGGTTATCACCGGCGAGACCACGCACCCCATTCGATTCACGGTAGAGGGCGGATACATCACCAACATTGAAGGTGAGTGGGAAGCCGAGGCGGTGCGGCGGTTCATCAACGGCCCAGGCCGCGACCCCGCCCCCAAGCGGTTGGTGGAATGCATGTGGGGTCTCAACCCCAAGGCCCGGTTGACCGGGGCTAACTCAATCTTCGTTGAGAAGGAACGGCACGCCGGCGTTCTTCACCTTGGTGTCGCTACCTACGCCGCCGACTTTGGCGGGTCCAAAGAGATGGACCCCAACGCTCCTGACGGAGGTCGGTCGGTCTGGGTTTCCCACGTCGACACGTATATCCAATCGCCCACCATGTGGTTCGACGGTGAACGCATGGTCGACAACCGGAAGCTGTTGTTGCTGGAGGACCCGGACATTATCAACTTCGCACGGCAGATCGGCGACCCGGAAGAGTTGCTGCAGCCAGGGCAACCAATGGACAACATTACCTGCTAGAGGTACGCTTCAGAGAGAAAGAGAATGGCGTCTCCCAAGGGCCTGGCTAGGCTAGGGAGGCGCCATTTGTTTAGGAGGCCAAAATGGGTGGCGAGCACCTTCATGGAGATTCCCAACATCTCCACATAGAACCTGAGGACCCCAACGACTCCAACCGCAGCATTTCCCATTCCTTTGGCTACCGCTGCACCCTTTGCAACCAGCCTATTCCGTGGCTTATGAAGGCCAAGGATATGGGCTTTGCTCCGGGTGAGGCGCCGGTGGTGGGGAAGATGTACCCCTATAGCAAGTGCTACTGCGGGTTTGGACGTTTTGTCGTTTGCGAGCGGTCCTACCTCGATATGAGAGAACTTGAAGCCCACCTGTCTGAGCACATGGCGCACTAGCGGCGGTGCAGGCTTGAAGTTACGCGGCATTCAGAGGGCGGATTCTGGGGAATGAGCTCCATCCTAGGGCCACACTATGCGTGGCGTTGAGGATGGGGCTTCTCTATGTCCGGAGTTGGCTGGAAGGAGGAAACGGTCTTGAGCGATTTGATAATTGCGGCTAGGAATGTAGAGAAGACCTACGACACCGGCAAGGTCCAGGTCCACGCCCTAAAGGGAGTGGACCTTTTGGTGCCCCGTGGGGAAATGGTGGCGATCATGGGCCCGAGCGGGTGTGGCAAGACGACGCTCTTGAATTGCCTGTCCGGGTTGGATGAGATCGACTCCGGCGAGGTACTTATTGAGAACACGGTCTTGCATGACCTCCCCGACGACGACCGCAGCGACTATCGAGCTAAGCGCATGGGGTTTGTGTTTCAACTGTACAACCTTCTTCCTGTATTGAGTTCGGTCGAGAACGTGGAGATGCCGCTCCTTGTGGCCGGGGTTAAACCTGCACAAGCTCGGAAGGCGTCGATGGAAATGCTTGATGTCGTAGGGCTGGTGGACCGGGCGCACCACTTGCCCACAGAACTTTCTGGCGGTCAGCGCCAACGGGTCACTATTGCCCGAGCCTTGGTGAGTGAGCCAGCCATTGTTTGGGCTGATGAGCCAACAGGCGACTTGGACAGCGAGACCGCCCAGGAAATCATTGACCTAATGACCTCTTTGAACAAGGCCAATGGCCAGACCTTCGTAATTGTGACCCATTCTCGGGAAGTTGGCGAGAGCGCCCATCGCATCGTCCTCATGCGGGACGGGCAGATTGAGGATGATGGGCTTGGCAACGGGACAGGCAATCAAGCCGCGAGGGCGAGCTAGGTATTGGCCTTGGAACTTGGCTTTAGAATGCGGAGAATTACTTTGCTAGAGTAGTGTCCAGCCCCCACTCTAGCTCTCCCCCACAGGGGGAGAGGATCTGTCCCTTCCCCCAACGGGGAAAGGCTAGGATGGGGGCAGACCATGCGTCACTGATTTGCGACAGAAAGCATTAGTCGCGGGCGCAAGGAGCGCAAGCTAGAATCCGGAGCAAGCACTGAGATGGAAGAGCTTTTCGGCATTTCTATGAACTCCATCATGGTGGCCCTTTCGGCCATCTTTTTGGCTGGTATGGCCGCTGTCGTGGTCATGGGCTGGCGGAACCGCGTCATGGTCAAGCTGGGATTGCGGAACATTCCGCGCCGGCGCGCTCAAACTGTCCTGATCATCGTTGGGGTCATGTTGAGCACCGTCATCATCGCTGCCGCTTTTGGTACGGGCGACACGATTAGCTTCTCTATCCGCAAAGCAACGATCGATTCCCTAAGAAACATTGACGAGATCATGCTCTCCACGAGGGTCGACGCCAGCGACAGTTTTGGCAGCCCCGCCTATGTGCCCATGGGCCGCTTCGCCGCCCTTGAGGCGGACCTCTCGGGCTTGGACATCATTGACGGCATGACGCCCCAGGTGGCTGAGACCGTTCCGGCTCAGAACCCAAGGACATCCCTGAGCGAAGGACAGATGAGGGTTGTTGGCCTTGACACGAGCCGCCTTGCCGGGTTCAAGCCGCTCGCGCTGGCTTCCTCTAGTCAGGAAGTCAGCCTGCTGGACCTGGCTTCTAATGAAGTCTTCATCAATGAAAAGGCGGCCAAGGAGCTGGAGGCCGTCGCCCAGGACGAGGTGCGGGTAGTTCTGGAGGAAGGGCCACAGTTCTTCACTGTCCGGGGCATCGTTGAAGATGGAGGGCTGGCGGGTCGTGATCCAACGATCATCATGCCGATGGAACGGGCTCAGGCGCTGTTCGACCGACCCGGCGAATTGAACGTCATCGTCGTTTCGAATAAGGGTGATGAGCGATCAGGCGCCGACCTAAGCAAGGAAGTGGCACGGGAGCTTCGCATCTTCTTCGCTGACAGGGAAGTCGTGGGTCAGTTAAAGGTGCTGCTCGCTCAGGATAGCGTGCTGGCTCAGCTGCAAGAGCTGGAGAAGGACAAGGACAGAATTGACGGCGACGCGAGGGATGACCTCGGAGCGCTCATTGGCCAGCTTCAGCGGACCGGAACCAGTGACGAGCTTATTGCCCTGCTTTCGGATCCCGAAGTGTCTGGCAATGTCCTGGACGCTCTAGGAGGGGAGGAGTTCAGCGATATTGAGGTAGAAGCGAGCACCCTCTTCGATGACATTGGGGAATTCTCCGTCCTGGAGATTAAGCGCTTTCTCCTTGGGCAGGCAGACGAAGCCGGCAGCTTTGTCACATCCTTCTTCATCATTATGGGTATGTTTTCCATTATGGTCGGCATCCTGCTCATCTTTCTCATATTCGTCATGTTGGCGGCATCGAGAAGATCTGAGATGGGCATGGCTAGGGCAATAGGGGCCAAGCGTTCGCATCTAGTCCAGATGTTCGTCTTCGAGGGCACTGCATATGCCGTTGTTTCGGCTGCTGTTGGGGTGGCCGTCGGGCTCTTGGTCAGCTCCCTCATCATTTTCATCGCCAACAGGATCTTTGAGAGTGTGGCGGAGGACTTCAGTTTTGTTCGGCATTTCGAGTTGCGAAGTGCCATCGTCGCATACTGCTTGGGCATGGTGATTACGTTCGCCACAATTGCCTTCTCAGCGTTTCGAGTGAGCCGCCTGAATATCGTGGCGGCCGTGCGTGGCCTGCCGTCGCCTTCTACAGCCACATCGAGGGGTTGGCGTTACGCCGTGCAGACATTTCTACCACGGGTGAAGAACCCGTTCCGATTCGGTTGGCGCATGTTGCTGGGTTTGCGGCACTTCAATTTGGTCGGCCAAGCCGGGGCGCTGGCCAACCTGTTACGGACTTTTAGATCCATTCTAGCTTTGCCATTCGCCGTTCTTGCGCTACTGGCCCGTCTGGTCTTACTTCCGTTGAAACAAGGTTGGCTTGTCTTAATCGCCGGCGTATTTCTCATTGTGATGGGAGTAGGCAGATGGGAACACACCGCCCCCTTTTCCATTGGGGTCTCGCTGGCGGTGATCGGTCTTGGGCTCATTCTGCAGACGCTGCTCCGGCGAACCTCGCTTAGGGAAGACAGGCGGGACCGCATAGCCTTCTCTTTCATGGGGGTCTTCCTTCTGGTCTTCTGGCTCCTGCCCTTCGATGCCTTGGAGTCTTTGACTGGAGAGTTGGACTCCAACATTGAGATGTTTTTCATATCGGGGATATCGATGGTGGGGGCGGCGGTTTGGACCGTTATCTACAACGCGGACCTCATCCTGCGGGCTCTGACCTTGGCGACCAGCCGGTTCGGAAAGCTTAGGCCTGTGATGGTTACGGCGGTCGCCTATCCCATGAGCGCCAAGTTCCGTACGGGCCTAACGTTGGCGATGTTCGGCCTTGTCATCTTTACCCTGATTGTTATGTCTGTTTTGACCGGCTCCTTTGGCACGGCCATTGCTGATGAGGACACGGTCACCGGTGAATGGGATATAGACGCTTCGATAAATTTCAACACTCCTACTGAAGACATAGAGGAAGCCGTCGCTGCCAATCCAGGATTAGCGATTGGGGACTTCCAGGCCATGGGAGGCTTTACTGGCTTTGGGGTGGATGCCCGCCAGGTTGGCGTCGAAGAGCAGCGGTGGGAAGGATACGGCGTGCGGGCTGCCGACGATGCCTTTTTGGCTTCAACAAAGCACAAGCTCAAGCTCATCGCCGACGGATATGGGGAGACGAGTAGGGAAGCCTTTGATTGGCTGCGAAGTGACCCCACTCTTGTGGTTGTGGATGCCTTTGTGGTCCCCAGCAGATCCGGAGGCGGATTCGATGAGGAAGGCGGCTTTAAGCTTGAGGGCTTTTATTACGACGACGAGACGTTCAAGGCTGTGGACATTGAGATCCGGGAGCCGCGGACGGGCGAGATACGCACATTCACGGTCATTGGGGTGCTAGACCAACTGACGGATGCATTCGGAGAGATCGGCGGCGGCATGATCGGCTCGAAGACGGTGCTGGATGAGGCCCTGCCCTTTGCTTTGCCCATCACCACATATCGGTTCCGCGTTGCGGAGGGAGTGGATGTGGCTCAGGCCGCGAAGACTCTGGAAGCTAGCTTCCAAGAGAACGGCATGGAAACAACGGTGTTGACGGAGCTTTTGCAAGAGCAAGCCGATGCTCAGCGTGCATTCAACCGGCTGCTCACCGGCTTCATGGGCTTGGGGCTGATGGTGGGTATTGCTTCATTGGGAGTTATCAGCCTAAGGGCGGTGGTGGAACGGCGGCAACAGATCGGCGTGCTGCGGGCCATTGGGTATAGAAAGCGAATGGTGCAGCTTAGCTTTCTGCTGGAGTCGTCGTTCGTTGCGCTTTTGGGCATTGGCATCGGAGTGGGGTTAGGTACCATCCTGTCCTACAACCTGGTTACTGATATACAGAAGGATGTTGCCAGCATCCGCTTCACGGTGCCCTGGCTTCAGATTGGCATCATCATTGCCATTGCCTATGTCTTTTCTCTTGTGACGACGTTCTTGCCTGCTCGGCAAGCATCGGAGATTTATCCGGCGGAGGCGTTGCGCTATGAATAGCCTGCCGCCGAGGGTATTATGTTGGGCGGCGTACAGTGGCCACGAATCCAGAATTGTTCCCAGGAGGTTGTCCCTGTGAAGACGGTAGCCGTAGACACCGGCGGTACTTTCACTGACATGGTGGTCCTTGACCACGACACCGGTGAAGTAGACGTTCTCAAGACTCCATCCACCCCTGCCGAGCCCAGCGAGGCTATTCTCAATGGCCTGCGGGAACTGTTGGGCGCCGGGCTAACTCCGGAAGATGTGGCCTCACTCACTCACGGCACGACGGTCGGTACCAACCTATTGGTGCAGGACCGTGGAGCCCGAGTGGGTCTTCTCGTGACCGAAGGCTTCAGTGGCATCAATGACGTTTGGCACATTCCCCGTTTCGGCAGCGACCTTTGCGACATCTACGTGGAGAAGAATCCCCCGGTGCAGCCTCGCTTCCGGGCGGAAGTGACAGAGCGAGTCGACTTTCAGGGCAACGTCAAGAAGGCACTGGACAAGGATCAGGCCCGCAAGGTCATCCGCGAATTGGGGGCCAAGGGCCTCGAGTCTTTGGCGGTTGTTCTTCTTTTCTCTTTCCTCAATGCAGACCATGAAAAGCAATTGGCTGAGATTATCCGGGAGGAACTCCCGGATGTGGCCATCTCGCTTTCTTCGGAGATACTGCCGCAGATTCGAGAGTTTCCCCGTTTGAGCACAACCGTTGCCAACGCTCGCATGTCGCCCATCATGGGACGTTACCTTGCCAACCTTGAGCGCAGCCTCCGGGACCAGAAGGTGATGACCGAGCAGCTGTACATCATGCAAAGCAACGGTGGCGTGGCCAAGATTGGCAGCGTTGTTCCCATTACTACCTTGCTGTCTGGACCATGCGCTGGTTCAGAAGCGGGCATGCAGATTGCCGCGGCGGCCGGCTTCACCAACATGGTGTCCCTGGATATTGGCGGTACCAGCACTGATATTGCTCTCGGCGAGTCCGGCAAGGTGCTGGAGCAGACCTCTGTCATGATTGGGGACTGGGAGATCGCTGTCCCGATGCTGATGATTAACACCATTGGCGCCGGTGGCGGCACCATCGCCTGGCTTGATAAGGGCGGCACTCTGCAGGTTGGCCCCCATAGTGCTGGCGCTGATCCGGGCCCGGTTTGCTACGAAAAGGGAGGCACCGACCCCACTATTACCGACGCCAATGTTGTCCTTGGCATCCTTCACCCGGAGCATTTGCTTGCCGGTAAGGTGAAGATCAACCGGGACAAGGCCTATGAGGCTATAGCAGACATGGGCAGCAAGTTGGGTCTGGAGCCCTTGCGCACGGCGGAGGGGATCATCAGGATTATCAATGCCAAGATGGAAGAGGGCATTCGAGAAGTTTCCACCGAACGTGGCTATGACCTACGAGACTTCGTGCTTGTTGCCTTTGGCGGCGCGGGCCCGGTGCACGCTGCCCAAGTGGCCGCAGACCTTGGAATGAAGAAGGTAGTGATCCCGCCGCTCCCCGGCGTCTCCTCTGCGCTGGGCTTGGTAATGGCCGACCCACGCAGAGACTTCGTGAGGTCTCGCTTGCGGTCTTTGACGGAGATGGACCTTTCTGAACTCAACGGAATTTTTGGTGAGTTGAAGGCTCAGGCTGTTCAGGAAATCAAGAGCGATGGTTTCGATGAGGACGCCATTCGTTTCGACTTTGCCATAGATTTGCGGTATCAGGGTCAGGGATATGAGCTAACGGTGCCGGTGGGTACAAGCAATGTCCTTACGGATGAGGACCGGGCTGAACTCCGGATACGTTTTGACCAACAACATGAGCAACTCTTCGGTCACAGCGCTGCTGGCGAGCCTGCGGAGGCGGTCAACTATCGCCTGCGGGCCACGGTCATGGTGCCCAAGTTTTCCATGCGCCGCCACCCAGGGGGCACCGGGGGGCCGGAGGCGGCCATCGTGGGGCAAAGGGATGTTTGCTACGACAGTTCCAAAGGGACTACGCCGACGCCCATCTACGAGCGCTCCCTTCTGGCGCCGGGTCATCGCTTGGCAGGGCCTGCCATTGTCGATCAGCTAGACTCGACCACCGTGCTTTTCCCCGGCCAAACGGCTGAGGTTGACGACTACGGGAATATAATTATCAGCATCGTCTAGACCTCATACGCCTTCCCCCTCAAGGGGGAAGGCAGGGATGGCGGCAATGGGCTGTTTTCTGTGGGCGTTTTGCCCCCACCTTAATCCTCCCCCTGGTAAGGGGTAGGAGAGGTAATGGAGCCTTTGGAAGCGAGGTTGCCATGGTAGACGTCGATGTCATAACGCAAGAAGTGATTCGCGCTCGCCTGGACGGCATTGTTCGGGAGATGCAGGCGTCTGTTCTCCGAACAGGCTTTTCGACGATCATTCGTGAGACCCACGACTTCAGCGCAGGGATTCTGGACCGCGAGGGAAAGTCCATCGGCCAGTATTCCGGTCTTCCGCCGCACCTTGGGGCGTACCCAGCCTGCGTCAACGGTATTCTCCAGTTCTACGGCTACGATGAAATGGAGGATGGCGACTGCTTCTTGATCAACCACCCCTATTACAGCGGCTGCCCTCACCTGAATGACATGGTCGTCGTAATGCCCGTCTTCTACCACGAGGAAGTGGTTGCCTTCTGCGCCAGCATGGGTCACAAGAGCGACATTGGCGGCCAGTCACCAGGAAGCCGGAACGCCGGAGCCCGGGACATTTTTGGCGAAGGGCTTCAGATCATGCCGGTGAAGTTTCTGAGCCGCCGGCATCCGGTTAAAGAGACGGAGCAGTTCATCCGAGCCAACAGCCGCACCTCTGATCTGGTTCTTGGCGACCTAGGCGCGCAGTCAGGGGCGCTCTGGAGTATTGGCTCCTCTCGATTGAAGGGGCTCATGGATGAGTACAGTAAAGAGGTGGTACTTGGGGCCTTTGAGCAGATAGGACAACGGACGGCGGAGCGAGTTCGCCAGGAGGTCAGTACCTGGCAAGATGGCGTTTTTGAGGCCGAAGGGTTTATCGACGACATCGCGAATCCCGGACACCCAATTCGCTTACATGTTGCCGTCGTCAAGGAAGGCGAGCACCTGTTGATTGATTTCTCGGGCTGTGGTGATCAAAGCATCGGGCCAATCAACGTCAGGCCGCCGTTCCTTCGGGGCAGCGCCTACTACGCAGTAGTTGCCATGATTGACCCTCGATTGCCCAATAACTTTGGACTGGCAGAGGCAGTCGAGTGCAAGTTCAGGAAGGGTAGCATCGTCGATCCGGCCTTTCCGGGGCCTGTCGGCTTCTACTCGGTGACGCTGCCCATTGTCGAAGACGCTCTCTTCACAGCCCTGGCCAAGGCCGCCCGGCGGCCAATGGTAGCCCACTCTGCAAGTTCGCACCTCGTCGTTATTGGAGCCTCTGGAGAACGGGCTAGGCCCTACGTTCAGTACGAGCTATTGTTGGCGGGGAGTCGAGGCTGGGATGGAGGCGACGGATTCACGGGCACGGGCCATGACTTCGGTGGGGGGTCCAAGTTCACAAGCGTGGAGATACTTGAGTCTGAGTTTCCAGTGGAACTGGGGCAGTTCAGGCTTATTCCGGACTCCGGCGGAGCCGGGAAGTTTAGAGGCGGCCCTTCAATACGCCGGGACTATATTCTCCAGGCCGAGAGCCAGTTCGCAGGCGGCGCAGATAGGATCTTTCGTCCGCCTCATGGCGCGGACGGTGGCATGGACGGCAGGTCGGGTTCTGTCACCTTGAACCCTGGCGCGGCGGACGAACACCGCTATGTCGGCTTGGTTTCCAACGTCCAAATTAAGCCAGGGGACATGCTTCGGGTTGAGACTGCCAGCGGAGGTGGGGTCGGGCGTCCTGAAGACAGAGACCCGGTTCGGGTGGTCTCAGACCTTTTGAACGGCTACGTGACGCCGGATGCGGCGCGGCACACATATGGCCTTTCTGAGGAGAAAATGGTGGAGGCCGAGT
>Ga0114996_10006406_pt1 | contig 13571 bp, 9 predicted proteins | sample ArcticOcean_MG_C_4_FD_87039 | JGI IMG/M metagenome (GOLD analysis project Ga0114996, IMG submission 87039) | Marine microbial communities from western Arctic Ocean - ArcticOcean_MG_CB4_134 | ecosystem: Environmental > Aquatic > Marine > Oceanic | place: Arctic Ocean: Canada Basin | collected... | reverse complement strand
CGATGGTCAATATCAAACGGCCGGCCATTCTCCAGAATCTCCTGAGATACCTGGACCCCGCCAGCGAGACGGAGCGCGCCGGCTTCAGCAATGGCGTCGTATCCGGGCTGATAATGCGCCAGGATACGACGCCGGGAGCACCGTTCATCAGGGACTTCTACACGGCAGGCGTTGAGGTGACCAGCACCACGGTTACCGACCTCTGGCCGGAACTGGTCCAGCATCCTGCCGAGGAGGCTGTGGGCGACTTCCTTCCCGCCCTCCGGGAATCCGGCCGGCTGGGAGAGATTTTCCGTTACCAGGACCTGGCTGCACTGGCACATCCGGCCTGATGGATCTGACCCGTTCGCTTGTCCACTTTCCGGTGTCGGCGACTGTCTCAGGGCTGAGGCGGCTCTCGGGCCTGGTCACGTCGAGTTTCTCCGGACGCGCCGGCGGAGGCCCCGCCCTGTTTCGGAGGTTCGAGCAGCAGTTCGGCCACTTTGTACAGGAGGCCTTCAAGCTCGACGCCCACCTGCCGGAAGCCGACGGAGCGGACACCGGAGATACTTCCCCCAACTCGCTGATGGCGCGTCGATTGGCCAAAGCGGGATTCGATCTCGCAGAGATCACGGCCGGCCAGATCGGGCGCAGGTTGGGTGGACAGAACAGTGCCTGGCGTGAACTGCAGAACAAGCTGGAAAGCTTCGGTACGTTCCGCTACGCCGATTCCGTACTGCACATGGGCCCTGATGACGGGTCGGATATCGGAAGCCTGAATGACCTCGCGGATCGGGCGCACGCGCTGGACCCCTACGTCCGCGTCTGGTCGATGGAGGGGTTGGGGCACATCACCGCAGATCGTGCCTGGCGGCGGGGAGAGGTTGGCAGTCTGTTGAAGTGCGATGTGACTCCGGTCGTGGAAGCGGGTCTTGTCGCCCTCCACACGGGGATGGGACTCTCGTTCGGGAAGCATCTTCTGGGGACCCTCGACGCCGATCCGACTGAAGCGGCGGCCGATGATCTGATTACCCGATACGCCGCCCTGTGTGAGGACAATTCGAGGACGGGCTACGAGGGGGTGGCGTTGGAAGGTCTCGGGCTTGTCGCCCAGACCCTGTACCCCCGTTTGATTTCACCTCTGGACCGGCAGCTTGGCGCGCGTGATTCTGCGCTTCAGGCCCTCTTCTGGCACGGCATCGGGAGGGGGCGCTACTTCACGCTATTGTCCAGCGCCGCATCGCAAGCGTCGGATCTGCTTGCAGCCCCCCACGAAATCGGCAGACGAAACGTTGTCTCGGGTCTGGCCTGGCCTCTCACCCTGGTGAACATACGACACCCCGAGGTGGTGGCGTCGTTCCTGGAACGCCATGGTCGGGCGCTTGAGTTGGATGGTGCCTTCGCGGCAGGGGTCTGCTCTGCAATCGCGGTCTGGTCGACGGCGACTGGCGGCGACCCTTATGTTGAACGATTCCCGGGGCACGCCGTGAACGAACGGAACCGAGCCCTTGGCAGGCGGTGGGAAGAGCAGATCCGAGGCCCATGGCAGCTCGCATTGCGCGAGTTGGGGCCTGAAGCCAGGCGCAGCCACCTGTTCGGCGATCTTTTCCAGTACCCGGCAGGATCGGGCGTCGCGAAGACCGGAGCCGGACAGAAGCTGGCGTCGCTTTGAGAAGAAACGAACATAGAGGTTGAAGAGCGCAGGTCCCTGAGTCGAACGGCAGCGGTTTCACCCCCTACTGAGGTCAGATAGATGCTGAAATTCATAAAGTCTGCGGTCAGTTTTTCGATGGCGATTCCTCTTTTTGGGGCCAAACAGGTCTTCTCGCTTCTCTCGGGCGCGGGCGGAAACGAGTCGTCCCAGGCCGAGGCCAGGAATGCCTTTGAGGCGGTGGTGCGGGAGACCGGAAACCAGATGGGTGGGATGATGAAGGGGGTGTTCAAAACCGGCGACAAGATCCAGAGGCGGGTGGTCGACCACGTATTCGACTCTATGGATGTCACATCGGATGTAAAATCGGCTGCAGAATCGAAGGCCGGCGAGGCAGAACCCGAAGTGGATAGCGCCGGGGCGCCCGAGCATGTTACGACGCTGGTCGATGTCAACGCAGGCAGGCTGGATCCGACCTGTTTCGTCGTTCTGGGGGGAAGCCTGTCCGCCGGTCTGGTCGACTTCGGGCTCAACGATACCTTCCAGGGACGCAGCTTTGCGGCGCAACTCGCGGGGCAGATGGGCACGCGGTTCCGGCAGCCTCTTGTGCAGCCACCCGGAATCGGAGTGGTGTCGGGGTTCGGCGAGCTGCCGGTGATCCTGCCGGCCAACTTCCAGACCACAGTGCTGAGCGACCTCGACGCGGAGACCTCCCTTTCGAACCTCTCGGTTCCCGGGCTGACACTACACGAGGCTCTGAACCTCCGGCCGAAGCAGCCGGTCATTCATCGAAACGACGCAAAGCAGACGTCGGTGAATCTGATCCTGGGCAGGGACCATTTCGAGGAGGGACGCGAAGGGGCCCCGGCGACCCAGGCCGAGATGGCAATTGGACTTGGACCGACGTTCGTCCTTGTCGAACTCGGATTCAGCGAGGTGCTCGAGGCCGCCCTGGCCGGCCAACCGGAACAGCTTCCGGATCTCGATTCCTTCAGGAACGATATGAGCGGGCTGCTGAAATCCCTTAAGGACGCGGGATCGGAAGCCGCGGTGATGACGATTCCCGATCCGTTCGATACAGCTGCCTTCTCAGACATCGAGTCGGCCGCGCGCGTGTTGAAGGTGGAGCCGGCCGTTATCCTCAACACTTACGATTTGAGTGAAGGCGACCAGATCACGGTTCGAGGGCTTGTGGAGATGGGGGGGAACTTCCTCTCCGGCGAGGTCTCGACGCTTCCGGAGACCTTCGTCCTGGACGCCGCCATCGCGAACCAGGTCCGCGATCACGTCTCCCGCCTGAACGAAGCCATTCGGTCGGAGGCCGACCAAAACAAGGCCGTCGTCGTAGATCTGAACGGGATACTCCAGCACGTCGGGGCATCGGGCGTCGCTGTCGGAGATCGGACTTTGACCTCGGACTTCCTGGGAGGCTTCTACTCGCTCAACGGGTACACCCCGGGCCCGACGGGCAACGCGGCGATCGCAAACGAAGTCGCGAAGACGCTGAACGGCGCCTATGAGTCGGAGTTCACCCCTCTGGACCTTCAGGCGATTCTGAAGGGCGACCCGGTCGCCGACCACCGGCAGGCGGAAGGTCCCGTTCTCAATATGGAGAGCCTGCAGACCCCGGCTGCCGAACCCGCACCGGCAGATGAGGCGATTCCCAAGGCCGTGCCGTCGACATCGTCCGGCTACAAGCCTGAAAAAACGGACCTGCTCAAGCTGCCTCCCGGACTGGAGCAGGTTCTCCCGCTGAACACGGCGAAGAGTTACTTCGGGGATGCTATTCGGGCCGTCAACTGCACCGATCGCGACGACCGCGACTTCGGGACTTCGGGCGAGCTTCTGTTCAACGGACTCGCGATGACCGACAGCCACCTGAACGGGTATCTCCGGATCACCTTCTCACCACCGATGGATAAGGTCGCCCATTTCGAGGTTCGCCACGGCGGCGAGCAAGGACTTCGCGGCGACGACGGGATCCTGACAGCGCCCCGGTTCTTCCGGCTGCCCGTCCGTCACAACCAAGTGAAGGACGACCCGGAGTTGGTCTCTTCCGGGGATCTGAACATCGAGACAGGCGACGTGACGAACCTGGATTGGGCCGTCCGCTTTTTTAACACGGCGCTCTGGTCGCTTGTCCGTGTGAACCCGACATTCCCGGACGTTCCCATTCAGTTCCCCGGAATGTACGGCTCGGCGTGGGCGAAGTTTGAACAGCGCTCGGACGGCCTGCTCGATTTCAATTTCTACGGCACCACCTTCGTGCCGTTGGGTCTGGTCCCGGGCCTGGACCCGGACGTCCGGTTCCCGATGCCGTTCTGCAGCCCGACCCAGGAGTATGCGAGTGTCCCCGCTCGAGGCTCGTCCCTGCATCCTCACCTTCATCTGAGCACGAAGGAAACCGAGCCGGTAGAGGACCCGGCCAAGGTGCCGGACCTTCCCGAGGAGACCCTGCAGGAGTTCACTCTTCAGACGCACAACAGCAGCTTCGGAGATCTCTTCACGCTGGACCTGCCGGAACTGGGCGGGTCCGGCAAAGGACGGTCTCACCTTCTGGGACGGGTTCTCGTGCAGTTCGGCAGCCGGTTCGGCGATTCTGTTTCCGTCGCGATCACGGCAATGAACCCCGGGGGCTTTATGGGCGACGCCCTGAAAGACAATCCCCTGAAGGAGCCGCTGCCGGGGTCGAAGGCCCGAATGCCGCTTCTGCCCGGGCCGCACGGTCACAACGAGTTTCTCCGTTTCCCCAGGCAGACCTACAACCTGAATACGGTCTTCTCTCTGGACGATCCGTTCGACCTGTCGGTAGGCGCCGTCGACCTGAATTCAGGAGAATTGATCAACCAGGTCCTGCAGCGCGGGCTGATCAGCCAGAATCTGTTCTTTGCGCTTGTTCGGGTGGAGACGCGAACGCCCCACGAATCGTTCTACTTCAGAGGGCCTGCGAAGTTCGAGAAGGGGCCGGGCGGGGAGACCGTCTACCGCTACGACGGCGTCGTTCGCGTGGTCTATCCCGGACAGTACGATTTCCCGGCGCCCAATCTGACGTCGGCCTTCCGCGTCCAGAGCGACTCGACACTGGATCCTTTCATGTGGCTGCAGGCGATGCACGCGGAAGAGAAGGCCGATGCGCAACTCAAGGGAGAGGTGACGGAAATCGTCTCTTCCACCGGCGAGCGGTTCTCCTATCGCTACGACATCACCGGCGATCCGGAAGCCCAACCGGCCGCGTTCGAGTACACGAACCACGCCCAGAAGGGAACCTTCAAACTTCATACGTTGTCCTGGTTCAGCTTTACCAATTCCAGGACAGCGAACGCGAGGAGCACCAAGTTCGATACCGTGAGCTTCTCGGGCTACGGCACCTGGGACAAGGATGGCGGAGAGGCGCCGCATCAGGTGTCGGTCCAGATCTCGGAATCGAAGAAGACCCCGTATGTCAGCATCCAGATCGACGGAGGATTCGTCTCGAACGTCAACACGAAGCCGGAGGACGAGGATATCACGCGTCCCTAGGGGTTTAAGTTCAGGGGAATGCTTCTGCAAACTGTCGGGACGTTTCGGTCGAGACGTTCGCAAGGTCGGCCCGTTCACGACAGGTTTACGACCAGCTTCACCAAATCAGGTTTACCGAAGTCGGGGAACTCGATCACATAACCTCCAGGAGAAGATCTTACATGCGACGGCTAATCATCCTTTGCTTCTGCGGTCTCATCCTGTCCGGCTCCGCATGGGGACAGGGACATATGCTGCACGGCGTAGGCCCCATCAACAGCTCGATGGGAGGTGCCGGCACAGGACTTCCCGAAGACGCGCCGGGGGCACTCATGTTCAATCCGGCCCTCGTGGGCGCCGAGCCCGGGCACCAGATCACCTTTTCGACCGAGTTCTTCAAGACTCAGATCTTGATCGACCTGGTCGCCTATGGTCGAACCGGCAGTGCCAAGAGCACTCCGGCTCTGGGCATCGTTCCCGCATTCGGCTGGATGTGGCGCGATCCGAGCGGGAAGCTGGGCCTCGGATTTGGACTCATTGGCATCGCCGGTTTTCAAACCGACTACGCACACCAACCCAATACAATCGCCTTCGATAAGGCGGCGGACGGCGGCTTCGGCCGAATCTACACCGACTACATCGTGATGAAGATTCCGACGGCCATCTCCTACCAGGTTTCACCCAAGCTTCGGGTTGGGGCGTCTCTCAACGTGTATCGCGCCAACCTGGCCATTGCCCCCTTGCCCTACGAGGTGTTCGACGTTGTCCAGACGACGACGCCAGTCGCCCCGGCCGGCACGAGGTTCTTTGCAGAGGCGGGTAACCTGAACGGGCGGTTCGCAATCGGGGGACAGCTAGGTTTCTACTTCAAGCCCAACGAGATGCTCGGCATCGGGGCGTCGGTCACGAGCCCTCAGAACTACTCTCCCTTTGAGTGGAATTCGTTCTTCGCTGATCCCACGTCTCCCACATTCGGGAACCACCGGAGAGTGGGATACGATCTGGATGGTCCGCTCATCGTCAATGTGGGCGTGGGCCTCAAACCGAACGGGAAGACCTCGATTGCCATCGACGGATCGTGGACCAAGTACTCGGGGGTGGAGGGTTTCGGCAGCCCGGGCGGCATCGTCAACGGCATCGTTCAGCCGTTCGGGTGGCGCAACGTTATTGCCTTCAAGATCGGTGCCCGGTACCAGGCCACCGAAAAGGCCAACGTTCGTCTCGGCTACAACTACAGCCAGATGCCGCTCAAGTCCGAGAACGTGCTGACTTCGACGGGCGCCCCTGCGACGTTCCAGAACCACTTCACGGGGGGGATGGGCATCCAGATCCTGCCAAACCTCAGCCTTGAGGCTTCCGGCTACATCGTACCGCGAGAACACATTACCGGGCCATATCTCGTCGACCAGCTGGGCCCCAATCCACCGGCCACACCCGGTACGATGGACACGTCCAACAAGCTGACAAGCGGCACGATGGGTTTTAACTTCACGTTCTAGCCTGATTGATTGCACGAAGTCGGACACGGGAAGGGCAGGAACAGGCGTGGAGTTGGGCGAATCAGCGACCCGGGCGAACGGCAGACAGATCGGACAGTTGTGGATCTGTGCAGCGCGTGGTATCGCCAACTCAGACCTGGTTTGTTCCCGAATTCCCGGACACACAAGCGTGAGGCCATATGGCTGAAGAAAAGGCAGAAGAGACCAAACAGAGCCTGGTCGACGGGACGGTCATCAACCAGATCGTGACGGCTTATCTCTATGGGATTTACACGTACCGGGGAGGACGCTTGACGCCTCCGGAGTCTATGGAAAAGGTGATGGAGATGACCCGATTCATGGATCGGATGGGAAGGTTGAGCAAGTCCCTGAAGGCGGCATTCCCGGGAAAGAAGGAAACCTGAACGACGTAGCGAAGGCGGCACCCGGTCGCATCGACCGGCCCGCAATTCATTGAGGAAACGGAGGGCCCTTTGCCGACCGTCGAAGCGGAAATCGTAGATAGCAGTTCAGAGTTGTCCGAAGACGATAAGGTCATACTCGACAGCATGGACGTCTTCCTGTCCGATGGTCTGGCGATGAAACGGTGGTGGGAGGAGGCAGAGGTCTCCGACGGCCTGGCTGACCGTTTCGAGCTTGCCCACACGGTGAATCGGCCGGAGAGCAGTTTCGGGTTCTTCGGCAAGACGGAACTTCGGCGCGGTACAATCCCGGTGATGGGTTGCGTAGACCAGATGCTCTACGATCGCCCGAAGTCGAGCAGCGAAGTTTCGAAGGCTTCGGCGGAGTGGATGCGCGACCAGATCCGGGAGTTCGTGCTCGGCTACTTCATGCGAGTGAGCGATTTCAGGATGCAGGAGCGGGTGATCGACGAGGAGCAGAGGCCCCTTCCTCCCTTCCTTCGCCTGTTCAGCATGAGACCCAAGGCAGACATCCAGAGACGCGGCATGGGGTTCTCCCAGGTGTTTTACCGCAGAAAGGGATCTGAGGAACCCGAGAAGTTCGCGGAAGGGGAGCAATCTGCAATCACGGATTTACGCGAGATCGGCACTACCTACGACTGGATCATGGTGAAGTTGCACGTCAATGATTTCTGCGTGACAATGAAGCCATTCGGGCCCGAGTCTCCCCGGTTTGTCATGCCGCTGAAGGAGCAGACCTACCTCGTTCTAACCCCTGAGTTCATCACGAACGTAGACAACCCGGAGCCCGGCGTGCTGGGCGAGTACGGGTTTGGCTACGCGTTCGTTCAGAATCCCACACGGGGTCCCTTCGCCTATGGCCCCGGGGAGTTCGAGGCTGCTTTCCAGACGATCAATTTCAAAGTCATGGAGGACGGAGAAGTCCGGCTGAAGATGACTTTCGTGTCCGACCAGCCCGACAAGATCATGAATCTGAAGTTCGATCCCGTGACCTGGAGCTTCTCGCTTGCCGACCTGATGTCGTTCGGCCTCACCTCGCGCATCTTCGGTTCGATGAAGCGCATGATGGAAAACCTGCCGCTGAAGGGTGGCAACGTGGATCCGACGATTCCGACGCTCGATCTGCTCAACTTCGTAACGGCTGGCCAGGCCGGGGAGCGGCTGGACATGCGCAAAGAACGGCTTTTCAAAGGGTTTCTCACCCAACACTCCGCCCAGCACACGCAGACACTTCTCGGGTCGCTGCGCACCTGGCGGCAGGTGCCGGACTGGCTGGACAAGGATTCGCTGCCGGAGTGGGTGGTTTCCGGGCAGAGTTCGTGAGCACCCACGCCGTCATTCTGTCGGGGGGCGGCGCCAACGGCGCCTTCGAAGTGGGCGTGATGAAAGCGCTTTTCAACGGCCGTTGCCCGGCGACAAGCGGCCAGCCGCTGGATGCCCACATCTTCACGGGCACATCGGTGGGGGCCTTCAACGCGAGTGTGATGGCCTCACACCCGGACAAGACCTCGGCGGAGTCTGTAGGCAGCCTGGAGGACATCTGGCTCGACCAGGTGGCCGATGGTCCCGGGCAGGGGGGCAACGGCGTGTTCCGGTTCCGGGGAGGGGTTTCGCACTTTCTCGATCTGGGGTCTCTGCTGCGTTCTCCCCTGGCGCCGGTTGCGACGCTGGCGCAGGATGGAGCGTATCTCACGCGGGATCTGTTCCGCCGCGGCGTCAACCTGCTGGAGTCGGATGGCTCTCTCGAGCACAGGGCCCTGGAGTTCCTCAATCTGAGCTCCTTCGTGTCTATGGACCCTCTGCGCGAGCTGATTCGTCGTACCGTCTCCCTGGAGGGCCTGCAGGCGTCCGAGAAGCACCTGGCCATCGTCGCGACGAACTGGGTTACGGGAGAGGCGCGAGTCTTTCGCAAGGACGATATGGTCGACGAGATCGGCTACGACGCCATTCTCGCGTCGACCGCCATCCCGGGATTCTTTCCCCCGGTGGATATCGACACGCACGAACACGTAGATGGAGGGCTGGTCATGAACACGCCTCTGCTTCCGGCCATTGACGCGGGCGCAGATGTGGTGCACATGATTTACCTCGACCCCGACCCTGCGAACATCCCCCTGAAACGCCTCGACAACACCCTGGATACCCTCGACCGGATGATGACGATCCAGTTTGCGAAAAGCGTCAACGCCGATCTCGAGAAGGCCGAGCAGATCAATCTGGGCCTGGAAGCTCTGGAAGATGCGGACCGGCACAGCTCGGATGTGCACCTGGCCGCTTTTGTACAGACGGCGCATCGGATGCGCCAGCGTTTGGCCAAGGGAGACGGCTACCGAAAACTGACCGTGCATCGGTATCATCCATCTGAAGATCTGGGGGGAGTACTGGGGCTCCTCAAATTCCATCGCGGCCGAGTCGAAGATCTGATCGAGCTGGGTGCTGCGTGCGCAGAGCACCACGACTGCGAGGAGAGCGGGTGCTTCTAGGGGACGTGCAGGCCGAGCGGCCTCGGACACAGGTAGGGACGCGATGAAACCTACCGACTACGATATTGTCATCATCGGAGCTGGACTGGCCGGGCTGACTCTGTCCTATCAGCTGCTTCGAGAGACAGACAAGACGGTTCTGTTGCTCGATCGACGTGCCGATGTGCCGGGACCGAAGCAGAAGGTGGGAGAATCGCTGGTCCAGGTGGGCGGGTACTATTTCGGGAAGACGCTGGATCTGGAAGAGTACCTGTTCCGCGAGCACTATATGAAGTACAACCTGCGTTTCTACTGGAAAACGCCCGGCAAAGAGAACGACCGGTTCGAGGACTACAGCCAGTCGTACATCCGCACCTTCTCGAATATCCCCTGCTATCAGCTGGACCGGAACACGCTCGAAACAGAATTGCTGCGACGCTGCCGGGCAGACGAACGCCTGTCGTTCGAGGCGCCTGCCACCCAGCTGCGCGTCGATCTGTCGGAGACAGAGGCCCACACGGTCGCCTATCGTCGTGGAGACATCGAGGTCACTGCGACGGCGACCTGGGTTGTCGACACCTCCGGAAGGAGCAAGGTCCTGGCTCGCAAGATGGATCTGGCCCAGGACAATGCGGTCGATCATGGCGCCTCTTTCCTGTGGGTGGACGGCCTCGTCGACATCGACAAGCTGACCGATCTGTCTCCCAAGGCGCTTCGCCTCAAGCGGGACCGCTCCTCCACCGGGCATCTGCCGGTCTGGCTGGCGACGAATCACTTCATGGGCGAAGGGCTCTGGTTCTGGGTCATTCCGCTTCAAGGGAAGACCAGCCTTGGGCTCGTCTACGACAACGCTGCCGTAAGCCGTGACCGGGTCTCTACGCCGGAGGCCCTTCTGGACTGGGTCTGCGAGACGTTTCCTCTTTTTGAGAAGGAACTCCGCGGCCGGAAGGTGCTCGACCATGGCTCATTCAAGAGCTTCTCCTATGGATGCGCGCTGACGATCAACAAGGCCCGTTGGGCGATGTCGGGTGAATCGGGCCGGTTCGCCGACCCCCTCTACAGCCCGGGCAGTGATTTTATCGCGCTCCACAATACGTTGATCATCGACGCCATCGTGTCTGATGAGGAAGACCTTGAGGCGAAGTGCGGCCTGCACGAACTGCTGATGCGATCCATTTACGAATCGCTTCTGCCCACCTACGCAGCCAGTTACGACGCCCTGGGCGACCAGGAGGCGTTTACGCTCAAGTACACGTGGGAGCTGTCGGTCTACTTCGGGTTCTTCGTGTTCCCCTTTATCAACGACCTGATTGTGGATCGGAGATTCCTGGCGTCCTTCTACCGGCATTTCTCCGCCCTGGGACCGATCAACAGCGGCCTCCAGAAGTTCATCAGCGATTACTACCAATGGAAGAAGGCGCATGGTCGCCTGCCGAAGGATCCCGTCTTCCACGACTTCACGCGCGTGGGGGCCCTTCGCACTGCCGAGAAGGCTTTCTACTCCGTAGGCGTCACAGTGGAGGAAGCCCGGGAGGTTCTGGCGCGCCAGACCGACAACCTCCTCGAACTGGCACGTTATATCGTCGCCCACGTGACCTCGGTTGTACTTGGGAAGAAGGAGGCCCTCCGGAACCGTGCGTTCGTAGAGTCCATCGACTTGGGTAATCTGGTGTTCGATCCCGAGCAGATGGCACAGGGCTATGGCGCGTACGAGACATCGCCCGGGCACTACGAGTGGGCGTTCGATCCGGACGCGCTCAACGGATTCCATGAGGCCGAGGAGCCCCTGGATGACGTCGCGTCGGCAGCCGAAATCGCCAAGTCGATTGCGGGGTAATCCCCATGAGCGACAACGCACCGCTTCTCGAGCGCGTCTTCGAAATGGACATCGAAGAAGGCTCCTACGACATCCAGCGAATTGAAGGCCACGTGCCGGACTTTGTGCGTGGACGCTACTACCTGAATGGCCCGGCCCGGTTCCACCGGGCCGGTTTTCGTTACCGGCACTGGCTTGACGGTGATGGGATGGTCTGCTCGCTGCGGTTCGCCGGCGACAGCGTGACGTTCACGAACCGGTATGTCCGGTCGCAGAAGTTCGTGGCCGAAGAGGCGGCGGGCGCGCCCCTCTTCCGGACGTTTGGGACGTCTTTCGAGGGCGACCAGCTGGTGCGGGGGATAGCGCTGGCGTCTCCGGTGAACGTGAGCGTCTACCCGTTCTGCCAGAAACTCCTCGCGTTCGGGGAGCAGGGGCTTCCCTACGAACTGGACGTCGATTCGCTGGAGACGGTGGGCGAGCACACCTTCGGCGGACGCCTGAACGTCGTTACGCCGTTCTCGGCGCACCCCAAGTTCGATTCCGAAACCGATGAGATGCTGAATTTCGGCATTTCGTTTTCCGCCCGCCAGCCAATGCTGAACCTGTATCACTTCGGGTCCGGGGGAGCGCTGAACCATCGGCGACGTCTCCCGCTGCCGTTCCCCTGCTCCGTGCACGATTTCACGATCACCGACCGCTTCGTGGTGCTGTTCCTGAGCCCCTACCTGCTGGACATAGAGGCCTTTGTGGGGGGGACCCGCAGCCTGATTCAGGCCATGGAGTGGGAACCCGAGCGCGGCAGCCGGCTGCTGATCGTGTCCCGCGAGACCGGTGAAGCGGTCCATTCCGTACCGGTGGGCGGCGGATACTGTTTGCACCTGGCCAACGCCTTCGAGGAGGAGGGGCGCCTCGTCGTGGATCTGATCGAGCTCACCCAACCGGTGTACGATCAGTACCAGACTGTTCCCGACCTCTTCACGGATGTCCGGAGCGCGGCGCCGGTGCGGCTGGAAGTGGACCTGGAAGCGGGCGAATTGAGGTCGCGCCGCGAACTGGACTACCGGATGATGTGCGACTTTCCGGCGATCGATCCCAGGCGTGCACAACGTCGGTGCGAGGACACCTGGGTCCTGGGCATCTCGCAGACGGAACGGTCCGGCCGCAAGTTCCTGGACCAGCTGGTTCACCTGGACTGGCGGGAGGGCGGGAAGGCGGGTGTCTACCAGGCCCCGAAGGGACACTACCTGGGAGGAGAACCGGTGTTCATACCGGACCCCGGCCACGAGATGGGTGGCGCCGTGATCTGCCAGATGTTCGATGCCGAACACCGGTCGTCGTCCTTCTGTGTATTCGACGCCTTCCAGGTGGCTCAGGTCCCCGTCGCTACGCTGCGCCTTCGGTCGCCCATTCACCTGGGGTTCCATACCTGCTTCGAGCCGGAGAATGTCTGAACCGTGGCAGCGTCGCGGGACAAGCGGTTGAGCGAGTCGGTACGGGAGTGCTTCCCGGGTGTCTACCGGGTCGCCGGCCGGGTGTCGATCGTGGGCCCGGTGAAGGCGAACGGCTGTATGTACGTGGTAAAGGATGAAGGCGCCGTCGCCCTGATCGATCCGATTCGCCTGAAGAGCCGGGATCAGGCGGTTGTGGACGCAATCGGGACGCCGACGGACGCCATCATTCTGGGGCCGAACCACGAGCGGGACACGGCCTATTACCAGGAGCGGTTCGGTGTACGCGTGTGGGCGAACGGCAAGCTGTTCACTCGTATCGGGATTGGCGTCAACACATTCTACGAGCCGGATGACGAGCTTCCGGCGGGCCTGGTGGCCTACGACATGCCGGGAACCTTCAAGGGCGAGACCGTTCTTCACCACCCGCCCAACGGGGGTGTTCTGCTTGTGGGCGACGCGATCTTCAACCTGCAGGACGAAGACCTGAACGCCGGGTTGAAGATGGTGAGCCCGCTGGGCCTGGTGCCCAAGGGGCCGCGTACGATGCCCAGGTTCCTGATGGACGATCCGGCCCTGGCTAAAGAATCCTACCGCAAACTCCTCGCGTGCGAGTTCGAAGGCATACTGGTGTCGCACGGCCAGCCGATCCTATCCGACGCAAGAACCGTCCTGGAATCGCTCATTTCTTCCCTGTAGCGTCCTTCTATACCTGACCGGGTCTCCCTACTGTGCCGGACTTCCATCTCCTCATCGATGGGCAACTCGTTACGACGGCGGCGACGACGGGCGTGGT
>Ga0114996_10006405_pt1 | contig 13571 bp, 10 predicted proteins | sample ArcticOcean_MG_C_4_FD_87039 | JGI IMG/M metagenome (GOLD analysis project Ga0114996, IMG submission 87039) | Marine microbial communities from western Arctic Ocean - ArcticOcean_MG_CB4_134 | ecosystem: Environmental > Aquatic > Marine > Oceanic | place: Arctic Ocean: Canada Basin | collected... | reverse complement strand
TTGGCGCAAGACCGTTCGTCAGGCCCGACCGCACGAAGGAGGACACACCTCGGGAAGTCTCGCCTCTGCCTCGCCCGTGACCGATGGCAAACACGTCTGGGCCTTTTTCGGATCGCACGGGCTGTACTGTCTTGATCTCGACGGCAAGCCGATTTGGGAAGCCGATCTCGGCACACTGCAGAGCAAACACGCCCATGGCGAAGGGAGCTCGCCGGTGCTGCATGGCAACACCCTGGCCGTGAATTGGGATCACGAGGGCGACTCGTTCGTCGTGGCCTTCGACAAACGGACCGGTCGCGAGCGGTGGAAGGTAAAGCGTGAAGAGGTCACCTCTTGGTCCTCGCCGATCGTGGTCGAACATGAGGGCCGTCCGCAGTTGATCGTCAGCGGTACCAAGCGAGTTCGCGGATATGACCTGGCCACTGGCAAGGTGATTTGGCAATGCGGTGGGCTGTCGGCCAACGTGGTCGCTTCGCCGGTCGCCGCCGGCGGAATGGTCTTTGTCGCCAGCAGTTACGAGAAGCAGGCGATGTTGGCGATCCGGCTCGACGGGGCCAAGGGCGATATCACCGGGACCAAACAGGTTGTCTGGCGTCGTATCCGCCGCACGCCGTATGTCCCTTCCCCGCTGCTCTACGGCAAGTCGCTTTACTTCCTGCGACACTACCAAGGGATTCTCTCGCGCGTCGCGACCGACACCGGCGAAGAGCGTCACGGCCCGTTTCGTTTGGACGGTATTCGAAATATCTACGCCTCTCCGGTTGGGGCAGCCAATCGAGTTTACATCACCGATCGCGATGGCATAACGTTGGTGATCAGCCACAACGACGAGCCCAAGGTGATTGCGATGAATCGTCTGAACGATCGGTTCAGTGCTTCGGCCGCGATCGTCGGAAAGGAAATGTTCCTTCGCGGCGAGAAGTATCTTTACTGCCTGGCAGAAAAACGGTGACGACCACGCTCTGACGAAACGATTTTTCCGTATGAACATCGATATCAGCGACACGAAAGAAGAACTGGGACGTCGGGCGGCGGCGGACGCGGTTGCGCAAATTCGCGGGGCGATCACTGAGCGCGGTACGGCGAACGTGATCGTGGCGACCGGGGCGTCGCAGTTTGAAGTGCTCTCGTCGCTTGCTAGTGCCGAAGAAATCGCCTGGAGTCGTGTCACGTTTTTTCATCTTGACGAATATGTTGGCATGCCGATCACGCACGGGGCGTCGTTTCGCCGCTATCTCAAAGAGCGCCTGGTCGATCAACTGCCGACGTCGCCCGACGCGTTCCACTACATCGATGCCGAAGGGAACTGCCAAGCCACTTGCGACCGCCTGGGGGCGTTGATCGCTGAGCATCCAATCGACGTCGCCTTGATCGGTATCGGCGAGAATGGGCATCTGGCCTTTAACGATCCGCCTGCTGATTTCGAGACGGAAAAACCGTATCTCGTTGTCGAACTGGACGAAGCATGTCGGCAGCAGCAACTTGGCGAGGGTTGGTTTGACTCGCTCGACGAAGTGCCGACGCAGGCGATCTCGATGTCGGTGCGTCAGATTCTCAAGTCATCGGCGATCGTGTGTAGCGTCCCCGACGAGCGAAAATCTATCGCCGTACAAGGTGCCGTCGAAGGGCCGATTACGCCCGACGTGCCGGCGTCGATATTGCGGCAGCATCCGCGGACGACTCTCTATCTCGACCGACCGGCGGCGTCGCGGCTTTCTGGCGAGTAATGCCCGCCCCCTTGCGGACGCTGCGGAGCAGGCGGAGAATGATCCGCCTTGGTGACTCTTGTCTGCCAGCATGACCCCGCATTTCCGGCCCTTAACGAGCAGCGCCTCCATGTCCGAGCATCCTGAAGTCATCCTCACCGGTTTTGCCGACGAGGCCGCCAACCAAAAGACCGCCACGCAGCAGTTTGCCGCGTTCGCCGCCCTGGGACTGCAATACTACAGCATTCGATTTATCGATGTCGGTGGTGGTATCAAGAACGTGATGCAGTTGACCAAGTCCGAGATCTCGAAGATTCGGCACCTGGAGGACGAATACGGCCTGAACGTCTCGTCGATCGGTTCGCCCATCGGCAAGATCAAGCTACAGGACGTGAAGGACGGGACGAAGAACGTCTATGTGCCGTTCAAGAAATATCTCAACGCCGACGTAAAGAAGGCGTGTGATCGGGCCCATGCGTTCGAGACCAAACTGATTCGCGGGTTTGCGTTCTATCATCCCAAGGGATCGGATCCCTGGGATCATGTGCCGGAAGTGGTCGACCGGCTGGGCCAGATCGCCGAGACGTGTCATCGCAGTGACCTGACGTTCGGTCTTGAGATCGAAGCGAATCTCGTCGGACAAAACGGTGAGCTACTGGCCGAAATTCACCGCCAGGTAAACCATCCGGCGATGATGCTAATTTTTGACGCAGGCAACATCGTTACCCAAGGCTACACGGCCGCGGAAACCTTCGAGCAGTACGAACGGATGAAGCCAGGACTCGGCTGGATGCACATCAAGGACTTTTCCCATAAAACGCCGACCCGGCGAACCAAGCACGTCAACGAAGCGGCGCTAAAGAACTTTGTGCCGGCCGACGAGGGCGACAGCGCCCACGAGGCGATCCTCAAAGACTTTCGCGAGATGATCCCCAAGTTATCCCGACGCTTGCGTCGTCGCGGAATCCCGGGCGTATTCCTCGACCTCGAACCCCATGTCAAAGGCGGCGGCCAATTCGGCGGCTTCAGCGGTCCCGACGGCATGGGGGTCGCGATCAAGGGTCTTTGTCGCGTACTCGACTACGTCGGCATCGACTATCACCTCCGCGACTTCGACGACGTCGTCGCTGAGAGAGGCTTTTGATTTATGATTTCGGATTTATGATTTGGAATTTGGTGTAATTCCAAATCTGAGGTGGGGTAGATTTTCTGACCTGCCGAATTGTGGGAAACGTTACACCAACTGGTTACAAACCTGCTCCACGGAGCACGAAATTGGAACTTCTGGTTTTGGGCGGCTGGCGGACCTAACGGTGAAAAGTGCCGCGTGGACGCGGCCGCGAAACGTGGTGCCGAAAAAATTCCAAATTCCAAATCCTAAATTCCAACCCCCCCTGCCCTGCTCGTCATGCAAATCGAAGGTAAAGCTGCTGTCGTTACTGGTTCCTCAACGGGCGTTGGTCGCGCCACGGCGATTGCGCTGGCGCGTGGTGGTTGTCATGTGCTGATCAACTATTCAAAGTCTCGAAGCGAAGCAGAGAAAACTGCGGCCGAGGCGGAGAAGCTGGGAGTCAATACGGCGCTGGTACAGGCCGATGTGGCCGACGACGACGCCTGTCGAGCAATGATCGGCGAGGCGGTCCGTGCGCTGGGGCGGCTTGATATTTTAGTGAACAACGCTGGCACGACGCGGTTCATTGCGCATGACGATCTTGAAGCGGTCAGCGGCGAAGCGTGGGATCGGATCTTTGCGGTCAATGTGCGAGGCACGTTTCAATGTACCCGCGCTGCGAAGGGTCCAATGCTTGAGGCCGGTGGTGGCGACGTCGTGAACGTGTCGAGCGTCGCGGCCCGCTTGGGCAAAGGGAGTTCCATCCCCTACGCGGCGTCGAAGGCCGCGATCGACAATCTGACCATCGCCCTGGGTCGTGCTCTAGCCCCGCACATTCGCGTCAACGCGGTAGCGCCGGGCTTTATCGACGGACGCTGGCTGAAGGACGGACTGGGCGAGATGTACGAGCCATTGAAGCAATCGTTCGAGAAGCGACTACCGCTGGGGCGCGTGCTTCAGCCAGAAGATGTCGCGGCGACCATACTTGGCGTGATCACCGGTTCGGATCTGATGACCGGTCAGTCGATCGTCTGTGACGCCGGCATGATGATCGCGAAGTGGAACACTTAGAAGCGGAACTCTTAGGCGTCGCTGTTGTCGGTTTCTCGGTCTTCGTACTCTTCTGCCACGGTGCGCCAGTCGGTCAATGAAGCGGCTTGGCGGGCGTTGCGGACCAACAGACCGAATTGTAACCCCCAGAACACGGCGACCAACAGGCCGATTACGCCACCGGCGAATGCGATCAGGTTGTCTCGGTCGAGCCACGTAAGAATCAACGTCCCCGCAACCAACCCACAGATCGCGACGGCAAGTTTTCCGACGGCTGCACGAGCCCATCGTCTGCGGGTTGCGTGTGTGCTAATGGCAGTGCTGGCGGCGCTACCGGCGAGCTTGCGCATCGAGGCAATGTCGGAAGAGAGTTCCGGGGCCACGGTTCGGGGCTTCATCTCGCCCAGTCGCAATAGGCGAGGGGATTCTTCTTCGGTCCCTTCGTCTGACGGTTCGCTTGTTGCGATGTTCTCTTCTGCCGAGGACTCTGTCGTAGTCGATTCGGCGACGTCTCCGCTGAGTTGGGTTGCTGGCAAGTTCTTGTCGCTTTCGCACTCGGTCGTTTCTTCTTCCGGTCCACGAACCCGCTCGAGCAATCGGGCCATGTAGTCCTCGACCGACTCCTCGTCTTCTTCGTCGTCAAGCCCGACCGGAGCGATGTCTGTCTGACCCACCGGTACCGCCGGCAACGACGTACCTTTATCGCTGATCGGATCGAACGGATCCGAATCGTCCTCGTCGTACTCTTCCTGTTGCATGCTTTGAAACTGGGCCAGAACATCCTGCGTACTGACCGGTGCTTCGGCGGTCGGAGTGCTAAACGCCGGTTCGACCTCGACTTGGTTCCGGTCGGCCGTCGGGTTCTCATCGGTCGTTGGCGAATCGCCGTCGGTCGATTCAACAATTGGTTCGGTAGTTACTGTTTCTTCCTCGTCGAGTACGGCAACGATCTCTTGTGGATCGCTGGGCCTGGGTTGTTGATCGGCGACTTCCGCGGTCCCCGCGGCGAGCGCTGCTTTTTCTTCGTCAAGCTGGTGCCAGAGCCTCTCTAGCTCCGCCTCGGTGCTCTGCTGTTCGGACTGCCACTGCTCCCGCTGTTGGGCCAGGGCTTGCCGCTCATGGTTCACGTCGTCACGGTCGTTATCGAGTTCGACACGTCGGACCTGCCACTTTGACTCCAGTTCGGCAATTTGCTCGGCAAGTTGCCCTTCCTTGTCAGCCAACTCCGCCTCGCGCTGTGCCAGTGCTTCGTTGTCTTCTTGGGGCACTTCCGTCTCGCTCGTCTTGCGAGCAAGTTCGTCACGCTCGGTGGCAAGCTGATCGGTCTGCTTGCGCAGCGCCTCTTCTCGCTCTTTCAGTTCGGTGTCCTGTTGCTGGACCAATCTCAGCGAGTCTCGGATTTCCATCGCCGCATCGTCCTGCTGCGACTGCCACGCTTCGCGTTGCTCCTGGAGATCTTGCTGTTGCCGCTGGAGTTCCTCCTGAGAGGATTTCAGTTCCTCGCGCTGGCTCTCGAGTGCCGTCCGTTGCTCGGCGTACTGGTCTTCTAGCAGTTCTTGACGAGCAGTCAATTCCGCCGCCGCATTTTCCTGCTGCGATTGCCACGCTTCGCGCTGCTCCTGGATATCTTGCTGTTGCCGCTGGAGTTCCTCCTGAGAGGATTTCAGTTCCTCTCGCTGGCTCTCGAGCGCCGTCTGTTGCTCCGCGTACTGGTCTTCTAGCAATTCTTGACGAGCAGTCAGTTCCGCCTCGTGGAAATCGCGCTGCTGATGTCGCTCGAGCGATTCGGCTTCCGACTCGGAATCTACGCGCTGTTGAACCGCCTCGAGCGCAGCCTGCTGCTGCCTAAGATCGTCGAGCGCTGCTTCGTGGGCGGCGCTGGCTTCGAGTCGTTCTGCTTCCCACTGAGTGCGATCTTGCGCCATCTTAGTGCGGTCCGCATCAGCGGCAGCACGCTGCGTTTCAAGGTCAGAGTGGTGACTCCGCAGTTCGGCGTCCAGATCAGACGCTCGCTGGTCGGCTTCACGCTGGCGGTCAGCCCGTTGGTCGTCGAACCGTTTCTGCTCTTCCTGATTATGCTGCTTCTCGTCGGCCAACTGCTCGAAGTCTTCACGCAGCGACCGTTCACGTCGCTCGACGTCGTCCAGCGTGGCTGCTGCCGTTGCCGATGCATCGCGATCAGCTTCTAGCTTAGCGATCTGTTGCTGAAGCGACTCTTCTCGGGCTTGCAACTCGGCCGCATGTTGTTCGAATTCGTCTTGTGCGACCCGTCGGTCGGCCTCGGCCGTTTGCTGCTGGGCGTGCCACTGCGCTTGTTGCCCCGCGAACTGGGCCGCCGTTTCTTCGGCGACGACCGCCGCCGCTTGGACTTTATTGGCTTGCTCGGCGATCGCGGTCTCGAGTTCGCTGACGTGTTGTTCGAGTTCGTCCTGTGCGAACCGTCGGTCGGCCTCGGCCGTTTGCTGCTGGGCGTGCCACCGCTCTTGTTGCCGCGCGAACTGGGCCGCCGTTTCTTCGGCGACGACCTCCGCCTCGTGGACTGCGTCGGATTGCTCGTCGATCGTTGCCTCAAGCTCGATGGCTCGTTGTCGAACTCGTCGCAGTTCGGTGATCAAGCCCGACGCCCGACGTCGACCTTGCCGACGAACTTCGACGGTTTGTTGATCAACAGTGTCTTCGGTGCGCGCTTCGATCGGTCCTTCGTCGGAGACAATTTCGAGTTGAACGGGACCGACCGATAGCCGATCCCCGACGCTCAGCGGCGCATCGAGGAAACTATGGCCGTTGACGGTCGTATCAGAGGACCATCGGCGGATCACCGTTGTCTGGCGACCGCGAATGATCAGACAATGCAGCGGCAAAATCCCCTCGCCGCGCAGGCGAAACGTGCAGTGTCGATCTGACCCGACCGTACACTTGGGTGAGTTGAGCCGCACCAGTTGTCCGTCACGCATTCCGCCAAGGATCTTCAGCGTCAACGGCCCGCGGGGACCGAGTTTGCTGGAAGCCTGCGGCGTGGCATTTTGAACAGTCATCTACCCATCGCCTTCTGTTGTCGGTCGTCGTGATCCGCTTTTTGTCCTTGCAATCGGCTGCATGAACAGATCGCGGAATCGACGTAAGTACGAAATCCCACTGGACATATAGCTTGCGGGGGAGACCTAGTCAAAAGTCGGTCGGAGGCCGTGACTGCATCGCCTGCACCTAGACGTCGCAAACGACACGAATGCAGAAAGTCGAAAAATCGGCTGTATATCTGTGCCGGTTTTGTCGATTATCGAAAGGCGACACGCGGCGCAACCGACATAGACACTCGCCAGCATGTTCTCGCCTTGAGCATGCTCCAGCAGGGGCAAATCGGCGGCGGTCGCACAAGTGTCCGGTGAATTTGGTTTGTCCCCCTCTAAAATGGGTCAGGGGCATGGCGGCAGTCGCGCCGCATGACGTAAGTACTTTGTTAACAAGCGATTACAGCAAGCGATAACCGGCGGTTCCGATGCCGAAACGAGGCATGTGGTGTGGTCAATATGTGCATGACCCGCGCCTCCGGCGGTTTTCGACCTATATTTTTGTTGCATCGAGTCGCACCGGCCATAAGGTCCGGCGCGGCCCGCAATGCGAATGTCACATCCTGGTTTTCTTTTCATTGATGATCCGCAGCGGCTTTTCTCGAGGGGGGCACAACCTTCGGAGGCCCGCAACGGACAGCAGAGGTAACGCGCACATGCCACGCAAAGAAGCAATCTTGAACATGCGCCAGGTCCTAATCACGCGACGCGACGCACTTCGTAGGGCATTGGCCGGCGATCTGAGTTCGCTCAAAGAGCTTCGCCAGCAGTCGACCGGAGACGTGGTCGACGCGGCACTCGATGCGGCACAGGACGAGATCAACTCGCAACTTGCCGAGGTGGAAAGTCGTGAGTTGGGCAGTATCGATAAAGCGCTCGAGCGAATGCGGGACGGATCGTTTGGCGTCTGTGAACGCTGTGAAGAAACGATACCGATGGCCCGGCTCAACGCTCTGCCCTACGCGACAAGCTGTATCGGGTGTCAACGTGAAGCGGAGCTCGAAGGTGCTGCTGGTGGCGACGATGCCGACTGGAGCCGCTTGCCCGACTCGCCGATGGTCGACACTGAGTACTCGATCGCTGATCTTGAACTCGACGTTTCGTAGCAGTCCGGAAGGTTGGACCATACGTCACTTGCTGTGCCGCCTGGCATGCACGTGAGAGACGGTAATTTTGCGAGAGACGTGGCCGCGGTCACAGTTCACTCGCTTGGTCGGCGTACGTTTCTCGATAAAGGAGGCCCCGATGACCTTACGGATGAAGATCACGCGGTCGTTAGCGATTCCGGTCGTGGCGCTAACGCTATTGAGCGCTTCAGACCGTGCACAGGCCCAGCAGACCCCGACGAAGCTCAGTGCCAAGCGAGACAAGGCCTATACGACGCTCGCCGGCGAGGTGGCCCACCTTGAACGACAGGGCGCTATCCTGCGCAAGGTTGCTAAGCTGGTCCGACCCAATGTCGTGCATATCGAGGCCCAAAAGGCCCGGCTCGGTATTTCGGGACGACCGATTCAAGAGGCCGGCTCCGGTGTGCTCATCAGTTTCAAAGGCAAGACCTATGTGCTGACCAACCGGCACGTGATCGACAATACGCCGCTCGAATCGATCAAGATCAAACTGGCCGATGGTCGGCAGCTTACGCCGACTCGCGAATGGGACGATCCCGGCACCGACATCGGTGTGATGGCAGTATCTGCCGAGGGGCTAATCCCTGCACGGCTCGGCAACAGCGATCGGGTTGAAATTGGCGACTTTGTTCTGGCCATCGGTAGCCCGTTCGGTCTGAGCCACTCGGTGACCTACGGCATTATCAGCGCCAAGGGGCGACACGACCTGCAGCTAGGTAACACGGGCGTGCAGTTTCAGGACTTTATGCAGACCGACGCCGCGATCAATCCTGGCAACAGCGGGGGTCCGCTGATCAGCCTCCGCGGCGAAGTGATCGGTATCAATACGGCCATCGCTAGCAACTCCGGCACGTACGAAGGCGTTGGGTTCTCGATTCCGATCAATCTGGCGAAGAATGTCGCACGCCAGTTGATCGAAACGGGTCAGGTATCGCGGGCGTTTCTCGGGGTCACGCTCGATGCGTCGTTCACAACGGCCGACGCGGCGAAACTCGGAATCGGCCAACCGTTCGGCGCTCACGTTACGGGCATTCAACCCGACACTCCGGCCGAGAAGGCGAAGCTTCGAGTCGACGACATAATCCTGCAATACAATGGGGTCCGAATCGAAGACGACAGCCACCTAGTCAATCTAGTCGGCCTTTCAAAGGTCGGCAGCAAGGGCTCGCTGCTGGTCTTTCGTGGTGGCAAGAAGGTGGTCGTGCAAGTCCAAGTCGGCGACCGCAACAAGCTAACTAAACCGCGGGGTTGAGCGGCGGTTGGAACGTAAGAAACAGGGCCTATCTTACTCTCGGATCGCCTCGTAGCTTGCCTTCACGTGGCTACAGAGCGCCTTCGCAAATCGCTTGAAACACAAGTCCTGCGCTGGTTCTCGATATTTGCCGTTCATGCCTTTCTTGCGGTCAGACAGCACCAAACAAGTCGCATCGTAACAACGTTCACGAACGAGCCGTCGCAACGACCACTCGCAGCGCGTCGCATAAGATGCACCGCGAAATTCTTCCTGCACGCGAAAGTGCTTTTCGAGCACCGCGACTTCACTTGTGGACGACTTCTCCTCTTCGAGCAACATCAGGTAGCCGACGAACGGCTGCGGCGAATGGTCAAAAGCGCCCTCGCGATACGCCGTCCAAATATCCTTGGCACTGCCCAGCGCCTCTTCTATCCGGTTGTTGTAATTATTTCCGTACGACGGGCCGCAAAGCGACTTCAGTTCGACGGAAGCGAGCAACTGGTCTTCGGCGACAACGACTACGTCCCATCGCTTCGTTGCGCGAAAGTAGCCTGGAAGCGTGACGTCCTTCGTTCCGCGAGAAAAGACACTCGCCTCGGGAATTCCCGCCTCGACAACCAACTCAGACACGAGTTCTGTGAACCCGTCGAGTTGCTTGCCGCCGGTCGCTTGCGTACGATTTCCTGCGTCGCGCCGACCACTTTCGCCACCTTGGTGCTGTCCCTGCCGGTTTCGTGTGTGCCAAAAGTGCCGCACGGCGGTTGCGACCCGCTTATCTAGGTTTGCTTTCGAGGGTTTTTTTGCCATCGTGTGCGATCACTTCCACACTGCTGAACAGGCCGGCGGTCTCATCGCGTACCCGATCATGCGCCATCTTGAAATAGGCCTCATCCACCTCAACGCCGATACTATTGCGCCCGCAACGAGCCGCAGCGACCTGAGTCGAAGCGGTACCCATAAAGGGGTCGAACACGGTATCGCCGACAAAGCTAAACATCCGAATCAGTCGCTCCGCTAGCTTGTCAGGGTACGGAGCGGGATGCTTTCGTGTCGAGGCCCCCGTCAGCCCCTGCCAGATTTGCTGAAACCAGCTACCGTGATTTTCAGCCGAGATTACACTCAACACGCGGTGTGCCAACGAGGGTTTTCGATAACCACCCGCCTTACGCTGCATAAGGATAAATTCGATATCGTTCTTGATCACCGAATTGGGTTCATACGGTTTACCGAGGAAACCCGATCCGCCCTCAACTTCATAGGCCGCATTGGAGATTTTGTACCAGATAATTGGCGCAAGATTGTCGAAACCGATTTCGCGACAGTGTTCTTGGATCGAGGCGTGGAGCGGCATTACCATATGCCGTCCGTTGTTCTTGCGACGAGACAGGCAGACGTCACCTACGACACAGATCAAACGCCCGCCCGGTACCAAGGCCCGATAACAATGTCGCCACACTTTGTCGAGTTCGCTCAGAAATTCCTCGTAGTCCGCCACCCAGCCGAGTTGACCATCGGACGGATTGTACTCCTTGAGCGTCCAATAGGGCGGCGAAGTCACGACCAAGTGAACCGATCCATCCGCAAGGAATTCAACCTCGCGTGCATCGGCCTGATAAAGGTCATGGCGGGTGGGAATCTCCTGGATCGCCGCTTCGATTTCCGCGGTGAGGGCACGGTCCTTCGCGATTCGGGGCAGATCGCGTTGGGGATCCTGCAGGTCTCGCAAAGATTGGGGCACGAATTCGTCGATCGGGCGAGGATCGAGAGTCGTGGGTGCGTTGGCTGCGGGATTTCTTGTCGACATGAACAATCTCCGTACGGTGTGTGGTTTGATTGTAGCCGACGTCGGAAGATCTGTAAGCCCGTGGAACACCTATGGGCTCGATCTCATGAGAGCCCCCCCTACCCTGCTCTGCTCGCGGTAGCCAGTCCGCGTAGCAGATAGTCGATCACGGCGGTTGCGTCGACGCTCTCGGCAACGTCAAGATTCGGCTGCCGCTCGGGCCGCGGACGGCGATCAAAGATCGTTGCGCCGACCGTCAACTCTCCCGCCGTTTCGACGTCGCCTGACATCGGGCGCGATTGAAACAGTTCTGGATGCGAGACCGCCGCCAACGCCACGACATCGTGCAGGTGGATCTCTTCCATCCCCAGACGCTGGTGATACGTGCGAAACGCGAACGGAAGAATCTTTCGCAGAAACGCGCCGACTCGGGTTGCCTCGTCTGGAAGCTGATCCAGCAGATCATAGGTCAACAACACCTGACTCGTCACGTCCAGCGGCACCAAGGTCTTCGTTGTGCGCGATTGAAACACACTTCGGGCCGACGCTGGATCGCAGAAGATGTTGAACTCCGCGGCCGGAGTCACGTTACCGGGTGCCGTCACCGCACCGCCCATCATCACGATCTGGCCGACCTGCGAGACGATGGTTGGGTCTCGCTGAAACGCCCGAGCGAGATTAGTCAGGGGGCCGAGCGCCAGGATCGTGACCTCGTCGGGGGCAGCGCGAACCGCATCGCAGATGACTTTGTCCGCTGGATGACGGTGTTGTAGTTCCGATACGTTAAAACCAGAGTTCCCCAGCCCGTCGGCGCCATGAATATGCCGGGCATCCGTCGGCAGACCTCCGTCGGGTTCACTGGCCGCTCCGACACGGGGCCAACGGGGCGGATCGAGCTGTTCGAGAATCACCTGCACGTTTCGTGTGGCAATCTCGGGCGGGATGTTGCCCCCGACCGCGGTCACGGCGACCACCTCCAACCGCGGGTCAAATAACGCAAGCGTCAAGGCCACGGCATCGTCAATGCCGGGATCGGTGTCGATGATGAGCTTTCGGGCCATCGAATCGTCGCACTGCGAGATGAGAGAATCGTCCTTGAATCGACGTAATTGTAAGCCCCGCCGCATCGCCCGACAAGAGACGAATTGGCAAGGCTTCATCTAGGCCGCCGCGCAAGGTGAAGCTAGAATGGCTCGATCCGACCTGGCGTTGCGACGTAAATCATATTTTTTCGAGGAGAGCGAAACGTTGATCGAAGAGACCTTAGGGCTGGTCGCGGCCGGCGAAGACTTGACGATGGACCAAGCCTCGGCGGCGATCGAGGCCGTAATGTCGGGCCGGTGCAGCGAGGGAGAAATCGCCACGCTGCTGACGGGGCTCCGCCACAAAGGCGAAACCGTCGAGGAAGTCGCCGGGGCGGCGGCGGCGATGCGCAAGTTCATGACGCCGCTACGCACCACGCGAGACGACGTGATCGATACCTGTGGCACCGGCGGCGACGGGTCGGGCACCTTCAACATCAGTACCGCGGCGGCCCTGGTCGCGGCCGCTGCAGGAGCACCGGTCGCCAAGCATGGCAATCGCGCGATCACTAGCAAGACCGGTTCGGCCGATGTGCTCCGCGAGTTGGGCGTCAACATCCAGTGTGACGTTGCGACCGCCGAGCGTTGCCTCGAAGAACTGGGGATCTGTTTCTGCTTCGCGCCGCTGATGCATGGAGCGATGAAACAGGTCGCGCCGGTGCGCAAGAAATTGGGCGTACCGACTATTTTTAATCTGCTGGGGCCACTGACCAATCCGGCCGGTGCGCCGTATCAGTTGCTTGGGGTTGGTCGCCCCGAGATTCGCAATCTGCTGGCCGCGGCGCTGGTGCTTCTCGGTTCGCGCCGAGCACACGTTGTTTGTGGCGAAGACGGGCTCGACGAAGTAACACTCGGCGGCGTCACGCACGTGACCGAAGTAACCTCCGCCGGACTGATCGAAACGACTTGGACGCCCGCCGACTTTGGACTTGAGGTGGCTGCCAACGATACGATGTTGGTCGAGGATGCCGCCGGGAGCGCTGCGATCATTCGTCGGATCTTGGCAGGCGAAGCAGGCCCACCGCGCAACATTGTAGTGCTCAACGCCGCCGCCGCGTTGTTGACAGCCGGCAAGGCGACGGACCCTGTCGAAGCGGCCCAAGCCGCGACTGCCGCGATCAGTAGTGGTGCGGCGCGTGACTTGCTTGCCCGATTGGCAGAAGCGACGAGCGGATGATTGCTCGCGCTACGCTGCTGCTGATTCTGTTGGTATCGTGTGCCCATGCGATGGCCCACGCGCTTGAACTGTCGCTGCCGAGCGTGGAGCAACTGGTGGCCGCGGACTACGGCTTCGGCAAACTGACAAGCGGGCTTCTGGCAACGACTTGGCGACTGCCGTGGGGGCTCGGCGGCTTGTTAGCAGGATTGCTGGTCGATCGGTTTGGTTCGCGGAGAATGCTTACGATTTTT
>Ga0114996_10006402_pt1 | contig 13576 bp, 13 predicted proteins | sample ArcticOcean_MG_C_4_FD_87039 | JGI IMG/M metagenome (GOLD analysis project Ga0114996, IMG submission 87039) | Marine microbial communities from western Arctic Ocean - ArcticOcean_MG_CB4_134 | ecosystem: Environmental > Aquatic > Marine > Oceanic | place: Arctic Ocean: Canada Basin | collected... | reverse complement strand
GGCACGGCATCGCCAGTTGTTCTCAATCTACCTTCAAGATACGCTTACCCGCATTCGAAGCCAGAGCAGCGGGAGAACCCAGTGCCGAAAACCGTTACACGTATGGACCTGGTCAACGCCATTCACGGCGAAACAGTTTTGTCCCAAGCCGACTGTATTGATTTGCTTGAAGCCGTGCTGAACCGAATGAGCGATACCTTGGCGAATGGCGAACAGGTGAAGATTAGTAGCTTCGCCACGTTTTCAGTTCGGCATAAGAAGGAACGTGCTGGCCGTAATCCTAAGACCGGCGAAGTAGCGACAGTATCCGCGCGTAATGTCGTGGACTTCAGGGTATCTCAAGTCCTGAAGCGCAGACTGAGCCAGGTCGAGAATTAACATTGAAACACCTTGGGCATTTCGCCCCTCCTGGTGCTCCCTATGTGCTCCCTGGAACAATTAAGGGGCTAGCCTTTTACAGCTAACCCCTTGAAATCATTGGTAGGCGCAACAGGACTCGAACCTGTGACCCGCTGCTTAAAAGGCAGCTGCTCTACCACCTGAGCTATGCGCCCGTCCAATGAAACCGCGCCGCCCGAAAATACCCGGAGCGCGGGGCGCACCATACTTATGGCGCCCGCTCCGGTCAATATGGAATGGCCCCAAAATTACCAGGCCAGGGATTACCGGGACCAGGAAAAATTATGGCGCGTATTTGGCCGCCATCAAATCCACCACCCGGGGCGACACGAACTGGCCGATGTCGCCGCCCAGGGAACAGATCTCCTTGACCAGGCGCGACGAGATGAACTGGTTGGATTCCGACGCCATCAAAAATACCGTCTCCACATCGCCGTTGAGGCGCGCGTTCATGCCGGTCATCTGAAATTCGTAGTCGAAATCGGTGACCGCGCGAAGCCCGCGCACCACAACAACCGCATCGTTGGCAGCGGCGAAATCCACCAAAAGCCCCTCGAATGCACACACCTGAATGCCGATTCCGGTATCGCCCAGCTGCGCGATCTCGTCCTCGACCATCTTGGTGCGCTCTTCCAAGGTGAACAACGGCCCCTTGCCGATATTGACCGCCACGCCGACAACCAGATTACCGACAATGCGGGTGGCGCGGCTGATGATATCCATGTGGCCGTTGGTGACCGGATCAAACGTGCCCGCGTATACGCCGGTGACGCCCGCCATATTATTCCTCCGCCCCAGTATCGTCCGGACCATTTTCGTCCGGCCCGGTCTCTTCCGCCGTGGTGTCTTCCGGTCCAGCCCCTTCGGTCACGTCTTCTTCGATCACGTCGCCGTCCACGCCCTCCTCGCCCGCTTCTTCGTCGTCACCGTCTTCGCCGTCGCCGTCGTCGTCGCCTTCCACATCGCGGAGGCGGGTGACGGAGACAACCCGTTCTTCGTCACTGACCCGGAACAGGGTGACGCCGCGCGCCGTACGCCCGGTAAACGAGATGCCGTCCACCGGCATGCGGATCAACTGGCCGCCGTCGGACACCATGACCATCTGGTCGGTATCAAACACCGGCACCGTCGCCACCACCTGGGTGCGCACGTTCTTGCCGCGCTTCAGATCGATGCTGTCGATGCCTTTGCCGCCGCGCTTGGAGATGCGGTAATCATAGGCCGACGAGCGTTTGCCGAAACCATCCTCGGTCACGGTCAGGATAAACTGCTCGTTCTCCATCATATCCTGAAACAGGGGCTCGTCCAGGCGCGCGGCATGGGCCGTATCGTTGGCCAGGTCTTCGCTGCGGTCCGTGTAATCGCCGCCAACCAGGCGCCGCTTGGCGTTGACCGAGCGCAAGTAGTCGTCGCGCGCTTCCACCTCGGTCTCGATATGGGTGAGCCCGGCCATGAAGATCACCTGATCGCCGTCGGCCAGGCGGATGCCGCGAACGCCGGTGGAATTGCGGGACGAGAAGACGCGCGCATCGGTCACCGGGAAACGCACGCATTTGCCGCCCTCAGTCGCCAGGAACACGTCTTCGTCTTCGGTAAAGATACGCACCCGGATCAGGCGGTCGTCTTCGTGGCCGTTTTCGAATTTCATGGCGATCTTGCCGTTGGTCATGACGTTGGTGAAATCGCTGAGCCGGTTGCGCCGGACACCCCCCGATTTGGTGGCAAAGACGGCAAACATTTCGTCCCAGCCGGTTTCGTCTTCGGGCAGCGGCATCACCGTGGTGATGGTTTCGCCCTCGTCCAAGGGGAACAGATTGACCATGGCCTTGCCTCTGGCCTGGGGCGTGCCTTGGGGCAGCCGGTAGACTTTTAATTTGTAGACCATGCCGGTGGAGGAAAAGAACAGGACCGGCTGATGGGTGTTGGCGATGAACACGTTGGCGACGAAATCTTCGTCCCTGGTGGCCATGCCGGCGCGCCCCTTGCCGCCCCGGTGCTGGGCCCGGTAGGTGGACGCCGGCACGCGCTTGATATAGCCGCCGTCGGAGACCGTCACCACCATGTCTTCGCGCTGAATCAAATCTTCGATATCATGCTCGAACTCGCCCTCTTCGATGGAAGTGCGGCGCTCGTTGGCGAACTGATCGCGCATCGCCTGCAACTCGGTGCGCAATATCCCGAACAACAATTCCTTGGAGGCGAGGATTTTCAGGTATTCCTCGATCTTGCCGCAAATCTCGCGCAAATCGTCGGCTATCTTGTCACGCTCCAACCCGGTCAGGCGCTGCAGGCGCAATTCCAAAATGGCCTTCGCCTGCTCTTCCGATAGCTGGTATTGGCCATCGATCACCAGATGGGCGGGATCGTCGATCAGCTCGATCAACGGCTCCACATTGCCGGCCGGCCAGGGCTTGGCCATCAGTTTTTCGCGGGCATCGTTGGCATCCGTGGCGGCCCGGATCAGGGCGATCACCGGGTCCAGATTTTCCACCGCGATGGCGAGGCCGGCCAAGGTGTGCGCTCGTTCGCGCGCCTTGCCCAATTCGAACGCGGTCCGCCGGGTGATCACCTCTTCGCGGAAATCTATGAACGCCTGCAATATTTCTTTGAGGTTCATCTGTTCCGGGCGGCCGCCATTGAGGGCCAGCATGTTGACGCCAAAACTGGTCTGCAGGGGCGAGAATTTGTAGAGCTGGGCGAGCACCACTTCGGCCATGGTGTCGCGCTTCACTTCGATCACCACGCGCACCCCGTCGCGGTCGCTTTCGTCGCGGAGGTCCGATATGCCTTCGATCTTTTTGTCGCGCACCGCCTCGGCGATAATTTCAATCATGCGCGCCTTGTTCACCTGATAGGGCACTTCGGTGACGATGATCGCTTCGCGGTCCTTGCCGAAAATCTCGATATTGGTGCGCCCGCGAATGGGCACCGAGCCGCGCCCGGTGTGGAAAGCGGCGCGCAGGCCCTGGCGGCCAAGAATGATGCCGCCGGTGGGGAAATCGGGGCCGAAGATGTGATGCTCGAGCAACTCATCGATGCTGATCGCGGGATCGTCCATAATGGCGAAGCAGGCGTCGATCACCTCGCCCAGATTGTGCGGCGGGATATTGGTGGCCATGCCGACCGCAATGCCGCCGGCGCCGTTGACCAGAAGATTGGGATATTGGGCCGGCAGGACCGAAGGCTCGCGCGACGAATCATCATAGTTGGTGGTGAAATCGACGGTGTCTTTGTCGATATCTTCGATCAGGGAATGGGCGGAGCGGGCCAGACGCGCTTCGGTATAGCGCATCGCCGCCGCCCGGTCGCCGTCCATGGAGCCGAAGTTGCCCTGGCCCTGGATGAGCGGCAGGCGCATGGCGAAATCCTGGGCCATGCGCACCATGGCATCGTAAATAGCGGAATCGCCGTGCGGGTGATACTTGCCCATGACGTCGCCGACGATGCGCGCCGATTTGCGGAACGGCCGGTTGTAGTCGTAGCCGCCTTCTTTCATGGCGAAGATGATGCGCCGGTGCACCGGCTTCAAGCCGTCGCGCACATCGGGCAGCGCGCGCGATACGATCACGCTCATGGCGTAATCGAGATACGAGCGCTTCATCTCGTCTTCGATATTGACCGGTATGACATCGCGGCCCGGCGGCGGCGGCGGGGCGGCGCTTCCGGGCGGCTCTTCGGGCGGAATATCACCGGGCGGGCCGGTGTCGATATCGCCGGGAGGGAGGTCGTCTGGTGTGTCTGGAGGTACGGTCAAATTACGGATCCGGAAGCAGCTAATGGGCGGGGCGAGGCGTGTTTAAACACCGCGTTCAAGGCCCCTGATTTATAGCAAATTTCAGCCCCAACGGCAAACAGAACCGGGCGCCGGGAGGCCGCAATTTCATGCCAATAACCCATTGCTATTAAACGGTTATTTTTCGTTTTTTTTCTGCATTACCGGGCCATTCATGATCCCTGCCCGGCCAGGTGGCGCCTCTGTGAAAACGGCCCGAATCGGGACCCCATTTGGAGCCCCCGCGGCACACCAAATGGGCGTGATTGCCGGGGCTTGCCGGGGGCCGGGCGAAGCTATAGACCACTACCATGTCCTCTGGCCGCGATAGACGTAACGTTCTTGTCCTTTCCATTTGTCAGGCGCTGTTCAATTCCGGCCGGGGGCTCATGTTCCTCGCCGCGACGCTGGTCAGCGCCAATATGCTGGGCGGCGATCTGGCCTTCGTGACGGCGCCGATTACCATCATGCTTGTGGGCACCGCCAGCGGCACCCTGCCGGCGGCGCATCTGATGCGCCTATTCGGGCGCAAGGTGGGCTTCGTGGTCGGCTCTCTGATTGGCGCCGGCGGCTGCTGGGTCTGTTACATATCGCTACCCGACAATAATTTCCTGATGTTCAATGCCGGCATGTTTTTCTACGGCATCTATTCCGGCTTCTCCCAGCAATACCGGTTCGCCGTCGCCGACGCGGCGCCCGAAAATTTCAAGGCCAAAGCCATCTCGCTGGTCCTCGCCGCCAGCGTCGTCGGCGCCGTGGTCGGCCCCGAAACCGCCAAGGTTACCCGCGATCTGTTCGTCGATGTGGAATTCGCCGGCTCTATGTTAGCGCTCATTGGTATCTGCCTGGCGTCGGGGCTGATCGTGACCTTCATCGACATTCCCAAATTGAGCCGCGAAGAATATGCCGACAAGGGCCGCCCATTGACGGAAATTATACGCCAGCCCACATTTATCGTCGCCTTCATCGCCGCCGCCATCGGCTATGTGGCGATGAATATCTTAATGACCGCGACGCCGCTGGCCATGCGCCTTGGCAGCAATTTCACTTTCAACGACACCGCCCTGGTGATCGAATGGCACATCGTCGGCATGTTCGCGCCGGGCTTTTTCACCGGCCACCTGATCCAGCGGTTCGGACATATCAAGGTGATCGTTGCCGGCGGATTTCTGCTGTTGCTGGCGGTGACGGTGGCGCTCGGCGGGCTGACGCTGACCCATTTCTGGGTCGCCATGTTCCTGTTGGGGGCGGGCTGGAATTTCACCTTTACCGGCGGCACCACCCTGTTGACCGAGGTTTACACCCCCTCGGAGCGCAACAAGGTGCAGGGTATCTATGACTTCACGGTATTTTCGATCATGGCCCTGTCGTCGCTGTCGTCGGGTGCATTGTTCCATTTCTTAGGCTGGACCTGGGTGAGCCTGTCGGCGCTGCCGCTGATCGTCGCCCTGTTGGCCGCCACCATGTGGCTGGCATGGGCGCGCAAAGAAACGCCCAGAGCGCAAACGGCGGGCGGCATCGATCAACTCGACTAGGTTAAAAATCCCTGCACGGCGTCTAACAGCGCGGCCGGATCATCGGCGTGCACCCAGTGGCCGGCGCCATCGATTACGGATGTGCTTTGCTGCGGGAAAAAGCCGTCCATGGCAGGCTTATGATCGTGTCGGATGTAGTTGGATGCGGCGCCGGCGATAAACAATGTGGGCCCGCCATAGGCGCGCGCGCCGCGATCAAACGGAAAGCCGTGCAGATCCGGCAATAGCGCTTTCAGCCCGGCCAGATTGATGCGCCATTCAAAACCGTCCGAAGTGCGCCCGAGATTGGTCAAAAGGAAAGCGCGCAATCCCGCATCCGCAATATCCGCGCTCAGCAATTGATCGGCATGACTGCGCGCCTGAACCTCGGCCAGCGGCAAGGCCAGCATGGCATCAATCTCGGGCTGGCTGGAATGATCATAGCCGGCCGGCGCGATATCGACGATGACCAGACGGCGCACCAATTCGGGGCGCATCAAGGCCAAGCTCATGGCCGTCTTGCCACCCATGGAATGGCCCATGATGTCGGCATTGCCGATCCCTTGCGCCTCCATAAACCCGGCAACCGCGTCGGCCATGGCCATATAGCCGCCATCTTCGGTCCAGGGCGAGCCGCCGTGATTGGGAAGATCGAGGGCCAGAACCCGGCGGTTTGCGGCTAGTGCGCGCGCCACCCCGGCCCAGTTGCGCGCCGCGCCGAACAGGCCGTGCAGGATCAACAGGGGTGCGCCGCGATCGCCATATTCGGTGAAATTGAGCTGCAATGCGCGCGGCTTAAGCTTAATTGAGCATATTGCGGATTTGGCGGAGCAACGCCTTGGCTGGCCCCGGGTCGGTCAATTCGCCTTCCAGATACGCTTCCAGCCGCCCGGTGGCCGCCGATACCCGGTCGTCTTCCAGCTCTAACATAGTCAATTCCTCGATCAATTCGAACTGGCCAGGGGCGATCAGGCGCATGCTTTCCAAAACATCGATGGCCCGGTCGCTGTCGTGGGCGGTGAGCGCGCGGGTCTTGATGTTGTTTTGCAGGCGCAGCAACACTTCGCGGTCCGGCACCGAATGAACATGCTCGGCCTTGGGCTCGGGCTTGCCGCCCGATATGCGCGCCAGCGACGCGGTCAGGTCGTCCATGTCCCAGCGTTGCAGCTTTTCGAACGGATCGACGAGAACGCTCTCGCCCTCGAAGGTAAAGCGCAGCAGGAAATGACCGGGAAAATTCACCCCCGACACCGCCCAATCCCGCGAGCGGGCGCAATGGATCACCAGCGCGCCGAGGGCCACCGGCAAGCCTTTGCGCCGGTCGATCACCTGCATCAGGTTGGCGTTTTTGGGATCGTCGTAGGTTTCCCGGTCGCCCGAATAGCTGTGAAACCGGTACAGCACGTCGCGGAGCGCGCGCAGCCGGTCGCGCAGATTTTTGACGCCGCGCGCCGCCAGACGCAGATCGGCGGCCACCGTATTCAAATGATCCCGGTAATAGCCGAGATCCGCATCCTGGATATCGAGGGCGGCAAGCAGCAAGCCGGTTTCGCCAATATCAAAGCTGGCGTCGGTTACCCTTCCGGCGCGCTGCAACAGATCAAGAATATCGGTGCGCGGCATATTCATGCCTCATGCTACCACAAAATTCAGCGATTGGGCGCGGCTCAAAATGGGATTTCGTCGTCCAGGTCGTCGCCGACCGGGCTGCCGCCTCCGCCGCCTCCGCCGCCACCGCCACCGCCGCCGTCGCCGCCGGACGGCGGGCCGTAGTCATCGTCGCCGCCATAGGACGGCGTATCGCCGCCACCGCCACCGCCGCGGCTATCGAGCATGGTCATGACGCCGTTGAAGCCGTCCAGAACGATTTCGGTGGTGTATTTGTCCTGGCCCGACTGGTCCTGCCATTTGCGCGTGCGCAGCTGGCCCTCCACATAGATTTTGGAGCCCTTCTTCACATATTGCTGGATAATGCCGGACAGTCCGTCGGAGAAACACACCACCCGGTGCCATTCGGTACGCTCGCGGCGCTCGCCGCTTGCGCGGTCTTTCCAGCTTTCGGTGGTGGCCATGCGCATATTGGCAATTTTTTTGCCGTCCTGGGACATTCTTACTTCCGGATCGGCGCCCAAATTACCGATCAAGATGACTTTATTGATGCTGCCTGCCATGGGGCCCCCTGCTTGGCTAAATGGATATCACGGATCACGCCTGTATGACAAAAACATGTACCCGGATTCGGCGCCGCGATCACGCGCAAAATTGCTTGGCCGGCTCAGGTTTATTTATCGCCCTGATCGGCCACCACATCGACGCCGGTGCCGGCCACCAGCGCGCCGCCGCAAAGCAGCAGAGCCGGCGGGAAAAACGCGACAACAACGCCGCAGGCGACAACGCCGGTGGATTTGCCGGGATGATCCTGGACCACTTGGGCGGTAGCGTCGGCGGCCTTTTTGGCGCCCTCGGTCACCGCATCCAGGGTTGATTTCTCCATCTTTTCGGCGGCGAAGGCCATGGCTGGCGCCAGGACAAGCATGGCGGCCACTGCCAAAGCTGTAAAAGTACGCATACTGAGATCCTCCCGAAATATGATCCGAGGTTCAAGCTTATACCAAGTTGCATAGATAAACACCCATTGTGACGGCTTTGCGCGGTTTCCGGTTAGGAGCGTACCGCGACGTGATGCCTTTGCATCACAAGCGGTGCGCGACGACATCCGGGAGCCGCGCAAAGTCGCCCTTCGGGTCGCCTTTCCCGCTTCCTCGGGGTGTCGGGAAGGCTTAACGATGGGACGCCATCGCCGGCGCCTCCCCTCCTACCGAGGAAACGGGAAAGAAGATCACAACGGGTGTTTATCTATGCAACTTGGTATCAACCGGTCTTGGTGTTGTTGCCAATAATTGCCGGGATCGATGTTTAAATTGCGACCGCGGCCGCCGTCAATTGGCGCGGCTCGGCGGCGCTGGCCGGATAGCGGATTTGGTAGTCCGCCGGCAATTGCAGCCAATCGAAGGCGCTTTCGATGCTCCGGAACGGGCGCCGCTGCAAGCCGGTGGGGGTCAGCCGGGTGCTGACGCTCAATTGATGAATGATGGTAAAATCGTGGGCGCCGTCGACCAGCCACGCCATTTTTATCGCCCCGATCTGTTTTTCGATGACGCCCACGCTTTGCTCATTGGTGCGGGCGAAATATTCATAGCCGAATTCGGTTGGCAAGGATGTGCTGGCGGAATCCCGGAAAAAATTCATGCCCGGCCGGAACGCCGGATCGCGGAGGATTTCCGCCAGGTTCGCCGGCCCTTCGCCGCACACAATTTCGCCCACATGTTCAATGAAGACGCAATTTACGCCGGCATCAATATAGTGTCTGGTTGCCATTCCTTCATAACGTCCCAGTTGCAGCTATTAAAAAACAAACTGCTTCCCTCAATACGTTCCCGCCAATTTCAAAAAATTGGTTCTCTTTCGCATATTGGGAGGGCGGCGAAAATTACAACCGCCAAACCGGAATATTCGGCAAAAATAAAATCGCGGCCAAATAGCCGCCCAGGCTCAAATATCGAGGATCAGCTTGGTCTCGCCGGGCGCGGCGCGGGAGCAGCAGACCTGGATGTGGTTTTCGCGCTCCGCATCGTCCAGATATTCGTCCCGGTGATCGACGTCGCCGCCCAGCAATCCGGTCTTGCAGTTGCCGCACCAGCCTTCTTCGCAGGCATACATAACCTCCACATCATTGTCCCAGAGGACTTCCATGATGGTCTTATCGGTGGGCACGGTGAAGGTCTTGCCGGTGACTTTTAATTCGATCTCGAACGCATGGTCGCCGTCGGCGTCGGCGGCCTGGGCAGCCTCAACCGGGGCCTTGGCGCTGGCGAACAATTCGAAATGAACGCTGCCGTCGGGCCAATGGCCGGCGGCCCCGCGGGCCGCGTTCAGCAAGCCGGTAGGCCCGCAGATATAAAGATGGGCGCCATCACCGGGCCTCTTCAACACCTCGTTCAGCTTGATGCCGTTGGCCGGATCACCGCCGTCGTGGTGGAAGGTCAGGTTATCGCCGAACACCGCCTTCACCTCGTCCATATAGGCGGTCTCTTCCGGCGATTTGGAGCAATAATGCAGATGCACATTGCCGCCGGTGGCCTTCAAGTGGCGGCCCATGGCCAGCATTGGCGTGATGCCGATGCCGCCGGCGATCAACAGATGCGACGCGGCATCATCGGCCAGCGGAAAATTGTTGCTGGGACCCTGGACGGTCAGCATGTCGCCGACCGAAACCTTATCGTGCATATGCTTGGAGCCGCCGGCGCCGTTTTCTTCGCGCAGTACGGCGGTCACATATTTGCTGAGGTCGGTAGGATCGCTGGACAGGGAATAGGAATTATGCAGATGCGTGTCGAGCACAAAGATCAAATGCGCACCGGCCTGCCATTCGGGCAAATCGCCGCCATCCTCGGCTACAAATTCGAATTTCTTGATGCCCGCCGTCAATTGCTGGATATCGGCGACTTTGAGCTGCATTTCGGCCATAGTTCCCTCCGTTGGCGCTCTCGGTTTCGAATGCGCGCCTAACCTACACGCCCGGCCTTGCGGAGAAAAGACCGTTGCGGCAGCGGGCATAAATTAATTGGCCGCGCGCCAAGGCGCGAATTCGCTTTCCGCCCGCCGCCGGGCAGTTTAAGCAAAGCCATGCCCCGCTTTCCGCGCAATCATCCGCTCAATATCATCTTTCTGACCACCCTCGCCGGCCTGCTGGCCTTTCCGATCATCTCGCCGGCGCTGCCGGCCATGCGCGAAGCGCTTGATATTCCCACCGAAAATATCGGCCTGGTGATGACCGCCTATTCCCTGCCCGCGTTCCTGTTCGTGCCGCTGACCGGGCTGCTCGCCGACCGGCTGGGCAAAAAGATTGTGCTGGTGCCGTCCCTGTTCCTGTTCGCCGCCGCCGGCGGCGCGATCATGTTGGCCCCCGACCTGGAATGGGTCTTGGCCTTGCGCTTCGTCCAGGGGATCGGCGGCTCGTCGCTGGTGTCGTTGAATTTCGCCCTGGCCGGCGATCTGTTCCAGGGCCAGGACCGAGTGCGCGCCACCGGCAATATCGCCGCCTTGCAGAATGTGGGCTCCGGGCTATTGCCGATCCTCGGCGGATTGCTGGCCTCCATCGCCTGGTTCTGGCCCTTCGCGCTGCCGCTGATCGGCATCCCCATCGGCATCTACATTATTTATTTCCTGGAGCCGGCGAAGGCCGAAACCACCACCGGCACCGGCGCCTTTATCGGTTATGCCTGGCGCCATTTGATGGACCGCCGCGTGATCGAATTGCTGCTGATGACCGGCTTTTTTATCTTTGTCGGCTTCGGCGCGTTCGTGACCTACATGCCGTTGTTCCTGAAAGACAGTTTCGCGACGCCGGAAATTCTGATCGGCGTGGTGCTGGCGGCGCGCTCCGTCTCCGGCGTTATCATCGCCACTCAGCTTTCCAGGTTCACCGAGCGCTACTCCTACCGGGCTTTGATTTCGGGCGCTTTCGTGGCCCTCGGCATCGGCATGGTGATCGTTCCGTTCATGCCCAACGTCTGGGCGATCATGATCACGGCGGTCATCTATGGCGGCTCGTTCGCCATTGTGCGGCCGTCCTTGCAGCTTCTGCTGATCGAGATCGCGCCGGCCGATTTGCGCGCCACCTTCGCCTCGGCGGGCAGTTTCTTTTTGCGCCTGGGCCAAATGATCGCCCCCATCGCGGCCGGCTTCATGTTGGTGCTGGGCGGCTATCAGGCGCTCTATTTCTCCTCCGCCGCCGCAGCCTTTCTGGCCGCCATGTTCGCGGCGACAACGGTGGTGCTGCGGCGCGCCTGATCAGGGCCTAAGCGCTTGTAATTTGCGCGCCACCTCCGGCCATTGGGCGGCGCCGGCCTCGTTCATGATTTTGATTTTCTTTGGCGGATCGTGGGCCAGAATGGCTTCGGCGTAATTGCGGCGGGCGCGGGCGCGGGCGTACCAATCGGTAACAGCGGTGCGATCTTTTTCCCACATGGCCGACAGGCCGAGCATATTCATGCGGTTGACGTAAGGCGTCAGCCCCGCATCGGCCAGGGAATAGGCGCCGCCCGCCAGCCAATCGGCGCTGGCCAACGCGGTCTCCATATCAGCCAGCATCTTGTCCAAACGTTTGAGCGCGTCCACGACCAGGGGCGAATCGATGCCCTGCTCGATCAATTCGCGCATCTTGGCGGCGCGCGCCGGGTCGGGGATTTTTTGCCAGCGGGCTTTCTGTTCTTCCGGTGATTGCTCCAAAACCGGCAGGCGCATGGCGATGGCGAAGGTCACGGTGTTGATGGCGTAATGAATGCCGTCGTCCAACTGCTTGACCCAGAGCCGCATGGCCGCGCGGCTGTAAGGATCGGCGGGGCGCAAGGGCATATCGGGAAAGGCATCATCCACATATTCGTTGATCATCGAGGATTCGATAATCACCTTGCCGTCGTGAACCAATGTCGGCACCACCGCATTGGAATTGAGCTTCATATATTCGGGATCGAACTGATCGCCCTTGCCGAGATCGATGAACGAGCCGGTCCATTCGAGCTGTTTCTCGGTCAGCGCCAGGCGGACCTTTTGCGAGCAGACCGATGTATCGCCGTGGTAAAGCGTCAGCATGATAACCCCTTCAAAATACGTTGGGAATTATCTGCCAGTTCCTGGGTCTCAATGCAAATCAGGATGGACGTAGCACTGATCGATATCCAGATAGTTGGGGCGCAGGACCCAATCGCGAAACGCCGCATCGGTACGGAAATGCTGCTGGTGAGCATCGAAGCCCTGGCGCCCCGCCGTCTCCATCACGGCGCGCAAGCGGGCGGGCAAATCATCGAGGCTGGTAAGATAGCCATGCCCGATGCGGTCCAGATCCACGTTGTAGGCGACGATGGCTTCCGGCACTAAATCGGCTAGATCGCCCGATGCGGCGCCGCTGTGCCCCGCCGCCAGCCGCCGCATCAGCACATAAGAGGTGACCAGCCCCTCGCCATAAATCCAGCGCTGGATTTCTTGGGCGTCGTTCTGGTGGGCCTGGAAGATATTGGTGACGCCAAGGCCCGGATCATAAATCACCTTGTGGCCGAGCCCTTCGATGGCCTTGCCGGCGCCCATGTCGCCATCGCCGGTGAAGTGAAACAGATGCGCCGGCATGCCGCCCGGATGGAAGCCGCCGGCCTCCAACATGGCCGAGCGCCGGGCAATAAAATTCCGCCCCCAGACAAAGGCGGCGGGAATCTCCAGCCGCTCGGTTCCGAAATCCAGCAATCCCCAATGGGCCGACCAGACGCCGCCCTGGTAATCGAGGATCATGGATTTGCGCCAATCGGGCACCTCGGTTTCGAATGCCGGCGTGATCGGACCAGTGGCGAGGCCCACATCTGCGTCGGTGAAGACGGCGGCAATGGCGTCCAGCCAGCCGGGCTCGGGCCGGGTGTCGTCGTCGATGAAGGCCACCACCTCGCCTTGGGCTTGCGCCAATGCCGTATGCCAGCCGACGAGCTGGCCCGGCCGGGGATCGTGGAAATGATGGAAATTGGCGAAGGTTTTGGTGTGGGAAGCGGCCACATCCCCGGTCGCATCGGTGGAGCCGTTGTCGCCGACGATCACTTCGAAGCGCTGGCCATCGAAGTCCTGGGCGGCCAGGCTCAAAAGCGCGCCGGCCAGATACTTAGCCCGGTTGCGGGTCACGATAACCACCGAGATATCCATGTCAGAACCTTGCGTCTTCGTTCATAAAACGGGCGACGGCGGCGCGCACCGCAGCGTCCAGGGGATGGCGCACCGGGGCGCCTTGAAAATCGAAGACCAGCACGTTCTCGAAGCCCAAAAACGGCACCGCATGGCGAAAATTGTCCCG
>Ga0114996_10006401_pt1 | contig 13577 bp, 10 predicted proteins | sample ArcticOcean_MG_C_4_FD_87039 | JGI IMG/M metagenome (GOLD analysis project Ga0114996, IMG submission 87039) | Marine microbial communities from western Arctic Ocean - ArcticOcean_MG_CB4_134 | ecosystem: Environmental > Aquatic > Marine > Oceanic | place: Arctic Ocean: Canada Basin | collected... | reverse complement strand
TATTTCTTGTTTTAATTCTCTTGTTTGCGGGTGGTGTTTCTTGGTGGTCGGCAAGAAGTGAAGCGAGGGTTGTCCACCACATTCAACAAGAGGTTGACAAACTTTTTCCGAGATTTATCGCTGACCCTTCTTCTATTCAAAAATTGGTTGTTAATCCTATATTAGAACCCGCCCTAGCTTTGTCACTTCAACACGTTGTGCTAACTTCAACGCAAAAGAATAAGAAAATAATCGTTATTGTTACAGATGGAGACAACTTGACGTATGGGGACGGGAGCGCAACACATGTTGCGATGTTGAGAGTTGACCATCAACCCATTGCGGGATTGAGGATCATTTGCGATTCTGAGAGTGACACACTCGTGATTGCAGGGGTATTTCCGGGCGCTACAGAAAAAGCAAACACCCAATGAAGGTTTGGTTAAACGGTTCGTTCATCGAGGATAGTGATGCATCGGTTGGTGTGTTTGATGCTGGATTTCAACATGGAGTGGGGCTGTTTGAAACGATGATTGCAAGAAACGGTCATGTCTTTCGGGCAGAACAACATATGGACCGGCTTGCAAATTCTGCTGTCATGTTACGGTTAACCGAAAAGTTGCAGACAGAACCGCTCATTGATGCTTTGCAACTCGTCCTTGAAGAAAATAACCAGACGGAAGCTCGAGTCCGACTCACAATCACTGGTGGCGACCTCAATATGTTGCAGCGTACTGGGAATAGTGAAAGCGGTGATCCAACCATTGTCATTCAAACACAGCCACCTACAGAGTATCCTGATTCATTTTATGAAAATGGTGTTCTTGTTTCTTTAGCGAGTGGGAGAGCTAATCCGTATGAGTTGACCGCTGGACACAAAACATTGCAGTACTGGTCGAGGCTATTGAACTTGCAACTTGCAGCGATGCAACAGTGTGGAGAAGCGTTGTGGCTTACGCCCAGCGCAACTGTTACTGGTGGGTGTGTCAGTAATATTTTCTTGGTGAAGGATGGAACGTTGCTTACACCGATGGCTCAGGGCGAGGAGAGTGAAGAGGATGAACCATCGGCCGTACTTCCAGGGATTACAAGGGAAGTAGTCATCCATCTTGCTGACTCCTTGGGTGTTGGGACGAGTAGGGGGGTTGCCACTCTGGATGACGTGCTCATGGCAGACGAGGTCTTTCTCACAAATTCAAGTTGGGGCGTCTTGCCCATGATTGGTATTCGTGCATCTGTTGAGATTGAGGGGGAAGCTGGAAGTCAGGATCAAGCCATCGGCGATGGTGTTGTTGGAAAACTCACGAAACAACTCCATCTTTCCTATCAAGAGTGTGTTGACCGGGAGACTGGTATCTAGAACTACGGGCTGGGGTTGAATGTCAGCGTTTAATGCGTACGTTTTTTCGACCGTCTGAATCTTTGCCTGAAAACAAGGAACGAATCTTTCTGCGAACGATTCCAACAGCAAATAGCATGCCAAAAACAAGCGACGCAAGAAGCCCTGCTACGATTGCAAGTGCGAAGATGGGTAAAAAGAGCACGATTCCGAAAGCAAACAACGCAAATTTGGCTGGCGCTGACATCGGCCGTTTCATATCAAAACGAAATTGTTGCATCTCCATAACAATTTAATCATAGTCGCTTTTTGGATTGGGTATCATAGAGATTCTAAAGGACAAACAAATTGAGTAAGAATTCACATCAAAACGCATTTGTGCATTTGCATCTCCACAGTGAATATTCACTGCTTGATGGTGGAAATAAGATAGACGCTCTCTTGAATCGCGTGAAAGAGTTGGGCATGGATGCTGTTGCGGTAACAGATCACGGCAACTTGTTTGGAGCGTTTGAGTTTTATTCAAAAGCGAGGTCCGCAAAAGTCAAACCTATTCTTGGCATCGAAGCGTACGTTGCTGTGAATGGTCGTAAAGAAAGAAAGCCAACTGGAATTCGAGATGGTGGATTTCATCTTGTGCTGCTTGCTGAAAACAATGTTGGTTGGAAAAATCTTGTCAGGCTCAGTACGGATTCCTACTTAGAAGGTTTTTACTACAAACCCAGAATGGATCATGAAACGCTTGAACGGTGGTCGGATGGTTTGATTGCTATCAATGGTCATCTTGGTAGTTCAATTGCGTACCACCTCTGTAAGTATGTGGAGAGTGCTGACGAAGAGCATTGGGCGAACGCGGTTGAAGAAGCCAAGTGGCACGCAAAAATATTTTCACCAAATGATAAAGGCGATCCCTGCTTTTATATTGAATTACAGCGGCACGATGTTCAAGAACAGTTGGCAATTAACCCGTATTTAATTAAACTTGCTCGGGAACTCGAGTTACCAATCGTGTGCGACAATGACGCGCACTTTTTAACCGAAGAGGATTGGGATGCGCATGACACGCTCTGTTGTATCTCTATGCAAAAGCAAAAAAGCGACACTTCTCGACTCTTATATTCAAAAGACCTTTATGTGAAATCGCCATCACAAATGGAAGAGTTATTTGACGATCTTCCAGAAGCAATTCTTAATAGTTCGGAGATTGCGAATAGGTGTAACGTGACGCTCGATCTCTCAAAAAGTCATGCACCTGTCGTTCGAGTTACGGGTCCAAAATCAATTGAGCCATTTAAGGGTGGAGATAGTACTGAGTGGTTCAAGGAGCAGTGCCAACGATTTACTCTGCATCCATATGATTCCCATGTTCACACCGATGTTTCTGAAGAAGAGTTAAAAAAAGATTGCGACAACGCGCTGCTTTGTTTGTGTGAGGCTGGTCTTGTCTGGCGGTATGGGGTGGATGGAATCACCAAAGAAATTCGCGAAAGACTCAATCGTGAACTTGGGGTTCTTTCGGATAAAAATATTAGCGCGTACTTTTTAATCGTGTGGGATTTTGTCGATTGGGCAAGGCAGCACTCTATTCCAGCAAATGCCCGGGGGTCTGGGGTGGGCACAATGGTTGGGTTTGTTCTTGGTTTATCAAATGCTTGCCCGGTGAAGTATGGTCTTCTTTTTGAACGATTCACAGATCCAAACCGTTCAGAATATCCTGATATTGATATTGATATTTGCCAAGATGGTCGCGGGGATGTGATTAATTTTGTGAGAAAAAAATATGGGCACGTAGCGCAAATCATCACGTTCGGACGCCTAAAGGCAAGGGCGGCGATTAAAGATGTTGCTCGAGTCCACGGACTCACGCCCGGTGATGGCCAGCGCCTTGCAAACTTCATCCCGGCAGAACTCAATATCACCATCGAGGAGGCGTTGAAGAAGAACGATGAGTTTCATTCTGCGTATGTTGAGTCCAAAGAGATTCAAACGATTGTTGATACAGCTAAACAACTTGAACACCACGCAAGGCATGTTGGTGTTCACGCTGCAGGCGTAGTTGTAGCAACTGAACCGCTTGAAAACATTGTTCCTTTATGCAGAGCAACTGGAACAGCGGAAATTGTGACTCAGTGGGACGGTCCTACCTGTGAAAAGGTGGGTTTGCTTAAAATGGACTTTTTAGGTCTTCGAACCCTATCGACAATTGAATTGTGCAAAAAACTTGTTTCTGAAAGTTTGCCAGAAGAGAGTATCTGGTCAGCAGTTGGGCGAACCATGCATGATGGGTCGCACCCACTCGATCTTGATCGGATTGATTTGGAAGACCCCACGGTCATTGAGCTATTTCGGCGAGGTGACACGGCGGGTGTATTCCAGTTTGAATCTGGTGGTATGCGTCGCTTGTTAAAAAAAATGAAACCAAACAAACTTGAAGATTTAATTGCTGCAAATGCGCTGTTCAGACCTGGTCCTATGGATTTAATCGAAACGTTCTGTAAACGAAAAAATGGAGAAGAGCCTGTACCGCATGTGCATGAAATTGTTGATCAGTTCACTGCTGAAACGTATGGCATCATGGTGTACCAAGAACAGGTGATGCAAATTGTGCATGCGCTCGGTGACATTCCACTTCGGGACGCGTACACGCTCATCAAAGCGATTGGCAAAAAGAAGCACAGGGTTATTAATGCGAACAGGCCTAAGTTTGTTGACGGTGCCGTTGAAAAAGGATTAGACAAGAGTTTTGCAGACGATTTGTTTGATTTGATTTTGAAGTTTGCTGGATATGGGTTTAATAAAAGTCACTCCACCGGATATTCCATTATCGCGTTCCAAACTGCGTATCTCAAAACGTACTTCCCGGTTCAATATATGGCTGCGGTTTTAACGTATGAAAGCGGAGCAAAGAAAATTGAGGATTGGGCTCCATACATTGGTGATTGCAATCGAGTCTTTTTTCCAGACCATTCCGACACCGCGCCGCACATCGGTTTTGAGGTTGGTTCGCCAGATTTGAATCACTCTGACGCACTCTTCTCTGTTGTTTTTAATGATGATGAGGTACCCTCAAACCTGGGTGGACATATACTTTTTGGTCTTGGTGCTGTAAAGGGTTCGGGTAACTCTGCTGTTTGTGCAATTGTTGAAGAAAGAGAACAGGGTGGTTTGTTTACTTCCATTTTTGATTTCTGCTCTCGGGTGAGTAGTCGCTCGGTGAACCGCGCCACTATTGAATCTTTAATCAGAGGCGGCGCTTTTGATTCACTTCATGGTCCAGATAAGAGGTCAGCTCTTCTCGCTGTGCTCGACCGGGCGATTGCTATAGGGGCATCTACGGCAAAAGATAAAGAAAGTGGGCAAGGTGGACTTTTTGGTGGTAAGGATACTATTGAAGCGAAGCCCCCAGAATATGTGCTTCCGGATGTGGTGCCTTGGTCCAAGACCGAAACGTTGCGCCAAGAAAAAGAGGTGCTCGGTATTCATGTTTCGGGACACCCGTTAGATGAGTATGGAACTCTCCTTGACTCGTGGTGCACTGACACTATTTCCTCGCTAAAAGAAGGTCGCGATGGTCGGCGAATTATCATCGGGGGCATATTGACTGCCGTCAGGATTCACCTTATTCGGAAGGGTCGGAGTGCTGGGCAAAAAATGGCGATTCTTACGATTCAAGATAAGCTCAGCAAGGTGGAGTGCGTTGCTTTTTCTGATTCCTATCGAAAGTATGCACATCTATTACAACAGGATGCTGTCGTTCTTGTTGATGGCAAAACCGATCGTTCAAGGGGGGAATTACAAATTATCGTAGATCTTGTCAGCACAATTCAAGATGCTTCTCTGTATTTAACCAAGCGAATTGAGCTGACATTCCACGAAGGAACTTCAAATGGTTCTACGAAGGGGCAGATGGAACTTGTTTCTGGTTTGCTTTCACAGGCTGGAGCAGCGAAAGTTTCACTCGGTGCGAATCCGGTAGAGGTGGTTGTCCATATCAATTCTGGGAAGCATATCACAACGCTCAAAAGTCAAAAGAGGGTAGTTGTGGAGCCCAAACTCATCCAACAAATTAGCGATGTTATTGGGCAAGACAACATTCAACTCATTTCTGTTTCGGGAAACTAAGTGCGAATTATGCCGCTTGGTCTATTGACCAATCATCATCGTCGATTGATTCACTTGGCCAGTGTGATTCTGCTCTGCGGTGAATCTTTAGGATTGTACCGAGCTGCTGCCCAAAGATAGTTCGCAATGTTTCAAGGGTTGTAATTGCTTCTGTGTTGAAGGCGCGGGACTCGTCTCGAAATAACACGATAACTGCCATACATCGGTCGTTTGAAAAACACCCAAAAGTCACAACTTCGTTACCAGAAAAATCAATGGGATCTAATCCTGCCGCATCCGCAAATGATTCACCGTTCACTATGTGTTTGATTTGTTCCTCAGTAGAAATGGCGGGGCATACAATTGGACCCATGGTGTCGATTAGGGGCTGGAACTGTTCTGGTTGGCGATCGTAATTGATATATGCACCAATTCCCCAGTCCATTGTGCCTTCTCGTAAGTAGACTGCCGCGTTCATTGCCCCGACCCGAGTTAACATGTATCCAAGGGCGGTTCGAAGCATTGATTCCACTTCTAATTCTTGGCTCACGAGCGTTTGGAATTCGGCGCCAATTGCAACCTGTTGCATTTTGTTCTGTGTATCACAGTGAGCATTTGCAAGTTCATTGTTGAGCGAATCAATTTCTTCTTCAACCCGATGTCGCGCTTCGTTCATTTTGTCGCAAAGACGAAGTGCGTGGACCGCACGGTCTTTTAATGCTTGGGCTTTTTTCTGGTCTAAGAGGAGCGATTCAATGCGGGCGCCCATGTAGTCGAGATCTGCTGGAACACAGAAAAAGTCTTGCCCGCCGTTTCGAATACATTGCATCGCGTTTGTGTGATTTGGTGTTGTTGAATACCCAAATACAATTGTATCTGGTTTTAGCAATGAAACCGATTCAAACAACTCGTCGGTTGAAATGTGATTCGATTCGGTTGTCACAAATACTATCCCATACGAATCGTTGCATGCGAGCTTTTCGTACTCTTCGACAGATTTTGCACATGAAACCGTGTGACCATGCACCTCAAGGGTGGCGCGAATGGCGTCGACAGTCGTTGTGACTGTATCAACAATGAGAATATTTGTTGATTCAATCTCAGGTGAGGGTTTTGTTATTTTTTTAAGTGCTTTGTCAAACTGATCCATGAGTGCCTTCCAGACTTCCTTTAGTACAGGCTCGCGTTTATGCGGAAAGGAGTTGTAATACTGCTTTCTTAATAACCTCTGTTGATTCGTCATTTTGTGACGACATGTTTATTCCGTTATGATAATTTTTTTCAACAACAACAATCATTGGTTCGCTACCATTTGCATTTGTAAGGCTGCGGTGAATGGAGTGTTTTTGAATTCCAGGAACACTTGAGTTAATCAATACAAGTTCTGGTTTACACTTTTGTGCTAAAAAACCAGCTTCCCACGCGTCTTCTGCGTGGTGGATTTTAATATTGTGCCCAACAGCGTGGTTTTGGATGATGGAATCCGTTTCTACAACACTTAGTCCAATGACTAGGACCTGTACTGGTCCACTCTCTAGTCGACCAAAATCCATATTGTTTTGTTGCATGAATCGAACGAGTTCGTTGCGGGGGATGCGGCGGAACCGTGAACCGGGCACTTTGAAGCCTTGAAGACGACCGCTATCAAAACAGCGAATGATTGTTTGTTGAGATACGTTGCAAATTTTTGCAGCTTCGCCAGTCGTGAATACTTGCTTGTCAGATACTGAGTCTTTGTTTATTTTTTTCGTCATGTGAATGTGGCCTCGTTTGGGTTGGGTTCTTGTGTGGCCCGGGGTCTTCCTAGCTTGCCACAAGAATGCCCTTCGTCCCCAAAACTACGCAACTTCACATGAGTTTGTTGAAGATGGGTAAAAAGGCGGAATTAGGGGGTCCCCAAACGGAGTGGATTCATCCACAAGGAATATTATCGGTCCTTATCTGGATTCAGGTGATTTTCTTGCGTTCCACAACCTCACAGCCTCGGGCTCTCGTGGATAGAGGGGAAGAAGGGAGGCTGGTTCGGTGCTCTTTCCTGCGGTATAGAGTTCAAGCCCAACTTGAAGCAGTGCTTTGGCGTTGGGAGCACTCGTATACATTGGAATATTTTGTTGTTGAATGATTCCAGTAGCCTCTTCGGGTACATACGAATCTGCAAACACACCAACAACGCCCTTCAGGTTGGGGAGCAAATCGTTACTTGTTGTGAGTTTCGATGTACAAACCCACGCGTCATCTGTCATGACAATATTTGAAAACCAGAACTCATCATCTTTCACACTTGAAATAACTGCAAACGGACCTGCTCCTTGATTTGCCTGTTGAACTGTCACGATTGCGCTTTCAACAGGCACTATTGTTGCCCCAGATACAAGTGCGATCATTTTTGCAATTGCTACAGCGGTTCGCAAACCCGTGAATCCTCCGGGACCGATGCTCACGATGACGAGTGCGATGTCGCGTGGTGAAATACCGAGCGTGGCTGCATTTTTCTCAATTGAAGGAAAAATGTCGTCGTCTTCACGTCTACCAATCGTGATGGGTGCTGTTATTGTTTCGCCAGCGCTGCTCATCAGTGCAATGCTTCCGGTTTTTGAGGAAAATTCTAATGCGAGTGAAGTGGGTGTAGAAGATTTCATAAAGCTTCGCTGTCCACCAGAACCGATGAGAGTTGTATTGCGAATTGCATGGTTTTTCCAGCGCTCTGAATGTGATCGAGTTGAACGGGTAAAACAACACCGTTGTTATGATCGCTATTTATACACAGGACATTTGACATCGCCATATCGATACCACCAGGAACCCAAGCGTGACCAAGACAAAACAACGTAACACCCCAGTGTTCGGCTAATGCGTTGACTTGCTCTGGCTCGTACTGCCTACCCCACACCGTCATATACGCTGAACCAAATGGACCACGATAATCTGTGGGTTGTAACTCTCGCTGAAGAATTTCTACGTCAAACTCATCCATCGTTAACTCGTTTGGAAGACTGTGCAAACACATCAAGCCTGTTTTTGATTGTACCGCGAGTGGCATCGCAAGGATAAAAGTGTTCAGTGCTTCTAAAACACGTTCTGTGTGTTTACTAAAGACCTGTTGAACGCCGGAGTTAAACTTCTCAACGAGCTCCCCTCCACCTTTTGTAATTGGGCGACCGGTTGCTTGTGACAATTCGTGGTTTGCAAGAATGGGGTGTACTTGCGATGGATATGCAATAATTAATGATGCAACCCGAACAAGCATTCGGTAACTAAAGTCTGTTGCAATAGAATCTCCGCCCGTGTGGATGAGTTCTTGCAAGACAACGTGGTTCGTTGGGGTGTCTAACTTGGCAAGTTGAATTATCTTAGAGAAGTGTACGGGGTTGTCGTGTAAATCTCCGGTGATAAGCACTTGGCCAGATGAAGGTAGGTGGTGAACACAACCTTTTCGGTTCTTGTATTCGAGCAAACAGGACGAGGCAGTTTGCAACACTGCACAAACGTCTTCAAAGCTAGAAAAATTGATTGATGGCTGGGGCATGGTTTACCGTTTGCTAAAAATCGCTGAACTTTGACCCATAGAGCAGTTTTTTCGAATCATTCCAATAGTGGTGATTCGCTCCCATGCACTCTCGGCGTTTACTTCGGAATGTTCGATACCAATCGATCGGCGGTTGTGTGCGCGGGCGACAGTGTTTGTTGTGCCGCTTCCTGCAAATGGGTCTAACACAATGTCTCCTGTGTTTGAACACGCCAATATAATTCGTTCTATATATACTTCTGGATTTTGGTTGTGGTGCCCCTGTCTTCTTTCTTTGTTATTCCCTTGAATTCGCCCCCAGTATTTTCCATACCAGACATCCATCGGTACACGCATACCTTTGTGCGACTCTTTTTGTTGGGTTCGTTTATCGTTATATATACTCGCTCGATCCGATTGTTCGAGGATTGCGTCTGCGTTCCAGGTGCGGTGTAACGGGTCTTTTACAAAATATAGGGCGTGTACTTTGCTCATAATGAACGACCCTTCACGGTGCTGACCAAAACGGAAATGCCACATACACCAATTAATCATCGTAAGGCCCCTGCGTTTTAGATGCATCACAACTTCTGCTGCAGTGTCATCTGGAATACTCACCCAAATTGAACCGGTCGGGGACAGTACATCAACGCAAGCATCTAACCAGTCAAACGTAAAGCGTTCAAACTCGTTTCTTGGCATATTGTCTTCCCAGCCGTCGTATGGAACCTCCCAATTAAATGGGGGGTCCGCAAAGATCAAATCAACACATCCTGTATCTGGAAGTGTTGGAAGAATGTCCCTGCAATCTCCAACGTAAAGTCGGGTATCAGGGTTCTCTTCGAAATAGGTGGGGATTGCCTCTGTTTCGAATTGTGGTGCGTGCTGCGCAACGGTGTCGCCTAAAAGCTGTATTTTAGAACCATCGTATTCTTCACGTTGAGATGCAGCAGTGCCAAGTGGTGTCGAGTAACCACCCGGGCGATTGATTGTTGTGTTCTTGTGCTCCGGCATGATTACACTGTCCCAAATATTCTGTCGCCGGCATCACCAAGACCGGGACAAATATAGCCGCGCTCATTTAAACAACGATCAAGAGATGCGGTATAGATTGATAGGTTTGGGTGATCTTCTTTCATTTTTACTACCCCTTCTGGTGCAGCGACAAGACAAACCATTTGTAGCTCTTTGCAGTTGTATTCGTCGTATAAAATTTTTGCTGCATACGATGCAGAGCCACCAGTTGCGAGCATGGGGTCTATCAGCAGAACTGGTCCACTCGCAATGTCAACTGGCAATTTGCAATAATAGGGAACGGGCTGTTTAGTCTCTTCGTCTCTATACACGCCAATGTGACCCACCCTTGCTTCTGGAATCATTCCCAAAATGCCATCCGTCATACCGGCGCCTGCTCGCAATATGGGCACGAGTGTCGTAGGGCGGGAAAGTTGCACGCCGTGTGTCTGTTCGATGGGTGTTTCGATCTCGATTGATTTTGTTTGATAATCTCTAGAAAGTTGAAAAAACATCAGGCCGGATATTTCGTTTAATAGTCGTCTAAATTGTGCGTGTTGGGTGTGTGTGTTCCGAATGCGGGCTAGTTTGTCTTGAATCACTGGGTGTTCAAAAATCCACAGGTTTTGGTGTGTTGTGCATTGTTTTGGCATTGTGCTACACAGCATCATATCAGGGTGCGGGGATGTTAGAATCTACAACACGATGAAACGCTTGGTACTATTTTTATGTTGTTTTACGCCCTGTTGTGACAGTGGGTTTCAACAAATTGATCGACGTGTAGAGAAAATAATGGCTGAAAAAAGTCATTCGTTTGGTGCGCAACAGCCTGACATCATCTTAAAAATACAGGGTGTGTTTGAAGATTCAATTGAAAACACGAATCCCGAAACGATAAACCCAGATGTCGAAGACCTTGAGTTTATCCGTGCAATGGATATTGATGCTGAAGCGGTTGCAAAATCGCTTGATGATGCAGAGAGTAACCTTGCAAAAGAGAGTACGTTGCTTTCGCTTGACGAAGCGCTCTTGTGGGCAAACGCAAATTCGAAAGAAGTTGAATTTGCTGAATACGACTATCTTTCTACAACACTTTCGTTGCTTGGTGAACTCCGTCTGTGGGGACCTCGATTTACAAATACGGTAACAACTGGTCTTGATGCTGATTCGAGTAATGGTTTGTATGACACCTCCCTTGATGTAGTCAATGATTTTCAAATTACACAGAATCTGTACAACGGGGGGGCTATTAGTGCTTCTGCTCTTTCAACATTTGCGAAGGAACTACACTCTTCAACAGCAGCAACCACTTCGACTGACTCCAACTCGGTCCTAGGTCTCTCAATTGAAATTCCGCTTTTGCAGGGGTCTGGTGCAGTCGCAAGAGAATCCCTTATACAGTCGAAGAGAAATTTGATATACGCAGCGAGAACGTTTGAGCGGTTTCGACGAACGTTCTATAGGGATATTGTGAGTGACTACTTGTCTCTTGTTGTTCAAAAACAGTCTCTCAACAATGCGCAAATGGGTGTTGATTCCTTGCGCCAACTCGCCAAAAGGCAGGAGGCACTGTACGAATCAGGAAGAGCAAGGTTGTATGCCTCTGCAGATGCAGAAAACCAGGCTCTCGCGGCTGTCGCAAGGCTCAGCCAATCCTGGGAACGATATAGGCTCTCTCTCGATCGGTTTAAAATAAGAATTGGCTGGGCAATCGAATCGACCATTGATGTTGTACCAACTTCGTTACACGTGTTCCCGCCAGATGTTGATGTTACAACCGCGGTGATGCAAGCTCTGCGGTTCCGATTAGATTTACAGAATGTGTTTAACCAACTCGGTGACACAAAGCGTGGTGTGGCGAATGCCATCAATGATTTGTTGCCAGAAACAACACTCACTTTAAGCGCAACTACGGCGAGCGAAGACAGAAAGCCGGCGAAGTTTACTGCGGAGGACATTGATTATGCTGCAGGTCTAACAATTAGCATCCCTCTCGACAGAGAAACTGAGCGAATTGCTGTTCGCCAACAACAAATTGTGTTGGAAAAAGCAAAGAGGTCTTACCGAGAAACGCGTGACACGGTGGCTGTGGAGGTTCGTTCATCGCTTCGTAATATCGAGGTGTTTCAGTTCACGCTTGATTTGCAAGAGCGAAATGTAGAAATTGCCCAACTTGGTTTAGATTCAATCAACGCTGATCCGGACAGGGTCTCTGTGTTGGATCAAACAAGGGCTATTTCTGACTTACAAAGCGCAAAGGATGCCAGAGATAGCGCTAGAAGGGATTTAGAACTCGCTATTGTTGATTATTTGCTCCAGGCAGGACAACTTCGGGTTTCTTCAGACGGAGCATTGGTGCTTCCAGTCGATAAACAAGGTGACGTAATGGGTTTACAATTACAAGAATGATGCGTAGAGGAATATCAACTGTTGGAATTGTGGCTTCGGTCATCTTTATCATGGTGGGAGGTCTTTGGTTTCTCTTCGCTGGTGATGTGGGTGGAGGATCATCGAAAATCTTTTCTGGTGAACTCTACGAAGTAGCAACCGGTTCCTTTGATATTGCGGTTCCAACTTCAGGCGAACTCGCTGCTGAAAAGCAAATCAAAATCCACAATCACCTTGAGTCTGGCGCCACCATTATCGAGCTTGTCGATGAAGGTACCCGTGTCAACGAGGGTGACGTCTTGCTTAAATTAAATGATGAGCAAATCCGAGACAACATTCGAAATTCAGAACTCAGTGTTTCAGCAGCATTGAACAACCTTCAGTCCGCGCGTTCCTTGTTTGCAATCTCAGAGAAAAGACGCGATTCAGAACTTGCTGTAAAACAACTTGCTATTGACCTTGCAACGCTTGCCCTAAAGGCGTGGCAAGAGGGGGAGGTTGTTGCTAAACGGCAAGACCTTAATCTTGCGCTGCAAACTGCGGATAAAAATTATCAGAGATTGTTAAAAAAGTATGAGTCGTCAGTAGTTCTTTACGAACAAAAGTTTTTGAGCAAAGATGAATTAGATCAAGATGAAATTGCCGTTTTAAACGCAGATGCTACACTCAAAAAAGCGCGGCTCGAGATTGGGGTGTATGAAAACTACACGCACCAACAAGACAAACAAAAGAAAGAGTCTGATTTACAACAAGCAATAGATGAACACGAGCGGGCAGTGGAGCGTTTGAGTTCTGAAATTAAAAGCTCGCAATCAAACATTGAAGCTAGGGAAAATCAGTTGGAGTCGCATCAAGAAAGACTCGACAAACAACTAAGCCAACTCGAAAAATGTATTGTGTTGTCGCCAGCGAGTGGAATGGTTGTCTATGCTTCTAGTTTGGGGAGAAATCGAGAAGATGCGGAACCTCTTTCTGTTGGTCGGAACTTGTATCGAAATGAGTTAGTGATGACCATTCCAGATACATCCAACATGATTGCGCGGGTCAAGGTAAATGAAGCGTTAAGTGGTTTGGTTACAAAAGGACAACGTTGTACTATCGTCTGTGATGCGTTACCAGAGAACATATACGCGGGAGAAGTGTTATCTGTTGGGGTGCTTGCTGAGGGTGGTGGTTGGAGGGATCCAAACCGGCGGGATTACACCGTGGAAATTAAAGTGCAGAATACAGATGGTTCCGTATTAAAACCTT
>Ga0114996_10006400_pt1 | contig 13580 bp, 15 predicted proteins | sample ArcticOcean_MG_C_4_FD_87039 | JGI IMG/M metagenome (GOLD analysis project Ga0114996, IMG submission 87039) | Marine microbial communities from western Arctic Ocean - ArcticOcean_MG_CB4_134 | ecosystem: Environmental > Aquatic > Marine > Oceanic | place: Arctic Ocean: Canada Basin | collected... | reverse complement strand
GGGATGAAAAGTCGACCGTCTACCGGTCAGCTAGCGGATGGGCCGTCCATAGAACAGCGAGACAATTTGCTCGAACGCCTGGTCGAATAAATAGGTGGTCGTGGCGGTTGCTACCATGCGTTCTCGCGCGAAGGAGAGGTGGTCGAATACGGCCATGGCCATCTCGACGCCTGCGAGGTTTAGTCTCATTTCGTCTACCAGGTGCTTGATCATCCGTAGCTTGATGATGTCCTGCACTGAATAGAGCCGGAGCATGCCCACGGTGCGCGATGGACTCACCAGCCCCACACGCTCGTATTTGCGGAGGGTCTGTGGGTGCATCTCCAGCATACGAGAGGCCACGCTGATGATATAGAGGCCGTGTTGCACGCCTTCGACGGGAGCAGGCTGTGGCGGGGCCTTTGGGCGTACAGGACGCTTGTTGGCGGCGGCGAGCATGCCCTCGAAGAGCTCGCTCATGCGCTCACCCATGGTCACGCGCTGGTTCCTTTGCATGCCCGTTGGCCCCTTCGCATCGATATTGCCGCACGGTTTTTGCCCGAAGGAGCTTCTCTCAGCTCGCCATTTGGCCAGGTTAACAGGTTGATATAAAGCGTGTCAAATGATATTACACAGTTATGCCTGGGGCATATGACCCAGGCATAGATTGGTTGAAGCCCTGACATCTTGATGGCTCAACCATCATTGAATAGGTGAACAGCACACAGAACCCCCGATGTAGCGAACGATAATGCTAGAGGCTAAAGCAAAAGGCCTAAGCACATGGAAGGAGGCCAAGATGGTGTTGCTGAAAGCTTGTACCCGGTGTGAACCTCCACGAGACCCAGGATATTGATGGCGCACACCATGAGTGCCCGCAGTGCGGACACATCATCGATGTCCTAGACGTCGCGAAGGATCTATCGGTGGATGAAGTGGCCGAGAAGACAGCTTCGAAGACAGAGGCTGCTGGCTAACCAGTTGAGACTTGAGGGTCACAACATTGTTACTGGCTTCGCCTTTCCCGGCCGATTCGCTCAACGCCTGGACATCCTTGGCGAATTTCCGCACGTCCAATCCCGCGAAGCGGGGAGCGAAGGGCAGCAGCAGCGCCAGGCCTGCGGACGCCAGCCGTCGGGCGCCAACATAGTTGGCCCGCCCAGCATGTACCAAGGCGGCCGCTATTTTGGTGAGCGCCTGGGAGAAGAGACGCTCAGGGTAGGGATAAGCGCCCCATACGGCCTCAAACGACTCGTGGGCCTCGTAGTAGTTACCAGCGTTGAACTGGCTCACGCCTTGGACGAAACGTTCGTCAATCAGTAATGCCCGGCCGTTGTCGGGCGGCCCTTGTCGAGTGACATAGGCTAGCCATTGTGAGTCGCGCGCCTGTCTACCCCCGCGAGCGTATTCTTGCGGGGGTAGACAGGCATCAGGCTGCGGACCGGATGTCATCGTAGGGATTGTCTACGTCCAGCGATTCGTACTTGGACGGACACTTGACGAGAACCCGGTCGACATTGAAGACGCCGTTCGTACCATAGGTGCCGCCCAGCACGAGTTCTGAGTGTGGGTTGAAGAAGAGATCGGGAAGCACTCCGTCGTAGGTGGCCGGCATCTGCTGCCCGCCGTCTTCGATTTGAAAATTCGCTACCAGCGATGCCGTGTCCGCCCGGGCGAAGGTTAACGGCACAAGCGAGCCCTTCACCTGGAGGCTTTCGTTAGGGTCTAGAGGGCCACGCTGGACCAGCTCGTCGACGGTTAGATAGAACGACGTGGCGCTTTGGAAGGATGTGTAGCCGAAGTAACCGAACGCCACGATGAAGATGATTCCGACGATGGCGAGCTTGCGGCCGCGTGTAAGCACCGACGCTATGCCGGTGGTGTTGGGGGCATCCTGAGGCGGTCTGGCGGGGGTGTACTGCACCGCCCCATTCTAGGCGTCGTCAGAGGCCACGCGCAACTTGAGCGGGACGCTTTCAACAATGTCGCTATCTAGCGCGGGTTCATGAACTCGTGCATGCGCGAATTGAGCCCTCGCTTCGTCAATTCGCCCTCGAAGAGCGCGTGAATTCGCGGGTCTTCGTCTTCGTATTCGATCTGCATGCCTCCATCCTTGGCCGAGACATCCATGTTTTCGTACGTCCACATCTTGGAGTCGAGGACAGGATAACGGGAGCCACCGAAGTCGAATACCAGGTAGCGGGACTGCCCTTCGGACACGTTGAAGTGCTGGTGGTAGGTCGGGCCATCGGGAGGCGCGTAGAGGGTGCCCGGCTTCCAGTCCACCCGCACCGCGTCTACGGGGGTCTCTCCCTCATGCCATAGCAACGAGTAGCCCTCGCCTGTGACGCAGAAGATGTGCGCGCCAGCGTTGTGGCGGTGCGCCTTCTTGTACGTGCCTTCGAAGAACTGCGAGATGTGGCAGTGCATGGACGAGTCGCCAAGCAGGAACTGGATATTGTTGCCGGCGGCGCCTCGGGCCATCCAGGGCGGAAGCTCGAAATTGACCAGCTCGGGGACGAAGTTGGTCTCCCACTGGTGACGTCCGGGTTTGATCTCCCTGAACTCGCCCTCACCCTCGTAGTAGCGCTCCGTGCTGGCGCGCTCGCCGAAGTTGTAGGGGTTGTCGTAGATGAACTCAGGCTTGTGGAAGATGTTGAAGATGATGGGCAGGTCGGTGACAGCGGCCAGGCGTGCCGGCTCTGAGCCGGAGCCATTGAATATCTGGTGCTTGGCGTTCATGGGGATGCCGAAAATGGCTGATGGCCCCCACTCGAACGAGTGCTTCTTGCCATCGGGCTCTTCGATGACCGTGGCGCCACGTCCTGAGACTACGTGCATCAGCTCATCGTGCATGTGCTGCTCGGGCTTGAGCTGACCGCCAGGAGGTATTTCGACGACATAGGCCGATAGGTAGTCGGAACGCCCCGCCAGGTGGATGTACGCGCCGAGGCCGCCCAATCGCTCCCACGGCTCGAGCTGCACCGTGTGGCAGTCCACGGCGTAGGCCTCGATGATAGGGATACCCTCTGACTTCACGAAGTCGTGGTAGGGGAATACGCCGTAATAAGGGTTGAAATCTAGCTCGTCGCCCATTTGAAAAAGCCTCCTAGTTAGCTAATGAGACGCTGCTGCAACGCGGCAGCCAGTGGGTCAAGTGCCGGTCCCTTGCTACGAACGAGAACCAATGAACTCACCCATCTTGGAGTTGAGCCCCCGCTTTGAAAGCTCATCTTCGTAGAGCTTGAGTATCTTCGGGTCCTCGTCGGCGTACTCCACCTGGCTGCCGCCGTCCTTGATTGTCTTGTCCATGTTCTCGTAGTTGACCATTTTCGAGTCCAGCACCGGGTAGCGTGCGCCCCCGAAGCCAAAGACCAGATAGCGAGACGGCCCATCGGCTACGTTGAAATGTTGGTGGTAGGTCGGGCCGTCCGGAGGCGCGTAGAGCGTACCCGGTTTCCATTCCACGCGAATGGTGTCCGTGGGGTCTTCGGTCTCACGCCACAAGAGCGAGTAGCCCTCGCCCGTCACGCACCAGATGTGCGCGCCCGCGTTGTGGCGGTGCGCCTTTTTGTATGTGCCCTGCTGGAACTCCGACAGGTGGCAGTGCAGGGAGGAGTCGCCCAAGAGGAATTGGATGTTGTTACCTGCCGCGCCCCTTGCGGCCCAGGGGGGTAGCTCGAAGCTTCCAACGTCAGGTACGAAATTGGTCTCCCATTGGTGGCGTCCAGGCTTCACCTCACGGAACTCTCCCTCGCCTTCGTAGTAGCGCTCCGTGCTTGAGCGCTCGCCGAAGGTAAAGGTGTTGTCGTAGATGAACTCGGTCTTGTGGAAGATGTTGAAGATGATGGGCAAATCCGTGACCGCAGCGAGGCGGGCGGGCTCGGTTCCTGACCCGTTGAATATCTGATGCTTGGCGTTCATGGGGATGCCGAAGATGGAGTTCTGGCCCCACTCGAACGAATGCTTCTTACCGTTGGGCTCCTCGATGACGGTCGCGCCGCGCCCTGAGACCACATGCAACAGTTCGTCGTGCATGTGCTGCTCTGGGTTAAGCTGGCCGCCAGCGGGGATCTCCACCAGATAAGCCGAGAGGTGGTCGGAGCGTCCCACCAGATGGATGTAGGCGCCGAGGCCACCCAAGCGCTCCCATGGCTCGACAGGGGCCGTGAGGCAGTCGACGGCGTAGGCCTCGATGACAGGGATACCCTCTGACTTCACGAAGTCGTGATAGGGGAACACGCCGTAGTAGGGGTTGAAGTCAAGGTCGTCGCCCATAGTAGTCGTTCCTTAATCTCATGCCTTGCCTCTGATTACTACCTCACCCATTCGTGTCCCACTACACGAATGGAACATAAAGGAGTCGCCTGACTAAAGCTCTCCGGGCAATGGGAGCCCCTAGCGGTTGGGTTCTCCAGAACGGGCTATTGGCGCCAGTGGCGCTAATTCTTGTCGCCCAGCGTCTGTCGCAACTCGTCGATCTCATGCTTCAGGTCGCGGTTCTTCCTGTCCACGTAGAACACGTAGGCGATGAAGCTTACCCAAGCGAGGCCGACGCCAACCATAAGGAAGTCGAGATTGCTTTCGACGGGCGCCGATTGCGCTGGCGCCGCCGCTAACGCAATCGGCGGGAAGGCCGCGATGACGCCCAGCAACAATGCTATCTGAAAGACTTTCTTCATGGTCACGTCCATTAAATGAGCTGCCTGCGGAGTTCTTCGAGCGCCTCTTCGTTCGCTAGCTGAGCGCTGCGCTGCACGATCAACAGCGAGAACAGCCCGACGAACGCGGTCAACGAGAACATCAAAACCAGGAACATGCGGTCTTCCAGCGATCCTTGCGCACCCGGACCTGTCACGCGCTCAGTGTGTAGGCCCGCCCACCAATCGGCCGCCATGTAGACGAATGGAGCCACCGCCGCACCCAGCACCGCCACAACTGCCGCCCATCGTGCGCCGCGCTCCGTGGTCGGTGCGTAGGCCCTGACCACCAGGTAGGTGATGAACATCAGCCATAGCACGAAGGTCAGCGTCCCGTTAGCGTCCCATACCCACCACGTCTGCCACACAGGCTTCGCCCAGATGGCCCCGGTGACGATCGCGACGGTGAAGAAGACTGTTCCCGCCTCCGCCGATGCCCACGCGACCCTATCCCAGGCGCGTACGCGCCTCTTTAGATAGAGCACGCTAGCGACTGCGGCGACGGCAAACGAAATCAGTCCAACGATGGCGCTTGGCACGTGGAAGTAGAAGATGCGTTGGATCTGCACCCCGAGGGCTGTCGACGCCGTGGGTGCATACTGGAAGATGAGAACCACGTTAGCAAGGAGCGCGAGGCTAACGGCCATCAACAAGATTCGCCCCACCATCGTCACTCCTCAAGCACGTACTGGAACGCCCAGGAGGATAGCACAAGAAATACCATGTCGAAGGCCATCATGAACTGGAGCCACATCCCCACTCCGTCCCATCCATCGCCATCCAGCGATGCGGCAGACCCACTGACGGCGGCGATGATGACGGGCAGCGAGATGGGCAGGAATAGTAGCGGCAGCAGCACCTCACGGGCCCTGGTGTGCGCCGCCATCGCTGCGAACAGCGTCCCGGATGCCGCGAAGCCCACCGTGGCGACCAGCGCCGTGAGCGCGAACCAGACGTTGAACAGGGAGAGGTCGAATAGCACCAGGAAGATGGGGAGCATGACCAGCTCCACGGCCAGCATGATAGTAAGCGTAGCCGCCAGCTTGCCCGCATACAGTGCCTCGCGTGGCAGTGGGGCCAGCATAAGGCCCTCCAGTGTGCCGCGGTCGCGCTCGTTGGCAAACGACCTGTTCATGCTGAGGACGCCAGTAAAGGCGAACGCCACCCAGACGATGCCAGGCCCGACGACGGAGATGATTCGTGGGCTGGGGTCGAACGCGAACCCGAAGATGAACGCCACGATGACGGCGAAGACCAGCGCGCCGGTGATTGTCTCCTTGGTCCGAGCCTCTAGGCGCATGTCCTTGGCATAGATGGCCCACGAGGCGCTGAGGAAGTCGCGCATTACGCAACCTCCGGCTGGAGGCCAATCGCGCCCTGCAAGTCAGCCGCGCTGGTTTCGGTGGAGGCACCGTCAAAGACGATACGCCCTCTGGTGAGAACGGCGACTCGATCCGCTAGCGCCAGTCCACGCTCGATGTTGTGGGTCGTAATTACCACTGATGCGCCGCCGCCGCGCACGGCCGTGACCACGTCCTCGAGTAGCTTGAGACCGCTCTGGTCCAAACCTGTTTCGGGTTCGTCCAGGAGCAGTACGGCAGGCTTGTGCAACAGCGCTCTGGCGATGGCGACGCGCTTCTGCATGCCGTTGGAAAGAGTGCGCACACGGCGCTCTGCCCACTCCGCAGCGCCTACGTCGATCAGCACGTTGCGGATGCGCTGAGGGGCATTGCGCACGCGGTAGAGACGTGCGTAGAAGCGCAGATTCTCGATTGGCGACAGCTCGTCGTAGAGCAGTGGCTGGTGCCCGACGTAGCCCACGGACTCACGCACGCGGGAGCCTTGCTTGTCGCGGTCGAAGCCCGCGATGCAAACGCTGCCTTCGTCTGGCCGGATGAGGGACGACAGCGTCCGCAGCAGAGTGCTTTTGCCCGCGCCGTTGTGTCCGAACAGCACCAGCGTCTGGCCCCAACCCAAACTGAGGTCGACCTGCCGTAGCGCCATCGTGGAGCCGAACGATCGGCTGACGCCGGCAATGTCGACGGCAAGGGATTCTTCTGGAGTAGAGTTGTTCGCCATGGTCAGTGCAAGCTTAGCTTACCCCCATGGGTGAACGCCGGGCTTCGCTCATCTTGGGTTTGGTGGCCCGCTACTTGGAGGAGCCGTTGCTCTCAACACTTATCTGTGCCATGACTTTCTCTTGGATGCCGGCGATGAGACTCCTCCACGGGAGATCCCGCAGCGTCATCACCGTGGCCCGGAAGGTCGAGACGAAGGTGTTACAGACCAGATAGATGTCCATGTGAGCACGGAACTTGATGGCCACCGTGCCGGCCATCTCCTCGTCGATGTGGTCGGAGCAGTTGTCGTAGGGGTCGTCGTAAGCGCACTGGTGTTCAAGGCTCATCCCCACCGCAGTCGCGTCGCCCGCAACGCTTAACGCCTACTTGGGGACCCCCAAACGCTGGGGCAAAGGCCAATGCTCCTTACTCCCCACTCCGGCCAGATTGCCTGCACCTTCATGTCTGCTCACGCGCTTTGGCGGGAGGGCGAGCTTGGTCGGTGCGCGGCATTAGCTAGCTCACAGGAAGCACCGAGTTCTTGAGGATTCGCTCGCGAGGTCGTAATTAAACGCAAGTCATGAGATTAGAGATCAAACGCGCTGAGCAGCTCGGCCGTGCTCTTCTGCGTGGCCCGCTTACGGATACCGTCGAACTGCTGGTCGAACGAAGGGCGGGACGTGTCTTTATAAATCACGCCGAGCGGCATGCCTCCCTCATGGATGACTGCCCTCGCTGCGTCAGCGTCGCCCGCGTCGTGGCTGTCGGGAATGGCCCAAGCCGTCCCTTCGATGCCCTTCTTGGCGCTGCCCTTGAGAATTTCGTAGGTGTCGTTGTAGGTGGTGCAGGGCGAGGCCACGTGCACGATGGAGAACCCTCGATGGTCCATGCCCTGTGTGATGAGCGCAGCGAGATCCTTGGGCTTGGAGGAGAAGCCGGAAGCGATGTAGGTGACGCCTAGCGTTAGGTACAGGTCCAACGGGTTCACCGGCTTTTCGAGCTTGCCGTAGGGCGTCGAGCTGGTGACCGTCTCCAGTTGGGTGGTCGGAGAGGACTGGCCCTTGGTCAGTCCGTACACGCCGTTGTCCATCACTACTGCGCAGATGTTCAGGTTTCGGGCGGCCTGCGGTGCGATGTGTTCCATCCCGATGCTCAGGAAGTCGCCATCGCCGGCCACTACTACTACGTTGAGCTCCGGGGAGCTCATTTTCACACCCAACGCGATGGGCAACGAACGGCCGTGAATGCCATGGAACCCGTAGGGCTGCTCGCCGTTGAGCAGATGAACGGTGTTGCCGGAGCAACCGATGCCGGCCACGACCACGTTGTTGACCATGGGTAGCTCGGTGCGGATGATGCGCTCCTGCATGGACAGCTCCAGTGCACGGAGCACACCGAAGTCGCCACACCCAGGACACCAACTGAAATCGTATTCGGCGTTTTTGTCGCTCATGCCTTCACAGCTTTGCCCTTTTGTTTCGTGCCGTTGCTTTGCTTCGCGCCGTTCTTGTTGGCGGACGAGCTCAAGCGCTCCTTGATGCGCTCGCCGAGTTCGTTGACCTTGAACGGCAAACCGGTGTATTGCGTGATGGCCTCGGCTTTGATGCCCATGGAGCGCAGATAGCTGGCCATCTGGCCCAGGTAGTTGAGCTCCGGGACGAGTACTAGGTCCTTGGCCAGGAGCTCCTCCACCATCTCTGGGGGCATGGGGCTCACGAAAATGGTGTAGTACCAGGAGACGTTGACGCCCTCGGCGGTCAGCGCATCGTAGGCGTCGCGGGCCGGACCCTTGGACCCGCCCCACGGCATAATGGCGACGTTGGCCGAGGTGTTCTCGCGCTCGTAATCGCCGTCCTCAAGCAGCTTCAGCTTGCTGAATCGGCGCTCCGTCATCTGGACGTGACGCGCGGGCAGGTGGGTGGTGTCCCCGAACCCATCGTGCTCCGAGCCGTTGGCCACGTAGGCACCGGGGCTGCCCGGCAGGGGCATGGGCGAGAGCTCGCTGGAGTCGTAGCGAAGGTACCCATCTTCTCCGGAGTACACCTTGCGGGACTCCACCTTGACCTTGGCGAGGTCAGGCTTGGGGATGTTCTGTGCCCGCTCCGCCAGCGACATTTCCGTCAGCAGCATCACCGGGCCTTGGTAACGCTCCGCCCAGTTGAACGCGGCGACGGTTCCGTAGAAGCATTCCTCCACGGTGCCCGGAGCGATGACGGGCATGCGCGCGTCGCCGTGGGCGGGGCTTAGCGCCGTCATCAGGTCGGATTGCTCCGTCTTGGTGGGGAGCCCAGTCGCGGGCCCTCCGCGTTGGACATCAACGACGACGACGGGAATCTCTGCCATCCAGCTTAGGCCGATGCCCTCTCCCATGAGCGTGAAGCCCGGTCCCGAGGTGGCGGTCATCGTCTTCTTGCCTGCGAATCCTGCCCCCAAGAGACCGGTTATCGATTCAATCTCGGAACTCGCTTGGACAGCAGTCTTGCCTGGGCCGACCAGGTTGCGCTCCATGTATACAAGTATCGGAGTGGCGGGAGAGATGGGGTAGCCGATGTAGAAATCGATACCTGCGTGCATCGCTCCGGTGGCCACCGCCTCGTTGCCTTTGATGAAGAGCTGGTCGTAGGAGGGTTTGTCGGGCTTGCCTAGGTCCGCGACGGCGTCTTCACCCTCAAGATGGGCGGCGCCAAGGTCCAGGGCCATATGGTTGGCTTCAACCACGCCTTCGCGCCCCGCGAAACGGTTGGTCACGAAGTCCTTGAAGAAGTCCAAGGGCATGTTAACCAGGCGGGAAAGTCCACCCATGACCACCATGTTCGCGGCCCGGGATTCGCCGGTCTGCTTGGCAAGCTCATCGAAAGGGACGCTGATGCAATGGTGGTGGGAATCTGACGTGTCGGGAGTCACTGCCGGGTCGAGTAGAATCACGCCGCCCTCTCGGACGTCGGAACGGTGTTCTTGATAAGCTTCGTCGTTGAAAGCTACGAGGATGTCGATGGCGTCACCGGGGCTGCGCACCGGGATTTTGGCGATACGGGCCTGGGTCCAAGTGGGACCGCCGAGAATCTGAGAGGGAAAGGTAGCGAAGGTGAGAGCGTGATAGCCGACTCCTGTTGCCACTCGGGCCATCATCTCGGCTGCAGTGACGACGCCTTGGCCGCCTTCGCCCGCGAACCGAACAACAATCTCGTTTCGGCCGGCCATCGCCAGATTCCTCCAAAAGGGGTCACCGGATTCGTATCACATCAAAGCGGCAGTGTCGGGGACTCGCCGCGCTATGTCATCGCTCTGCCCGTAACGCTCCCAGAGTACGCCTGGATTTCCGGGAGTGTCAAACGGAGTTTACTTGTCAACGGCCTGGCGGAACGAGATGCATTGGGATGGTTCCGAGGTGCCCGTTTGACGGAATCAGCCGCCGAGAGGTAGGTTCCAAAAGGGCCTGATATCGTCATTAGAGTTTCGGGACTCGACTACATCAGTGTTATTCGTGATAGCAAGCCGACCCGCCGCGATTCTCAAACTGCTGGGGATGGTCGGAAGCGCATCACGGCCTATTAACTGCGAAGTGTCACCGTGCCTTAGGGCGCGTTGACACTCTAATTCTGCCGATGCTATTATGCTTTGGCTCACTGACCGGGGCAGAGGGTTAGGCGTGGAAACCGGTAGCAGTGAAGACATCTGGCGCGGATGTCGCAATATTTAGTGCTTGGATTGACAATAAATCGTAGCATTGGCTGCCTAAAATGTGTTGCGCCTTATGACGCACGGCGTGGCGTCGCGATTGCCCGCAAGTACTGGGACCGATATCGGTAGCGCGAGCACGTATCCACGTATCGCGGAGGACTTGAATGGCTGACAAGGTCGAGTTGAGGCGCGGACTGCGTGACGTTTACTTCGACAACACCGAGTCCAGCAATGTCATCGGTGACATTGGGCGCCTGATTTATCGTGGGTACGATATCCACGACCTCGCGGAGCTCTCCACGTTCGAAGAGACCGTCTTCCTGATGATGCACGGTCATCTGCCGACCCAGGCCGAGCTAGATGCCTTCGACGCCAGCCTCAAGGCTGCACGCGAGATTCCACAGGAAATCGTCGACGTCATCACTCTGACCAAGGACGCCCATCCCATGGATGTGCTTCGAACGGCGGTCTCCGCTCTCGCAGCGTTCGATTCCGAGACTGCGGATGTATCCCACGAAGCGACCCTGCGTAAGGGCATTAGGATTACGGCCCAGGCTCCGACTATCGTGGCAGCCCACCACCGGATACGTAGCGGGGAGAAGCCGATTCCGCCGGACAACTCTCTGGGCCATGCGGGCAACTTTCTCTATATGCTCCTGGGCGATAAGCCCGATGAAGACACAGCCCGATTGATGGACAAGGACCTCATCGTCCATCTTGACCATGGCTCGAACGCCTCCTCCTTCGCAGCTAGAGTTACCGCCTCGACCCTCGCCGACGTACACGGCGCAATCGTCACCGGAATCTCCACCCTAAAAGGTCCGCTCCACGGAGGCGCGGCTGAAGGCGTCATGAAGATGGCGCTGGAGATTGGCGAAGAGTCCAATGTCGAGCCGTACCTGGCCGGGAAGCACGATCGCAAAGAGCGCATTATGGGCTTCGGACACGCGGTCTACAGGGCGGAAGATCCTCGGGCCCGGCACCTACGCGAGGGCTCCCGAGTCCTGGCCGAGAAGAAAGGCCAGCCCCAATGGTTCCAGATCCTGAGCAAGGTCGAAGAGCACATGCGTCCGTACGCCGAGCGTGGAATCTGCGTGAACGTCGACTTCTGGTCCGGCTCTGTCTACTACCTCCTTGGTATACCCGAGGACCTGTTCATCTCCATATTCGCGGTGGCGCGCGTGCCTGGATATGTGGCGCAGGTGCTCGAACAGCAGGACAAGAACATCCTGCTCCGGCCGCTGCTGAACTACGTCGGGCCGACCGACCTCAGCTACGTGCCGATTGCGGAACGCGGCTAGGCCGCTAGGCCGAACACAAAGCGGAGAGGGGACATATGACTCAGCAGGTCGACGGAATACTTGAGGTCTTGGAATCGGACTGTAACCACCACTGGGTCATCGACAGCCCAAACGGTCCAACCAGTGTAGGCACCTGCCGGACTTGCGGGGAGTTGAGGGAGTTTAAGAACTCAATCCAGATCACCAGCTGGGAGTCTGAGGGCAACCACGCCAACAGGAACCAGAACAATAGGTCCTAGGTCCCGTGACCCTATGCCGAAAAAAGAGAGCGCCCCAAACACTGGGGCGCTCTCTTTTGTAAGCTTTCAGCGATGACGCTTTTCCCGCCCACCCAACCCACGCCCGCCGAAATCAAACTCCGCCGCCGCGTGCAGGCCGTCGGCCCCATCACCTTCGCTGAATTCATGGAGACCGCGCTGTATGACCCGGGCCTGGGCTACTACGTCTCTGGTGACGTCTTTGGTCCCCGGGGTGACTTCTACACCGCTCCCATGACCCACCCAGCATTCGGTGCGCTTATCGCGGCGCAGTTAGCGCAGGTGTGGCGCGCCCTAGGCTCGCCGTTCCCTTTCTGGGTGATTGAGCCCGCCGCTGGCAACGGACGCCTCGCCGCTGACATCCGAGCCTCCCTTGCAGGCCGCGACCCCGTGTTCGTAGGCGCACTGCGCTACGTCACGCTGGATGTCGCCGCTCCGTCTGCCGGAGTCCGGTCAGCAGGCCTGCCCTTGCATGTGCCTAACGGCGTTGTCCTTGCCAACGAGCTGTTGGACGCGATGCCGGTGCACCGCCTCACTGTCGTCGATGGTGAGCTGCGCGAGCTACGGGTGGGCCTTGATGATGAGGGGGACGCCGGCGCCTTCATCGATGTGGCATCGGAGCCAACGCCAGGGCTAACCGAGCGCCTACGAGCGGTGGGCGCGGAATTGAGTGAGGGGCAGGTCGCTGAGGTCAACCTGGGCCTCGACACGTGGATGGCTGAGGCCGCGGCCGCCATCGATACAGGCTACGTGATGCTCATCGACTATGGCCACGAAGCGCCCGACTACTACGACGCCTCGCGGTCGCGGGGCACGCTGCGTTGCTATTACCGTCATACGATGAACATGAGCCCTTACCAGCACGTTGGCAGACAGGACATCAGCGTCCACGTCGAGCTCACATCGCTCCGCCGCGCCGCGGCCGGGGCGGGACTCACCGAGGTTGGCAACACGAGCCAGGCTGCGTTCCTGCGCGGGCTGGGCTTTGATAGCCTGCGCGCCGTGGCTCCGTCAGGTGACCGAGCGGCGCTGGACACGCTGGTCGATCCGGAGGGTATGGGTGGGTTCAGAGTGCTGGCATTTGGCAAGGGCGCCAAAGTCACTGAGCTCAGTGGCTTTGGCGGGCCTGCCATCATGTGGGAGGGCGAGGCACCGCGTTCCACGCTAGGACACCTGCCGCCGGGCGGCGAGCAGGAGCCAGATATGCCGACGTGGGAAGAGCTACTCCGGTAGGGCGGGCTACTCGGGCATGCCCTCGTGTGGGTCGTCTCCCTGGTCATCCCCGGGGGGCACGTCCCGCTCCAGGTCCGGTAACGGCTGGGTGCGCCTCGCGGTAGTGATGAACCCCGTGTGGCCAATCATCCGGTGCCCCGGCCGGGCGCTGTTGTCGGCGATGTGCCACTCCCGCTCCATGAGCTCGACAGTATTGACCAGCCGCCACCGGCTGTCCTGGGTCAGGTCCACGGTGAGGTGATGCACCTGCAGGACGGTCGGTAGGTAAGCGATGAGGATGCCGCCCGTTCGCAATGCGTCCGCGGCGGAATTCGCAATCTGCCATGGCTCCGGCACGTCGGTTAATATCCGGTCCACATCGCGCTCTGC
>Ga0114996_10006399_pt1 | contig 13583 bp, 10 predicted proteins | sample ArcticOcean_MG_C_4_FD_87039 | JGI IMG/M metagenome (GOLD analysis project Ga0114996, IMG submission 87039) | Marine microbial communities from western Arctic Ocean - ArcticOcean_MG_CB4_134 | ecosystem: Environmental > Aquatic > Marine > Oceanic | place: Arctic Ocean: Canada Basin | collected... | reverse complement strand
CCCCGGCCTGCTTCTGGGCGCGGTCGCATGCTTTCTGGCCAGCAATCTCCTGGGCGCACTGCAGTGGCGCGAACTACTGAAGGCACAAGAGATCCACCTGCCGCTCCCAAAAGTGGTGTCGCTCTATTTCGTAGGCGTTTTCTTCAACAATTTTCTTGTGAGCAACATCGGCGGCGACGCGGTGCGGGTCTACGATCTGAAGAGGATGACGGGCAAGGGGGCGGCGGGTTTCGCGGCAACGTTCGCCGACCGGTTCCTGGGCTTGTTCGTGTTGATCCTCTTTTCGGTGATCGCCTATGCAATGTCACCCCCACTCTGGGACGCTGCGCTGTTTACCCCTATTGGCGCCCTCGCTGCGGCGCTGGCCGGCATCCTCTGTTTCGGGTTCAGCCGCCGTCTGTCGGGGGTCGTTCTTCGCGTGGGCAACCGTCTGCTCCCGTCGGCGGTTTCATCCCTGCTGGAGAATATCCAGGGCGCCTTCATTCTCTACCGTCGGGCATATGGTCTGATGGCCCGCGTGGGCGTCCTGGCATTGGGCGTGCAGGTCTGCCGGGTGGGTGTCTACTACACCGTGGGCCGATCGCTGTCGCTCGACATCGGGTTCGCCACCCACTTCGTCTTCATTCCCCTGATTGCCGTTGTGGCCGCCCTCCCGATATCGTTCGGTGGGATCGGCGTGCGTGAGAACCTGGGAGCAGTGCTCTATGGTCAGGCGGGTGTAGACCCCGCCGGCGCACTCGCGATGATGTTCCTTGGATATCTGTGTGGTATCGCCGCCAGCCTTGTGGGTGGTGTACAGTTCGCGATGAATCGGTCTTCCTCGGCCGGCGAGGATGGCTCTGACGGTGGTGATTCAGACCCCGTGCTGGAGTGAGGAGGGTGGCAGTCTGATCGTTATGGGATTGATGTCGGGAACGTCGGCCGACGGCATTGACGTCGCCATCGTGGATCTGCCAAAGGACGGGGAGTGGAAGCTGCTGGGCTTCCATGAGCAGCCGTTCCCACCTGATCTTCGCCGCCAGATTCTCGACCTGGGCCGCCCGGAGACGGGGCATGTGGACGCCATCTGCAGGATGGATGCAGTGCTCGGGGAGTGGTTGGCGTCGGCTGCGCTGGAGGCGTGCCAGCGCTTCGATATTCCGATCGAGGAGATCGATCTGATCGGTTCTCATGGGCAGACGATCCATCATCTGCCGGAGCCGGTGGAGGCCCACGGGTTCACCACGCGATCGACCCTTCAGATTGGGAACCCGTCGGTAATCGCGGAACGGACGGGCGTAACGACGGTGGCCGACTTCAGGTCTCGCGATATGGCGGCGGGTGGACAGGGAGCGCCTCTAGTGCCTCTTGTTGATTACGAACTGTTCAGGTCGGCCGACCGGTCCCGCGCTCTGATCAACATTGGAGGAATAGCCAACCTCACCCTGATTCCAGCGAATGCAGATCCCCAAGGCGTTGTCGCATTCGATACCGGGCCCGGTAACGTGGTGATGGACGGGCTGATGTCGGCCCTTACGGCTGGAGCGGAGACGTTTGATCGAGACGGTGCGACAGCACGGGCTGGCAAGGCTCAGGAATCGTTGCTGGCCGACCTCTTGACGCATTCGTATTTCAGACTCGCGCCGCCAAAATCGACCGGCCCGGAGGAGTTCGGCAAGCCGGTGGTCGACCGGATGGTTGCCGGAAGGAGAGAGGCGACAGACGCCGACCTGATTCGAACCGCGGCCGCGCTGACGGCACGGAGTATCGCCGGCGCCATCGCTTCAGCGTCGGCCGGACCGGTTGACGATGTGGTCGTCAGCGGTGGGGGAGCCAAGAACCCTTTTCTCTTGAAACTACTCGCCGAATCGATGCGTAAGGAGGGGCTGTCAGGGGAGGTCCTGACGTCGGAATCGCTGGGTATCCTTCCCGAAGCGAAGGAGGCGGTTGCTTTTGCGTTCCTGGCCCTGCGCTGCGTGGAGGGGTTGCCGGGCACGCTTCCCGGCAGCACAGGCGCTTCCCATCCAGTTGTTCTCGGCTGCGTCGCGCCTGGCCGCCGAACTCGAATAGTGGTTGATCTGTAAATGCAGTTTTCGTAAGTTTTCGTGTGTCTATACGAGTAAGATGTGAAAAAACTTGCCTTTGCATCGAATTTTCGTCTGCTGGGGGAACCTTAGCTCCGAAACGCTATGGCGAAGAAAAAATAAATATCGACATGCTCACCGTCGGCATGTTCATGGAGGCTGACGTTCGGGATGCTGCCAAGGGTAGTGGCAAGGTGGCGGGGTCTTCAAAGAACGTCCTCCTTCTAGGCAAGGGCATGCTGATTGCGTCCGCCAACCAGATCCGTCGGTTGAAGGATGCCGGCCTTAATGAAGTCACCATCGATACGTCGAAGGGGAAGGACGTGGAAGGTGGAGGAGGACGCGTTGTTGCCGCCGCGCCGCCGCCGATCCGCGAGAAGAAGGTGGCCAAACCCCCAGCGGGGCGCCAGGCCTTCTTCAAGGACGAAATAAAGGTGGCCCGCAAGATCCGTGGAGCGTCGGTGAAGGTGGTGAAGGAGTTCATGGAGAATGCGTCCACCGGCGGAAGCATCGATACCCAGAAAGTGAACCTGGCGTCCAAGACTCTCACCCAGAGCGTTTTTAGAAATGTAGACGCCCTCCTCAGCCTGACAGCACTGAAGGACTACAGCGAACATACCTACACCCACTCCGTAAACGTATGTGTCCTTACGCTGGCCATCGCATACGCATCCGGTGTAACCCCGGAAGAGGCTGAAGTAATCGGCATCGGGGCGCTGCTGCACGACGTGGGAAAGTCGAAGATTCCGCTATCGATTCTGGACAAGCCGGGGCCGCTTACCGACGCAGAGCGGAAAGTCATTATGAATCACCCGGTTGAGAGCGAACGGATTCTCCGCGAGATGGGCCACGTAGATGAGGCGGCCATCGCCATTGGCGGCCAGCATCACGAAAAAGTCAGCGGCAAGGGATATCCCAGAGGTCTGTCGGGCGAAGAGATGCATCCCTTCGCTCAAATGGCTGCAGTCGCCGACGTCTACGACGCTCTTACATCGCCTCGCCCCTACAAACCGGGGCATCCGCCACACATCGCCTTGCGGGTGGTGTTTGATGGAAAGGGCACCGACTTCGACAGCCAGGTGGTGGATACTTTTATCAAAAGCCTCGGCATCTACCCCGTGGGCAGTTTTGTGAAGCTGAATACCGGCGAGATGGGTGTGGTGGTGGAAGTGAATCCCGAAGATTCGCTTCGGCCCCGGGTGGGCGTCATCTTCTCGCAGTTCGGGAAGCGTCGCAGCAACCCGTTCATGGTCGATCTCTACAAGGAATTCAAGGAAAAGGGGCCGGAGGCCAGCCGCGCCATCGTGGGTGCCGATGACCCGCGCAAGTATGACGTCAACATCGACGATATTCTATCGTCTCCAGGCTGACGTTTAGGCGTCCCCGCGGCGGGGCGGAGGTCTCTGTACATGGTGTTCGAAAATCTGCTGGCTTTTCTAGCCTCCGGTGCCCTTGCGGTAGGTTCCGGCGGATACGTGCTTCATTTCCACCGCGGCGGAGACGGGCCGGAGCGCCTGGGTGTTTGGAGTTTCCGTACCGGGTTTCTGCTTCAGACGATCTACCTGGGGTGGCTGACGGCGATGATCGGCAGCGTGCCCCTATCCAGTCCTGTGCTGTGGGCCCTCTGCGCGTGGCTGGTTGCCATCGTCTATCTCTACCTCGAGTCAACCACCCGCGATCTCTCCCTGGGAGCGCTGGTGGTTCCCATCGTCACTCTGCTCCATCTCGTAACAACCATCCAGATGCTGGGCCTCTCCGAAATTCCCACTGTAGCCTACAGCGGTCATTGGTTCGAAGCGCACGTACTGGCTGACATTCTGGCGTACGCCGGTTTCGCTATTTCGTGTGTGAGTTCGGTGATGTATGTCCTGCTTCTGGATGAGATTCAGAAAAAGCATCTGGGGTATTTCTATGAACGGCTTCCGGCTCTGGATACACTGGATCAGGCCAACAGCCGTGCCGCCACGTTCGGCTTTGTCTTTCTCACCGTCGGTCTCTTTTCCTCGTCCATGTGGGCCCACGACGTCCTGGGACGGCTCTGGATCTGGTCTGAACCTGCGTTTGCCCCTCTCCTTCTGACGTGGGCTGTGTTCGGCCTCCACCTGGTGGCGCGGAGTCTTTCCGGATGGGGTGGAAAGCGGGCGGCCGTTCTGTCGATTGTCGGTTTCGTTCTCGTGCTCTTTTCGTTTCCCGTTGTGGGTGTGCTTTTCTCCGGCCGGCACTCCTTTGGAGCGGACTGACGGTGGGCGAGGGTGTGGACAGGGGTTCTGTAGACTCCCTGTACCCCGTTTTCATCGACGTCAAAGAGAAGCGGTGTGTCTTCGTTGGTGCTGGACGGGTGGGTGAGCGTAAGATCAGGGGGGTGCTGGAGGGCGGAGGCCAAAACCTGCTCGTGGTTTCACCAGTGGCGACAGAACGCGTCCGAGCCTGGGCCGAGGAAAGTCACTTGGAATGGCGGGCGTGCGCCTATGGCCCGGAAGATCTGGACGGGGCCACTCTCGTGTTCGCCGCAACCGGCAGCTCAAAGGTGAACGCCAAGGTGGTTTCCGACGCCCGGGAGCGAGGCATCCTGGTGAATGGTGCAGACCGTCATACGCGCGGCGACTTCATGGGTGCGTCCACTCTGCGACGCGGGGATTTCCAGATCGCCATTTCGTCCGGAGGCAGCAGCCCGGCCTATGTCAGGCTCCTTCGAGAAATCCTGGATGGCGCCCTGGGCCACGAACATGAGACCTTCGCCCGATTCCTGGGAGAGCTCCGCCCCAGAGTGCATAAACGGTTCCCCGACGATATCCGAAAGCGGGAATCGGTATGGAAAGAACTGGTTTCTCATGAGGTCCTGGGCCTGGCCCGAGAAGGCCGCTGGGATCGAATCGAAATAATGGTAGACACGTGCCTATCGTAGCCTTCGCTGTTACACATAAGACCGCACCGGTTGAGGTCAGGGGATACCTCGCGATCCCGGAAAGGTATCTGCCCGCCGAGTTGGGTCGGCTGAAGGGGTCTCCGGGTATCCAGGAGTGTGTGATTCTTTCAACCTGCAATCGCTCCGAGTTCTACCTGGTCACCGATTCGGTTGACGAGGCGCGTGTCGGTGTAACGGATATTCTGGGCCGAATGAGCGGTCTGGACAATGATGCACTGGAACCCTATCTGTTCGAGCTTCATGACCAAGAGGCCGTCATCCACCTATTCCAAGTGGCGTCAGGCCTGGATTCCATGATTATGGGCGAGAATCAGATTGCCGGGCAGGTGAAGTTGGCGGCGGCTTCCGGGTTGGGGCTCCAGACGTCGGGCACAATCCTCAATCGGCTCTTCCGCTCGGCGACCGAAACGTCGAAACGAGCTCGCTCCGAGACAGAGATCGGGGCAGGCGCCGTATCCGTGAGCTTTGCGGCCGTTGAACTTGCCAAGAAGATTCTGGGGGATCTGGAAGGTCGCACCGCTCTGGTGATGGGCGCGGGAGAGATGAGTGAACTGACCGCCGTGCATCTTCGAGAAAACGGCGTGCGATCGCTTCGAGTCGCCAGCAGGACACGGGCCAGGGCCCAGGCGCTTGCCGAGAAAGTGGGCGGGGTCGAGCAGGCTTGGGACGACGCGATGGCCTCCCTGCATGAGGTGGATGTCCTGATCAGTTCCACGAGTGCTCCATACCCGATCGTCCACAGGGATGTGGTGGCGAAGGCGATGCAGAAACGTCGCAACCGATCCATGTTCTTGATCGATATCGCAGTTCCTCCCGATATCGAGGCCGAGGTCGGCGACCTGTACAACGTTTTCCTCTACAACATCGATAATCTCGTAGCCGTCGTCGACGCGAACCTGGAAAAACGAAAGAAAGAGGCTGAAAGGGTTTTGGCAATTGTGCGGGAGGAGGCGGCCGGGTTCGCGTCGTGGCTCGGGTCTCTGGAGGTACAGCCTTCCATCGTCGCGCTGCGTAAGCATTTCTTCGAGGTTATGGAAGCGGAAGTGGAGCGGGCCCGCCTCGGTGATCTGCCGGACGATCAGAAAGCGCGCGTCCTGGACGTTATGCGGCGGACGATGAACAAGCTGCTGCACCTTCCAATGACGAAGCTTCGCGAAAGCGCCCAAACAGAGGACGGTCCCGCCCGCGTGGATGCTGTACGCGAGTTGTTCGGACTGGGCGGATCCGCCGGTGATGGAATCGGATCCAAGACTTCGGACGATGTCGGTCGGGCGTCGGCGGATGGCCGGGGAGATGACCTCACTCGCCCGGTAGAACGGGCCAGAAGCCTCGAATGAGTCAACTCCTTCGTATCGGAACGCGCGGCAGCAAGCTCGCCCTCTGGCAGGCGAATTGGGCCAGGGAGGCCCTGGAAGGTGGCGGCGCCCAAGTTGCGCTCGAGGTGATCAAAACGCGAGGCGACCAGATTCTGGACACCCCTTTCACCGAGATTGAGGGAAAGGGGCTGTTCACGAAGGAACTCGACGACGCCCTTCTCAGCGGCCGGATCGATATCGCCGTCCACAGCCTTAAGGACCTGCCGACGGAGCTTCCAGAAGGATTGTCAATCGGTGCGCTGGGGGAACGGGAGGACGTTCGGGACGCCCTTGTAGGCCGTGGAAGTGAGACGCTCGAGACGCTCAAGAAGGGCGCCCGGGTGGGCACCAGCAGCCCGCGTCGGCAGGCCCTGCTGATGCACGAGCGGCCCGATCTTCTGATCGAATCGATCCGTGGGAATGTGGATACGCGCATCCGGAAGCTGGAGGAGGGGAGTCTTGACGCCATCGTGCTGGCGACGGCGGGGCTAACCAGATTGGGCCTGGCGGACCGGATCACCCAGCGACTGCCCGCCGACCGGTTTGTGCCGGCCCCAGGACAAGGTGCCGTTGCTGTTCTGGTGCGGACAGGCGAAGAAGCCAAGGTCAAAGGGTTGGAAAATGGACAGACGCGGTCAGCTGTTACGGCGGAGCGGACGCTCCTGGAGACGCTGGGTGGAGGCTGCAAGGTGCCCATTGGCGCGTGGGGGCGTCTGGTGAATGGAGAGCTCACCCTGGATGGCGTTGTTGCATCAATCGATGGGCAGAGTCTTGTACGGGATCAGGTGATTGGAGCCGTAGACAGGGCCGCTGATCTGGGCAGGCAGCTGGCCGAGCAGCTGCAGGGACAGGGCGCAGCAGCGCTCTTGGCCGAGTCTTCCTGAGGGGTGGGGTATGGAGCTGAATGAAGGTATCGCTTTCCTGGTTGGCGCAGGGCCAGGCGATCCGGGGTTGCTGACCGTAAAGGGACGGGAGTGCCTGGAGCTGGCCGAAGTCGTTCTGTTCGACGACCTGGCCAATGATGCGCTGCTGGGCCACCTGCCGGATTCATGCGAACGGATCTACGTGGGCAAGCGGTCCGGTTTCAAGGCCTACGAACAGGAAGAGATCAACGCCCTGCTGGTAGAGAAGACGAGGCAGGGCCGTCGCGTCGTCCGGCTTAAGGGGGGCGATCCCTTCGTGTTCGGAAGAGGCGGAGAGGAGGCCCTTGCCCTGACGGCGGCGGGGTTGCGGTTCGAGATCGTGCCTGGGATTTCAAGCGCTCTGGCTGCTCCGGCCTATGCCGGTATTCCGGTTACGCACCGGGGATTATCTGCCGCGTTCACCGTGGTGACCGGCCATGAGGATCCCACCAAGGGTCGATCCGATCTGGACTGGGATGCCCTGGCGCGCGCAGGTGGAACACTTGTGATCCTGATGGGTGTCGGGAACCGAGCCGAAATCGCCCGCCGGTTGATGGAGGCGGGTCGGCCTGGGGATACACCGGTAGCCGCCGTGAGATGGGGGACTCGTAGTTCCCAGAAGACGGTACGCGGAAGACTCGATCAACTGGCCGATCTGGCCATCCAGTCTCCATCTGCGATCGTCATTGGCGCCGTTGCCGGCCTGAACCTCTCCTGGTTCGAGCGTCGGCCCCTGTTGGGCATCTCGGTAGCCGTAACCCGGACCCGCGAGCAGGCCAGCCGTCTGTCCGCCATGCTGCGGGACCTGGGTGCCGAGGCCGTGGAGATACCGACAATCGAGGTCGTGGATCCGGCTTCCTGGGAGAGTGTGGACACCGCGATCGGATCCCTGGCGACTTTCGACTGGGTGATCTTCTCCAGCCCGAACGGTGTAGACCGGTTTATTGGACGTCTGTGCAAGGGTGGGGGGGATGCGCGTTCATTCGGCGGAGTGAAGATTGCGGCGATCGGCCCCGCCACGACGGCCCGGCTGATGGCCTTCGGGCTCAAAGCGGACCTGGAACCGAACCGCCATGAGGGCGGAGGACTGGCAGAAGCCCTTCTTGAGCGCGTCGCAGCGAAAGGACTGAGGTTCCTTCTCTCCAGGCCCCAGGAGGCACGAGAGGAATTGTCGGATGCGCTGCGGTCGGCCGGTGCAGACGTCATTGAAGCTGTATCCTACAAGACCATCAGGCCATCAACACTGTCAGAAGAGACTCTCAATCGCCTGGACGAAATAGATTATATAACCTTCACAAGCTCCTCTACTGCAAGGTATTTCGCCGAACTTTCGAGCGATAGAGTCAGCGGGCTTCAGGCCCGTCTGAAGGCCGTCAGTATCGGGCCGACGACGACCCGGACGGCCCGTGCCCTGGGGTTCAACGTCGTTGCGGAGGCGCCCGAAACGGAAATCACGATTGCCGGACTGGTGGGCGCACTGGTCGCTCACGTGGCAGAATCCGGGAACTCCAGGTCCGCTAAAACGTAGAAAAAATGCGGGTTGACACTCCCTTTTCAAGGGCGTAGATTTCAGGTATATGGTCCACTCGATTTGCCGATAGCTTATATAGAGATAGAGCCGTTCCATTCAGGCCCATGTTTGCGTGGTCCGAATCAGGAGGTTTCACCATGAAGCGGTCCTTTTTGCTGTCTGTTTGCGTCAGTCTTTGCCTGTCGATCCCGGCATTTTCCGGTGAAATGATCGACGGAGTGGACATTACCGGTGGACAGAACGGGTTCGCTCAGTTGAAGCTTGTTCGGGCCTCCGATTCAGAAGAGCCGGGGCTCCTGAAGTTGCTGGTGGAAGTCGACGACGCGCAGTCGCTGAAGGGCTATGGGTTCGTCCTCAACTACGATTCCGACAAGTACGAATTGGTTAAGACCGAAAACGCTGGCGAAGGGCTTCTGAACACCGGAAGCGGACAGGATCCGCTGTTTCTTGCCTCGAGCCGAGATCCCGGGCAGATCGCTGTTGGAGCTATGAAAATTGATGGTGAAGCAGCAAACGGAAACGGGAGAATCGTTGAGCTTACGTTCAGGGCTCAGCAGACCCCCCTTCCCAGCGATTTTCAGGTTACAGACGCCATCCTCATCGATCTGGACGGTAGCGTCGACGCCGTAACGAATATTGAGATCGGTAGCCTGAAGCCGATGCCCAACGATTATGCGTTGGATCAGAACATGCCGAACCCGTTCAACCCCGCCACAACAATCGGGTATCAGTTGCCCAACGCGGCGCCCGTTCGGATGGTGGTCTACAATCTCCTCGGCCAGCAGATCAAGACGCTGGTCAACGAGCAGAAGGACGCCGGCTACTATACAGTTTCCTGGGACGGCACAGACGATCTCAACCGCCAGGTGGCCAGCGGCATCTACCTCTACCGCATTCAGGCTGGGGCCTACTCCCACACCCAGCGGATGCTGCTGCTGAAGTGATTCGACACAATCTGAAAAGGGCCGTCTCCTTGGGGGGCGGCCCTTTTTTGTTTAGTTCCTCTTTCGGATGTCCCCCGCAACAACGAGACCTCTCGTCTTCATGAGCAAGTTCGGTTTCTCAGCAATCGTATCCTGGCTGCCGGCCGCCGCGCTGGTTCTCTTTCTCTCTTGTTCCTGCTCGGCGTCCTCGTCTGGCCCGGGCGAGGAGCTGGTGTTGGTCTACACCGGCCAGACAGAGAGCTTCCTAGATGTCTGCGGCTGTGCTTCAGGCCAGCTGGGCGGGGTCGCCCGACGGGCGCTTGCGATTGCCGATCTTCGCAGGCGACACCCCAACAGTCTTCTGCTGGACGCCGGCGGCCTGTTCGGAGGAGACGGAGAGATCGATAGGCTGCGCGCAGCCGTCCACCTGCAGGCGATGCTGCTGATGGACTATGACGCGGCGAATGTCGGGGTTGGCGAATTGCGGTTCGGGATTCCTTTTCTCCAAACGCAAGCCGATACTCTGGGCATCCCCATCCTGTCGGCAACTCTGAGTCCCCTGGTGTCATCGCTGCAGGGGTCCAGGGTGGTGAAGGTGAATGGGCAGCGCGTGGGAATTGTGGGAATAGCGGGGCACCGTGCACACCGCAGTGCAGACATGGAGGAAGGCGGCCGGCCGGAAATGGGAGGGAGGGTTCCGGAGGAGGACGTGACCGAAGGCTCCGTAGGCGGTCCTCTGGAAGTTTTGGAAGCAGCGCTCGCGGAGCTCAGCCCCGTCGATGCACTGGTGATCCTGGCAGATGTCGGAGATTCGACAGCCCTGTCGCTGGCCCGGCACGTTGGGAGGAGGGGGATTGTCGTTGCAGCGGGGCGCCCTGAGCGGCAGACTCCGTCGGGATCGGGTATGGTGCTTGGTACGGATGCGCTGGGTAAGCGGATCGGCGTGGCCTCCCTGCGACTATCGGACGGCGGTGTCCAGGTTGGAGCCGTCGAAGCCGTGAGGCTTACGGAAGACCTGGGTGAAGACGCGTCTGTGGCTGCTCTGGTTCAGGGCTTCTACGACAGGATTGCCACCCGCTCGGACCTGCAGGCGAAGGGTGTTTCGCGACTGGCCGGTCTGGCCGCCGAGTCGAAAGCGAAGGCGGGCGTAAACGGCTACGTTGGCGCCGAGGCTTGCCGCCCGTGCCACGAAGGCGCTTACGTGGATTGGACAGGCACCCATCACGCGGGCGCTTTCCGCACGCTCCAGCAGTCGCAGAAACATATCCAACCAGACTGCGTCTCCTGCCACTCCACCGGACTCGGACTGCCCACCGGCTACCGGATTGGCAAGGAAACGCCCCACCTGGAGAGCGTGCAGTGCGAGACCTGCCACGGTCCGGGAGCACTTCACATCCGCCGCCCCGACCCCTCCAATATCCGTGGAACTGTCGAGCCTCAAGTCTGCCAATCGTGCCATACGGCCGAGCAGTCCCCGGGTTTCGTTGAGCATGCCGCCGAGATGTTCCCACAGGTAAATCACACAGCCGCACTCCTCCCGCACGCTGAAACCGCCGTCACCGATGCGGTCGTGAAAACTGGTGAACGCGTTACGGTTGAGCTATTCGTAATGGCCCACTGCCCCTACGGTATGGAGGCCGAGAACCAGCTCGGACCCATGCTGAAGAAGTTTGGCAACAGCATCGACTTCCGGCTCCAATTCATTGCGGATGAGGCAGGCGATGCGCCCGAGGGTGTGGAACGCGAGTCGAAGCCGGTTCCGAAGCGGAGGCCGACCGCCTCAGGCCCCGTCTGCGAAAGCGATGAGAGCTATGGGTCAGGACCGTTTCGAAGCCTCCACGGAGATCCGGAAGTGGAGGAAGGCATCCGGCAGACGGTCGTCGCCGATCTCTACCCCGACCGTCTACTGGACTATGTCATCTGCCGTAACCGGTCTGACGACTGGCAGGCATGTGCGTTGGAACTGGGGCTGGATGCGTCGTTGATTGCAGCGTCGGCGTTGGGCGAAACTGGAGAGCGGCTTTTCAGGGAGAACATACGCCGTGCGAACGCCCTGGGGATCAATGCCTCTCCGACGCTTCGGGTGAACGGGCGCGAGGTGGATCTCTACATGGAACCCGAACGCCTGGCGCGACACATCTGCGAGCGGTCCGGTGGACGGCTCGGAGCGTGCGATCAAATACCGGCCTGCGGGGCAGACGTTGACTGTGTGCAACCGGATAAGGTGGGGGTTTGCGCAGAGCCGCGAACGGCGCTGGCCCGGTGTGTCTACACCGACCCTGTTCCGTTCGACATGACGGTGGTGAACGATCCAGCGTGCGAGATTTGTGAAACCGGTTACTTTATTCGGTCGACGCTGGAGCTTTTTCCCGGAGCCCGGGTACGGACGCTCTCTTCGTCTGAGGCGGAGGGACGACAGCTCCTTTCCCGATATCAGGTAGACCGTGTGCCCACCTTCTTCCTGTCCAGCGAGTTTTTGGAGACCGCCCGCCACAACCGCTACGCCCGGAGCCTTCGTCCTGTTCCAGGAGGCTTCCTGCCCGACCCGACGATGTTTCTAACCTCTGTGCTCCTGAACAGGGACCGGGTGGACGGCCGGATCGACCTGTTTATCGGCAGCGCATCTCCGCCCGACCTGGCGCTGGTCCGCAAGATCTTTGGATGGGTGACCCAGAAGCACCAGCTGGAAGACCTATACCTGCACGTGCTGGAAGATGGCGGCACAGAGAGCGAGGAGGCGCCAGGGGACGCCCGGCGCCTGCTGGCGGTTCAGGCCCTTCGCCCCGATGTCCTATCGGCCTGGGCCGACTGTCGGCTTCGGGAGGCCGACGCGTGTGAGGCGTCCGCAGGAGTCGATTCCGACGCACTTACCAAATGGGTCGAGGCAAATGCCGACAGGGCCGTCGAGACGTCGCGTCAACTGGCGAAGTCGCTCAACCTTCCCCCCGGCTACCGCCCCGCTGCGCTCCTGTCGAACCGGATTCTCATCCACCCCAGGGTGGTGGACAGGGTTCCCGAACTGGTCGACGCCCTCCTGAAGACGACAGGGGAGGGTGGGTAGTCCCCGACACACACAGCTATGTGAGACAATGTCCGGTATCGATCGCCTTTCAAAACCGAGTGAGGCGAGGCCTGTGCAAGAGCAGATGGTTAAAGAGCAGATTGAGGCGCGGGGAGTCTGCAGCCCGCGGGTGTTGGACGCTCTCCGCCAGGTTCCCCGCCACCTGTTCCTCCCGCCAGAGCTCGAAGGCGCGGCGTACGAGGATGGGGCCCAGCCGATCGGCGAGGGGCAGACGATCTCGCAGCCCTATATTGTAGGTCGAATGACGGAGCTTCTCGACCCGGAACCGACGGCCCGGATCTTGGAAATCGGTACCGGTTCCGGATACCAGGCGGCAGTTCTGTCGCTGCTTGTCAGGCACGTGTATAGTATGGAAATTGTGGAACCTCTGGCCGATGCCGCCCGCTGTCGCCTGAAACGGTTGGGCTTCGGAAATGTCACGACCTGTCTCGGTAACGGGTATGGCGGGTGGGCGTCGGAGTCGCCCTTTGACGGCGTGATCGTAACGGCCGCACCGGACCATATTCCCGGGTCACTGGTGGATCAGTTGGCCATGGGCTGCAGAATGGTCATTCCGGTCGGAGGCAAGAATCAGGATTTGATGCTTCTGGAGAAGGACCGGGAGGGTATCAGAACGAAGCAGGTGATACCGGTCAGATTCGTCCCAATGACGGGTGAAACTAAAAGAAGGTGGGTCGGGGAGTGAGGGAGAAGCAGTTTGGTTGACGAGGAAGGTTCGCCACAACAGGAAGACTCACCAGCAGGACAGGAGGCGTTTCGTGATTACGATTGCTGGGGGATTCATCGCCCTCATTTTCATGG